>ENA-UOIZ01003037-UOIZ01003037.1-human-gut-metagenome-genome-assembly--contig:-P88-NODE-3037-length-10807-cov-4.496001_pt1 | contig 10807 bp, 8 predicted proteins | sample MGYA00242336_ERZ723883 | MGnify/ENA metagenome assembly ERZ723883 | reverse complement strand
GCACAATTCGGCAAGCAGCCTCGGCGAGAGATTTTTCGTCAAGGTTAGGTTTGAAACGTGCAGGAATACTGTATGTATTTCAAACTTTTCAAACCGCAGAATTGGCGGAAAAGATCCGTCGAGGCGCGAAGACGCAATTGTGCGGTGCTGCCATAGACTCTACGCAAAGGAGCGAAGGTATGAACGACAAGGTTGTTCTGGAGGTGCGCGGGATCGTCAAGGACTTCCCTGGCCTGCGCGCCAACGACAATATTTCCTTCCAGCTGCATGAGGGCGAGATCCTCACCCTGCTCGGCGAAAACGGTGCGGGCAAGACGACTCTGATGAACATCATCATGGGCATCTACAAGCCGGACGCCGGTGAGATCCTCGTCAACGGCGAGCCGGTCCACATCAGCGACCCCCGCGAGGCCAATCGCCTCGGCATCGGCATGGTGCACCAGCATTTCAAGCTGGTCCACACCTTCACGGTTGCGGAAAACAGCGTGCTCGGCGCCGAGCCGGGCAACGGCCTGAAGCTCAACATGAAGCAGGCCGTCCGCCGTGTGCAGGAGCTCAGTGAGCGCTACGGTCTGGCCATTGATCCGAACGCCCGCACTGACAAGATCACCGTCGGCATGCAGCAGCGCACAGAGATCCTGAAAATGCTCTACCGCGACGCAAATATTCTCATTTTTGATGAGCCTACGGCCGTTTTGATGCCGCAAGAGATCGAAGATCTGATCGCGATCATGCGTTCGCTTGTCGCACGGGGCAAGTCCATCATCCTCATTACCCACAAGCTCAAGGAGATCGAGCAGGTCGCCGACCGCTGCGTGATCATCCGGCGCGGCCAGCTTGTCGACACAGTCAACGTCGCCGATACCACCACGCAGGAAATGGCCGACAAAATGGTGGGGCGCGTGGTACACTTCAACATCGACAAGCAGCCCCAGACGCCGGGTAAGTGCGTGTTGAAGGTGGAGCATCTCAGTGTCAAAAACGAGCAGAATGTCCTGAAGGTCAACGATTTCAGCTTCGACATCCATGCCGGTGAGATCGTCGGCATCGCCGGTGTCGACGGCAACGGCCAGACCGAACTGGTCAACGCCATTACCGGCCTCGGCCCGGTCGCAGACGGCAAAATCACCCTCTGCGGTCAGGACATCACGCATGCGTCCGTCAGCAAGCGGATCGCTGCCGGAATTTCCCATATCCCGGAAGACCGGCAGCGGCGCGGTCTGGTGCTGGATTTCACGCTGGAGGAAAACATCGTCCTTGGACGCTGCGGCTCGGAGCCGTTTTCCGCCCACGGCGTCCTGAAGCACGACGCGATGCGGGCCTATGCCGACAGGATCATCGAGCAATACGACGTACGCTGCGGCGAGGGCGCGCGGTCGAAAGCCGGCGGCCTGTCGGGTGGCAACCAGCAGAAAGCCATTGTCGGCCGCGAGATCGAGCGGCCGCATGAGCTGCTCATCGCTTTCCAGCCGATCCGCGGCATGGACGTGGGCTCCATCGAATACATCCACAACCGACTTCTGGACGAGCGCAGCCGCGGCAAAGCCGTGCTGCTCGTCAGTCTGGAGCTTGACGAGGTGCTCCAGCTCTCCGACCGCATTCTGGCCATCAATCAGGGCCGTCTGATCGGAGAGGTGTCGCAGGCCGAGGCGACAGAGTCTATCGTGGGCCACATGATGGCCGGTATGGAAAGGGAGGCTATCTGACATGAAAAAAACTTTTCGCTCGTCCTCCCTGCGGCCGCTGCTGGTTTCCATCGTCGCCATTCTCTTCGGCTTTCTGGTCGGCAGTATTCTTCTGATCGCCTCCGGACAGAACCCGATACAGTGCTTCATTGCGCTTTTCAAGGGCGGGCTTTCCTCCAAGGAGCGCATCTTCAACACCTTCTCCAATGCCATTCCGCTGGTGTTTACGGGCCTTTCCGTGACATTCGCATATAAAACAGGCCTTTTCAACATCGGCGCGACCGGCCAGATGGTCGCGGCGGGCCTGCTCTCAGTCATCACTGCGCTGACCGTGGATCTGCCCCGGCCGCTCCTGCTTCCGCTCGTTGTGCTGGTCGGATTTTTGGGCGGCGCAGTCTACGGCGGCATTCAGGGCTATCTCAAGTCGCGCTTCAATGTCAATGAGGTCGTTTCCGGCATCATGATGAACTGGATCGCGCACTGGGCAGTCTATTATGTGATCTCCGACTATTTCAAATCCTCCAGTATGGCCACTGAATCGCAGAGTGTTCCCGCAGCAGCTTCGCTGCGCAGCGACCTGCCGCTCTCCTTCACGGGCAGCTCCAGCTTCAACTGGGGCTTCATTCTGGCCATTGCCTGCGTCGTGATCGTGCAGTACATCCTGCGCCGCACGGTCATCGGCTATGAGATGCGCGCGGTCGGCTTCAATGCGGAGGCCGCGGAATACGGCGGCATCAACGTCAAGAAAAACGCCGTGCTCTCCATGGCCATCGCAGGCGCGCTGGCGGGGCTGGCCGGCGTGTCGTACTACTGCGGCTACTGCACAGCCATCCGCATCGGTGTCCAGCCCTCGCACGGCTTCGACGGCGTCGCGGTCGCCCTGCTCGGTGGCATCTCGCCGGTCGGCGTCGTGTTTGCCTCAATCTTCTTCGCCATCCTGCAAACCGGCAAGGGCTTTATGAGCGTCATGACAAAGATCGCCCCCGAAATTGCAGACACCATCATTGCCATCATCATCTATTTTGCGGCCATCAGCAAGTTTGTAGACCGGTACTTCGACCGGTTCTTGGCCTGGTATCGTAAAAAACACACGGGAGGCGGGAAGAAATGAGTACGATTTTGTCCATGGCGCCTTACGCCATCGCGTATACCATGCCGATCCTCATCACCGCGTTGGGCGGCATGTTCTCCGAGCGCAGCGGCATCATCAACCTCGCACTCGACGGCATCATGACGCTCGGCGCGCTGGCGGGCGTGCTCTGCGTCAGTCTGCTCGGCCCCACGCTCGGCTATCAGACAGCGGTGACGCTCGGCATTTTGCTCGGCGCGCTCGTGGGCGTGCTGACGTCTGTGCTTCTGGCCTTTGCCAGCGTCAATATGAACGCGGATCAGACCATCTGCGGCACAGCCATCAACCTGCTTGCAGCAGCGCTTGCGGTCTATCTTTCGCGCGAGATCGCGGGCGTGAGCATCGTGGTCATCAACAGCCTTCCGCGCTTCGATATTCCGCTGCTCAGCAAGATTCCCGTCCTCGGCCCCATCCTTTTCAGCAGCACCTATGCAACGACCTGGCTCATCCTTGCCCTCACCGTTCTCTCATGGTATGTGATCGAGAAAACGCCCTTCGGCCTGCGCCTGCGTTCCTGCGGCGAAAACCCGGCGGCCTCCGCCGCGGCAGGCATCGATGTGGCAAAGGTCCGCTACAGCGGTGTTCTTATCTCGGGCGCCTTCGCGGGCCTCGGCGGGGCGGTCTATGCGCTGACGGTCGCGGGTCAGTCCACGGGCAGCGTCAACGGCCTCGGCTTCATCGCCCTTGCGGGCCTCATCTTCGGCCAGTGGCGCACATTCAAGATCCTCATCACCACGCTCTTTTTCGGTTTCGCCCTCACCATTGCGCAGATCTCCACGCTTTGGTCCTCCTTCTCGGCGATCCCGCCGGTGTATCTGAAGATCTCGCCCTACCTCATCACACTCGTTGTGCTGATCTTCTCGTCTAAAAACACCTCCGCGCCGCGTGCGGAAGGCAAATTCTTTGAATATAAAAAATAAAGGGAGAAACCTGATACTATGAGACATATCCTGATTGATACCGACACCGGTTCGGACGATGTATGGGCCATCATCGCGGCCCTGCGCGCTACGGAGGACGTCCATGTGGACGCCATCACAGTCGTCTGCGGCAATGTGCCGCTGGAGATCTGCGTGAAGAACGCACTGATTGCAACGGAGGTCGCCGACACCTATTTCCCGCCTGTCTACAGCGGCATGAGCCGCCCGATCGTCAAGGAAAAGCTGTTTTCGGCGGACTACGTCCACGGCAGCGACGGTCTCGGCGAGATGAACCTGCCCTATCCGGCGCATCAGCCGGAAAAGCAGCATGCGGTCGACGCCCTTGTCGAGCACATCATGGCCAGCGACGGTGAGCTGGAGCTCATCACGCTCGGACCGCTGACAAACGTAGCCATGGCCTACCTCAAGGAGCCCGCCATCGCGAAAAAGCTGAAAAAGCTCTGGATCATGGGCGGCACCGGCTATGATCAGGGCAATGCCACGCCGGCAGCCGAGTTCAACGTCTATGTCGACCCAGAGGCAGCCCACATTGTCATGCACGCAGGCTTCAACGCTGTTTGGGTGACGTGGGATGTTGCCCGCTTCGGCACGGAGATCACACCGGAGGATCTCGAAATGCTCCGCGCCAAGGATCATCCGGTATCCAACTTCTGCATCCGCTGCACGCAGTCCCTGCGGGAGTATGACCGCAAAAAGTTCGGACATGCAGGCTTCGGCGTCATTGACAGCGTCATTATGATGGCCTGCCTGTATCCCGATCTGATGGTAGAGCCGTACAGCGCGTACTGCGACATTGAGATCAGCCACACGCTGGCCTACGGCTATTTCTCGATCGACAAACATCACCAGCTGCATCACGCAGACAACTGCACCGTCTGCTCCAAGGTCGAAGCAGAGGGCTATAAGCGGCATCTGTTCCACCTGCTGAGCGATTGATGCTCCTGCGCATACACGCGCAGAAGCTCCCACGCCTTATATGCGGCACGATCGGCCCCGGAACTGCGGTAAACGGAAAATCACTGCAGCCCCGGGGCGTTCCTTTTCTCCCGCTTTCGCCGGCCACGCAAAAGAGCCTGTCCGCCCGGAATGCAGGCGAACAGGCTCTTTGAATTTGCTTCAGAAGACGAAGCTTGATTCAGGAAACGATCCCGGGAATTATATCTCGCTCAGTCAGCGAGAAGCATTTCATAGTCCGCTGTGGTGAACGGCACATCAAGCGTTCCGCATGCATCGATAATATGCTCCGGGCAGGCCGGGCCATAAAGCGGCACACAGGTGAACGGTTGATGATAGAAGAAGCCGAGAACGACCTGGGTGATGGAGCAGCCATACTTCTTCTGAAGCTCGACGACTCTCTGGGCGACCTTCAGGTTGCCAGGAGTGAAGTAGGGGTTATTCTTGACGCCCGCTTCGCCCTGTGCGGCGTAGATGTGGAAGAAGCCGCTGCAGTTGCCCATGTACGGCATCTCGAGGTTGGTCGGAGTGTTGACATGATACTCAAACGCCTCACCCTTGGTGTAGCGCAGGGTATCGTCGGGCAGCGGGTTCATGAACTTCATGCCGAGGTTCAGAAGGCTCTGGTCAGCAACAAAGCCGCGATAGCCCTTCTGCTTGCAGTATGTGTCAGCGGCCTTCATGCGGTCGACATCCCAGTTCGAGCAGCCGTAGTAGCGGATCTTGCCTTCCTTGACGAAGCCTTCCATCGTCTCGATCTCTTCCTCAACGCTCTGTGCACGGTTGTCACGATGGTAGAAGTAGATGTCGATGTGGTCGGTACGGAGTTGCTTGAGCGAAGCATTCAGATCTTCAACCATGTCCGCATGCGTCATGCGGCTCTTGTGGGTATCAGCGTTCGGGCCGACCATGTCGGGATGACCGCCCTTGGTGATAAGCGTAACCTCATTACGCTTGCCGCTGCGGGTGAGCCAATCGCCCAGCACGCGCTCTGCGCGCGCCTTTTCGTCCGGTACCCAGTCGGAATAGACATGCGCGCAGTCAATCAGATTGCCGCCCTGGCCAAGATAGGTATCAAAAATGCGGTCAGCGTCTGCGCCGTCCCAGCGCAGGCCGGCGTCAACGGTGCCAAGGCCGATGGGATAGACCGAGAGGTCTGTTCCTGGGATCAAAAATCTCTTTTCCATTGCGTGCTCCTTTCAAATATACGGTTATCGCGCTTCGATTTTACTTGGGGTGTTTCAATATGCTCTTCTTCGCTTTTTATTTCTTCAATACGTTTTTCTTGTAGAGCGGCAGATAGACCTCCTGATCGCGCATGACGCAGCCGGTCTGGCAGTGACCGATCTGGATAAGGTCATAGCACTTGTCACACAGCACGCAGCACTTGTTGCGGTACATGGTCTTGTCCTGAAGCAGATCCTTCGCAAAGTCCGGATATGCAAAGCCCTGACGTCCGAAGCCGCCCAGATCGAACCAGCCGTCACGGATGCCGCCGGCAGCGACATTGCCGCCGAACTGCTCAAGCCATGTCAGGCCGGTGCAGACAAAGATACCGCCGGGAACTGCATCCTTGATCTCTTTCGTCGCCTTCAGCAGATCGAACGTGCCCTTGTAGGGGTTGATCTCCGCCTCGGGGCCTTCCTCATGCTCAGCCATCAGACCGCGGCCATAAGGCTGATAGCGCGGCATCATCGTCGACAGGTCGATCAGGCGCACGCCTCTTTCAACCAGCATCTGGCAGAGCTTGATTGGCTCGGTCAGATCGGGTTCCATGACGCCCTCTTCCTTTTTCATGCCCCAGCCATACGGATAGGGCACACAGTCATACGCATTCATGCGGACGCAGATGTCGATCGAATCGCCCAGATGCTCACGGATGCCGTCGATGATCATAAAGACCGCTCTGGTTCTGTTCTCGAAGCTGCCTCCGAACTTGCCTGGACGGGTGAAAGCAGACAGAAGCTCACGCAGGATATATTCATGACAAATCTTTACATCGACCGCATCAAAGCCCGCCTGCTTGGCGAGGATCGCGCCGTCAATGAAGCCGCGGATGATCTCCTCGATCTTATCGTCAGAAGCGATGGTGATCTTACCGCTGCTGCCGTCAATGCTGTTGTGATCGTCCATATACGGATTCTCGCAGACAGCAAGCGGCGTGGACTGCCACTGCTTGTTATTGCTGCGGCGGCCGGAATGGGTAAGCTGCAGGACGTTATAGGGTCTTCTGCCGAAGTTCTTAATGGCCTCGGCGTTGGCCTCCTCGACCATTTCCCTGATCGACTGAACCGTGGACGGACGGATAACCATCTGAAGCGGATTGCAGCGGCCGTCTTCTGAGATTGCGATGGATTCATACCAGATCATGCCCGCGCCGCCGCCGGCGTATCTCTTGTAGCGGCGGCGGATGAGATCGGAGGGGCTTCCGTCCGGCTCACCGTCAAAGCCTTCGAGCGGCTGGATGCACAGGCGGTTCGGAACGATCTTGTCGCCGATCTGAATCGGCTTTGCCAGAATGTCGACGTTCTCGTCAACCGGGAAGGGCAATCCGGCTTCGGTCATGGTCTTTTCAAAGTCAGCTGCAGTCTTCATGGTGCCGAACTTGAAGGGCTTCAATACCTTTTTCATGTTTTCTTCTCCTTTTATTCTGTAAAATTCATGGCTAAAAATGTCATTTCTTCTGAGGATATATTGCGGATTTCGTGGCGCTCGCCCGCCGGGATCAGCACAGCATCCTCCGCCTGAAGCGTTTTGAGGATCTTGCCGCCCTGAATCACCTCCATCTGCCCGGACAGAACGAAGAACAGGTGAGTAAAGTCCGCATGAACTTCCTCTGCCATTCCGGCGCCTGCCGGAAATGTCGTCACATGGATGTCCACAGCATTTTTATAGATCAGTCGGGAAGTTACCGTCTTATCGTGTCCGGCCGGCGTGAAGCAGCGGCCCTCGGATGCAGGGATAAATTTCATACGCTTTTCCTCTTTTCCATCTGGCGGCGCATCGTAGTATCAAGCAGGACAGTCACAATAATCAAAAAACCGATCACTGCATCGCGCATCTCACTCGACACCGCCAGAAGGTTCATACAGTTGGCGACCATCGTCATGGCAAGCGCACCTACGATCGTGCCGGGAATGCCTCCCTCACCGCCTGCGGCGCTGGTACCGCCCATGTAAACAGCCGCAAGCACATTCAGAAGATATGCACTGCCGATATCAGACTGGACAGAGTTCATTCGCGCAACATACAGAATACCGGCGGCAGCAGACATAAGGCCGCTGAAAACAAAGGCCTTCATGATGACCTTCTTCGAGTCAATGCCGGACATGTTTGCCTGCACTGCATTTGAGCCGACGGAATAGAACTTGCGTCCCAGTGTCGTATGTTTAAGCAGCAGGGTGCCAATCACCGCGATCACCATCATACAGACCGTTGTCATGGAGAAATACTTGAAGACCGCGCCGTTGCCGATGAATCGGAACGCATCATCGAAAGAGTAGATCACGTAGCCGTTCAGGACCACATACGCAAATCCAAACACAGCCCATTGCAGACCATAGGTCGAGATGAACGCCGGGATCTTGATGTAGGCGATCATGTAGCCGTTGATCGCGCCGAGCAGCGCGCCCACAGCAAGTCCGCCAAGAATGGCAACCACAAAATGAATCTGATAGTTTTTCAGCAGAATCGCCGTGACGACGCCGCCCATCGTCATGATGGAGCCGGCCGACAGATCCGGGCCATTCGTGATAATGGCAACCGTTTCACCCACGCCGAGGATAATGAGGATACTTGCGTTTGCAAGGTTGTTGCTGATATTTCTCAGGCTCAAAAACGATGGGTAGATGATGACACCCATCACAATGATGAGAAGCAGTACGACCATCCGGCTCAGTGCCGGAAGCGCAGTATTGATTTTCTTTTTCATGCGCGTGCCTCCTTCATGGATGCCCGGACCTGGAACACGATCGAGAGGATCAGGATAACGCCCAGGATAGCCGGTTGCCACATCGACGGAATGCGGATGACGTTCATGCCGCTTCGGATGACAGTCAGCAGCGCTACGCCAAGGATGGTACCCTTTACGTCGCCCTTGCCGATGTTCATGCTCGTTCCACCAAGGATGGAGCAGCAGATCGCCTCAAACTCCCACTTCTTTCCGACAATCGGGTCGGCGACCTCAAGACGGGAGGTCAGGATGACCGCTGCCAAGCCTGTCATCAGGCCCGCAAAAACGTAAACCATGACTTTCCAGAACTTTGTGGAAACGCCCGACAGACGCGCGCCCTCTTCATTGCCGCCAATCGCAAACAAATATCGGCCAAAGCGCGTCCGATCCTGAACCAGGATCATAATGATGTAGAGGACCAGACAGCACAAGAACGCCATCGGAATCTTCCGGTTCAGCGTTGCGCCGATGGTAAGGAACGCTTCATCATAGATGACGATGCCCTCCTTGTTCGTCAGCACAAGCGCTATCCCATAGAAAATGCCCTGCGTACCAAGCGTTGTGATAAATGGCGGAAGCCCGCAGCACGAGATGAGCCAGCCGTTGAGAAGTCCGCAGACCGCACCGGTCAGCGCACCCACCACAAATACGACCGGAATCGGTACGCCCGCCGTCACAGCAAGCGCCGCCGTGATCCCGCTGAGCGTCAGGATCGCGCCAAGCGACAGATCAAGACCGCCGCTGATGATGATGAACGTTGCAGAGGATGCCACGATCAGCAAAACAGAACCCTGCTGAAGCAGCACGAGCAAGTTGCGGTACGTCAGATATTGCTTGGTCTTCAGACTGAATACTACGACCAGTGCCAGGATGAACACCAAAATGAGCGGTATCTTTTTGAACCCTTGTTTAAGCTTCTGCATGTTCATCCTCCTCTCTGGCACCCTCGAGCGCATACGACAGGATCAGCTCCTGCGTTGCCTCCTCCGCCTTCAGCTCTTTTACAATCTTTCTGTCGCGCATAACATAGATCCGGTCGCTCATGCCGATGATCTCCGGCATTTCGGAGGAGATCATGATGATGGCCTTGCCCTGCTTCGTCAGGTTGTCCATGAAAGAGTAGATCTCCTTTTTCGCGCCCACATCGATGCCACGGGTCGGCTCGTCGAAAATAATTACATCCGCCTGTGTACACAGCCACTTTGCAAGTACGACCTTCTGTTGGTTGCCGCCGGATAGATTGTTGGCTTTCTGCTCCGACGACGGCGTGATGATGTTCAATTCCTTGATATACTGGTCTATGACCTTTTTTTCCGCTTTTTTCTGGATCCAGAGCCTCGGGCTGAGCCGGTCAAGGCTTGCCATGACGATGTTCTGGGAAATGGGAAGGATCAGCGAAAGGCCCTGCCGCTTGCGGTCCTCCGGGATAAGGGACACACCCTTTTCAATCATCTCATGTGTGGTCGCCTTGCGGGAAATCTCCTCGCCCTTGAGTGTGATCGTGCCGCTTTCATACGGATCAACGTGGAAAATAGCGCGTACCAGTTCCGTCCGCCCTGCGCCGACCAATCCGGACAGGCCGACGATCTCGCCTGCGTGAACCTCCATGCTGATATCCTGCAAACGCTCCTTCTTCGCGTTCAAATGCTCCACCTTCAGCATGACCTCACCCGACGTGTGCTCACTGCGCTGATAGAGCTTGCCGATCTGACGGCCGACCATCAGACTCACGATCTCATCGTTCGTAATATCGCTGACGTTACAGGTATGTATATGCTGACCATCACGCATGATGGTGATGCGGTCGCCGATTTGCGGGATCTCCTGCATACGGTGAGAAATGTAGACGATCCCGACGCCTTTGGCCTTCAGACGGCGGATGATGGCAAACAGTTGCTCGATCTCCACGCCCGACAGCGCCGCTGTCGGCTCGTCCATGATAAGCACCTTGACATCATGCGTCAGTGCCTTTGCGACCTCGACCATCTGCTGCTGTGCAACTGGAATGGTGCTGGTCAGCGCATGCGTATCGACCTTCATCTTCATATCTTCCAGGATCTTCTGCGCCTCAGCATGCATCTGCTTTTTCCGAAGCAGACCGCCTTTCTGCTGCATGTGATCGATGAAAATGTTTTCAGCAACATTC
>ENA-UOIZ01003024-UOIZ01003024.1-human-gut-metagenome-genome-assembly--contig:-P88-NODE-3024-length-10855-cov-7.700833_pt1 | contig 10855 bp, 6 predicted proteins | sample MGYA00242336_ERZ723883 | MGnify/ENA metagenome assembly ERZ723883 | reverse complement strand
GACGTAAACCAGAACAGCTTTATGGTAGGTCGCGACAGCAAAGTGGTGTTGATCGATAGTGACTCCTTTCAGATTAACGCCAATGGCACACTGCATTTATGCGAAGTCGGCGTGTCGCATTTTACGCCGCCAGAGCTACAAACCTTGTCGTCATTTGTCGGTTTTGAACGTACCGCGAATCACGATAATTTTGGCCTTGCGTTGCTGATTTTTCACGTCTTGTTTGGTGGGCGGCATCCTTATTCTGGTGTGCCGCTTATCTCTGATGCGGGTAATGCGCTGGAGACGGATATTGCCCATTTCCGTTATGCCTACGCGTCAGATAATCAGCGACGTGGTTTAAAACCGCCGCCACGATCGATTCCGCTGTCGATGTTACCGGGCGATGTTGAAGCCATGTTTCAGCAGGCATTCACGGAAAGTGGCGTGACAACCGGGCGTCCGACGGCAAAAGCGTGGGTAGCGGCACTGGATTCTCTACGCCAACAATTAAAGAAATGTACCGTATCGGCAATGCATGTTTATCCCGGTCATTTGGCTGACTGCCCGTGGTGTGCGCTGGATAATCAAGGCGTTATCTATTTTGTTGATCTCGGCGAAGAGGTCATTACCACCAGCGGTGATTTTGTGCTGGCGAAAGTCTGGGCGATGGTGATGGCGTCAGTAGCACCGCCAGCATTGCAATTGCCATTACCCGATCATTTCCAGGCTGCTGGCAGGCCGCTTCCTTTAGGCCTGTTACGGCGTGAATACATCATTCTGATTGAGATCGCACTGTCAGCGTTATCGCTGTTGCTTTGCGGCCTTCAGACAGAACCACGTTATATTATTTTGGTTCCTGTGCTGTCGGCTATCTGGATTATTGGCAGCCTGACAAGCAAAGCGTACAAAGCAGAAATCCAGCAACGCCGTGAGGCATTTAATCGCGCGAAAATGGACTATGACCATTTAGTCAGCCAGAGCCAACAGTTGGGCGGGCTGGAAGGTTTTATCGCCAAACGGGCGATGCTCGAAAAAATGAAGGACGAAATTCTCGGGTTACCGGAAGAAGAAAAGCGCGATCTGGCAGCACTTCAGGACACCGCAAGGGAACGGCAGAAGCAGAAGTTTCTGGAGGGATTTTTTATTGATGTTGCCTCTATTCCCGGCGTTGGCCCTGCGCGTAAAGCGGCGTTACGGTCCTTTGGTATTGAAACGGCGGCAGACGTTACCCGACGGAGCGTTAAGCAAGTAAAAGGTTTTGGTGATCATCTGACCCAGGCGGTTATCGACTGGAAAGCGAGTTGCGAACGCCGTTTTGTGTTCAGGCCGAATGAAGCGGTAACGCCAGCAGACAGACAAGCGGTAATGGCGAAAATGACCGCCAAACGACATCGGCTGGAATCGGCGTTGACTGTCGGTGCGACAGAGTTGCAGCGATTCCGCCTTCATGCTCCAGCACGGACCATGCCGTTGATGGAACCGTTACGTCAGGCGGCAGAAAAACTGGCTCAGGCGCAGGCAGATTTAAGCCGCTGCTGAGCCATTTTTCAATTAACGAAACACCACTTCCGCCCAGCGTGCCAGTCCGGCGGTGACGGAGCCAAAGTCATCGCCGCCTGCAATCGGAATGCCCGGCAACTGTTCTGCCAGCGCTTTTTTAATCAGCGGCGATCGGGCGCTACCACCAGTCAGATAGATGACATCCGGTTTTTCCTGGGCGTTATCCAGCGCCAGTTGCACCTGTTCCAGAATTCGCGCCAGTGGCTGGTTGAGGGCGCTTTCCAGCCCTTGCTGGCTAATCAGCGTAGCCAGTTCATCGCTGATAAACGGCAGTGAGGCGCGGGTTTCCGCTACGCTTGAAAGCGCAATTTTGCTCTCTTCTGCGCTACGTACCAGGCGATAGCTTAAACGCTGACGCCAGACTTTCTGTAACAGGGCCACTTTATCCGGTTCGCGGGCATCGCGTACCAGATCGTTAAGCAAACGACCGTTGGCACTACTGTAGAAATCACTTTGCGCAGGTACGTCGTTGATGGCAACCGCATTCCACCACGGCAGAATAGGCAGGGCGATGCCTTTTTCGGTTTCGCCACCCATGCCCAGTAACGGCATCAGGTTTTTAAACGCCAGCGCGATATCCAGATCGTTACCGCCAATACGGCAACCACTGTGACCCAGCAGGCTGGCTTCACGATCGAGGCGCGAACGCCACTGTGGCCCCATTAGCAGTAAAGAACAGTCAGTCGTACCACCGCCGATATCCACCACCAGCACCCGTTTTTCTTCCTGCAAGGTGGCTTCGTAATCCAGCCCAGCCGCGACCGGCTCGTACTGGAATACCACATCCTTAAACCCGGCACGCTTCGCCGCGCGTTCCAGAATCCCCTGCGCCTGGGTGTTTGCTTCATCGCCGCCAAGCCCCTGGAAGTTGATAGGGCGACCAATCACCGCCTGAGTAATCGCTTCTGGCAGCTGTGCCTGCGCCTGCTGGCGAATGTGCAACATCATTGCGCAGACCAGATCCTCAAACAGCGCTACCTGCTGCGGTTTTAAGCCGCTGGCACCGAGGAACGATTTTGGTGATTTCACAAACCACACTTCTTCTGGATCATCAATGTACTGTGCCAGTGAGGAAAGACCGAACTGCACGCTTTTCGCCGTAACATCGATATCTTCTTCGCGGTTATAACGAATCGCCCGACGCAGCAGCGCCTGCGTTTCATCGTCGTCTGCCGGAACGTCATGATGGCGGTACAGCCATTCGCTTACCGCTTCACGCGTTGGCGCGCAAAGCATTGAAGGCAGCAGCGTGCTGTCGTTTTCCATTTTCAGTAATTGCGGTTTACCGTCACGCATGACCGCCACTGAACAGTTTGCTGTACCGTAATCAAAACCAATAAACACGAATTAATCCCCATGCCGGTGAAGAAGGGGCGTGACTTTAGCGAAATGTTGCTGTCGCGACAACCGGAATATGAAAGCAAAGCGTAGCGTCTGAATAACGTTTATGCTGAAAGCGGATGAATAAGGAGATGCGATGTATACCCTGAACTGGCAGCCGCCGTATGACTGGTCGTGGATGTTGGGATTTCTCGCCGCCCGTGCAGTGAGTGGTGTGGAAACGGTCGCTGAGGATTATTATGCCCGTAGTCTGGCGGTGGGCGAATATCGCGGCGTGGTGACTGCTATTCCGGATATAGCCCGCCATACTCTGCACATAAATTTAAGTGCAGGTTTAGAACCCGTTGCCGCTGAGTGTCTGGCGAAAATGAGCCGCCTGTTTGATCTGCAATGTAACCCGCAGATTGTTAACGGTGCGTTGGGCAAGTTAGGCGCGGCGCGGCCCGGATTGCGTTTACCCGGCTGTATTGATGCTTTTGAGCAGGGTGTGCGGGCGATTTTAGGCCAACTGGTGAGCGTGGCGATGGCGGCAAAATTGACTGCCAAAGTTGTACAGCTTTATGGCGAACGGCTGGATGATTTTCCGGAGTATATCTGCTTCCCCACGCCTCAGCGGCTGGCAGCAGCCGACCAGCAGGCATTAAAAGCGTTAGGCATGCCGTTGAAACGGGCAGAGGCACTGATTCATCTGGCAAATGCGGCGCTGGAGGGCAGCTTACCAATGACAATTCCGGGCGATGTGGAGCAGGCGATGAAAACGCTGCAAACTTTTCCGGGTATCGGGCGCTGGACGGCGAATTATTTCGCTTTGCGTGGCTGGCAGGCGAAAGATGTTTTTCTGCCGGATGATTATCTGATTAAACAGCGATTTCCGGGAATGACACCGGCACAAATCCGCCGTTATGCCGAACGCTGGAAGCCCTGGCGTTCTTATGCGCTGTTGCATATCTGGTATACGGAAGGCTGGCAACCAGACGGAACGGACGAATTGGAGGCCTGATACGTCGCATCAGGCGATGGGGAAGCACGCCTCAGTTAATCGCGAAATAACTGCTATTCACCAGCAAATCCAGCGGTTGGGCATCGGCAATCACATCGCCATAAATCAGATCGACGCCGATGCCCGAAAGCGTATCCATCACTAAGGGTAAAACGACTGGCCCGGCGATGGTTTTCATCCCGAGTCGCTGAGCATGCCCCTGAATAATCGTAATCAGCATCTCATCCATCAATTTACCCTGCACGTTGGCGCATAACTCACCATCAAGTAGCAGGTAATCTGCCATATTCGCTTTCAGCGAGTTGAAGATTTGCAGATCGCGGCCCACCTGGCTGAGCACTATCCGACATCCCGCCAGCCGCAGTTTTTGCACGCTTTCTGCGTGATCTAAAATCGCTTCTGCCGGAATAATCAGATGTAATAACCGTGGTGGTAGAGGGCTATTATCCAGCTGCTCAAGCAGATCATTCACCAGCGTGGCGCTACTCAAACCGGCAACGGAAAGGGGGAGGGCGATGCTTAAGCCTTTACTGGCAATCGCTTTTGCGGCCTGCTGGAAAAAATCGTGGAATACCCGTCGGTCAAGAGCATGGCTAAGTGCCGGATCGCTGAAGCTACGACGAAATGTTTGTTCATCAATAATCTCGCCTTCGCAACTCCAGAGCTTAAGTGAAATCAGCCACAAATTACGCGCTTCCGGGATCCGTGGCGAAGCGACACCGTGGGCGAGCATCATCAACTGATTCTCTTTAATCATCCGCCACTGTTCATCAAGCGACATCGCCGCCCGTTCGCTATGTGCGGCAGCTTGCTGCGGTTCGTAAACCGTCACCCGGCCCCGGCCACCATTTTTGGAGGCATAACAGGCGATATCAGCCTGCGACATCACTTCTGCCGCCTGATGATTGTTGTCATCAATCAAGGTAATCCCGGCACTGGCACCTACCCGATGCACACGGCCTTCCCATATAAAGTGATAGTCATTCACGGCACTGATAATGCGTGTAGCGATAAAACGCGCGCTTTCAACATTACAGTCTGGTAGCAGCAGACCAAATTCATCGCCACCGAGTCGCGCCAGCACGTCGCTGGAGCGCAGCATACTCAGCATCAATGACGCCAGTTCGCGCAGTAAAGCGTCGCCAGCGGCGTGCCCGGCGCTGTCATTCACCGCTTTAAAGCGATCAAGATCGATAAACACCAGTGCATGTCGCTGATGTGTACTGTTTACCGTTTGCAGCAGGATGCGTAGTTGCTTCTCAAAACTGGCGCGATTGGCGAGATGCGTCAGTGCATCATGGGAGGCGCTGTAGCTCAGCTGGCGCAGCATTTTGCGCGATTCGGTGACGTCCTGAATCACCAGAACCGAACCAATATTGCTGCCGTCCAGAGTACTTAACGGCGTAATACTGTAATGCACGTCGTAGCTGCCGCCGCTTCGGCAGTGCAACACCACATCTTGTTCAATCGCGGAACGTGAGGTGTCGGCACTGTAAATGTTCTCCATTAATGGTCCGTTGTCGCCAAAAGTAATATGCAACACCGTCAGGAGCGGAACACCTAACGCTTCTTCCTGCGTCCAGCCGCTCATCTTCTCCGCCACTGGATTCATAAAGGTAATTTTCATCGCCATATCAATACAGACCACGGCTTCACCGATGGAATCAAGCGTAATGTGCAGGCGCTCTTTTTCCTGAAACAATGCCTCGTTAAGCTGTTTCACTTCGGTCATATCCATATTGATGCCGAGGAGACGTTCGACTTCGCCTTCTTTATTCAGTACCCGGTTGGCGAGGGCGCGGATATGGCGAATACCGTCTTTTACGGTAATGCGAAATTCCAGTTTAAAGGGCGAGCGTGATTGCAACGAATCACGAATCACTTTTTCGGCATGCTGGCGATCTTCCGGCAGCACGCACTCGTACCACACCTGCCAGTTCGGTTTGATATGTGGAGGAATTTCATACAGCTCGAACATCCGCTTATCCCAGCTAAAAATATTCGGCTTCAGCTCCCACTCCCAGATGCCAATCCCGCCCGCTTCGTTAGCCAGCGTGATGCGCTCCATCAGTTGCTGATTCACCTGTTCGGTGCGTTTTAGCTCGTTAATGTCTTCAATCTGAGCGATAAAATAGAGCGGCGTGCCATCCGTGTGGCGCACCAGTGAGACGGCAAGCAACGCCCAGACAACATCGCCATTGCGGTTGTAGTAGCGTTTTTCCATTGAATAGGTGTTTATTTCACCGCTTATCAGCTTTTCAACCTGTTGGAGATCTTTATTGAGATCCTCCGGCCAGGTCAGTTGCTGAAAGGTGAGTCCGCGCAGCTCTTCCTGACTGTAACCGAGAAACTGGCAGAGTGCTTTGTTGGATTGCAGCCATTGCCCCTCGGTGCCCACTAATGCCATGCCGATGGCGGAATATTCCATGGCGTTACGAAAACGGGTTTCGCTTTCGGAAATGTGTTTGCGTTCCGCACGAAAGGCATACATCACCATGGTCATGATGTTGGCGGGCAGCAGGATCAGCAAAAACGGTAGCCACGGCATATGGCTCATCAGGTACGTACGCGGCGTAGCAAGCAGGGAGGGATCCGCGGCCATCATCAGCGACACCATCATCACCGTGGTAAGGAAGATCAAAAAGGCTTCCATTCGTGGCAGACGCACGGCGCTCCACATCAACAGCACAATAATGAAAGTAAAAGGCCACGGCAGATACAGCATCGAAAGCCAGCTTAACGTCAGTGTGATGGCTAACGTGAGCAGCGACTCAAAAAGCAACCGTGGGTTGCGATGGCGCAGCAGATAGTGTGGTTTAAATAACAATCCCAGCGGCACCAGTGCCAGAGCGCCGATGGATTCTGACAGTACCCATATCAAAAATGCCCTGAGAGGATCGTCTCCGGGCGTCAGCAGGACAACCAGAACACCCCCCAACAGAGGCGGAACAATGGCGCTGCCGAGTGCCAGACGCAGCCAGTCAGCCAGATTTTGCAAGGGGTTATACCACGGCAGCAATTTACGTAGCAGCACTGCCCCGACCACGGCTTCAACAATATTGATGGTCGTCCAGGTCATGTTCAGCGAGCTGGTGGAAAAAAGCAGGATGGATGCGGCGATATTTCCCAGCGAACAGCTCAGCGCAATTCCCGGCCACATGCGCCCGGCATGGCGATAAAACGCCACCATCATGATGGACGTCGGGAACCACAGTGGGGCGAGTTGGGTGCCAAACTGCGAAAGCTCAAGCGAGAAAAGGGTAAAGATAAACGAGACTAAACCTAAACTGACCAGGTGAAGCAGCGGGTGGGGCAGGGCAATTAATACATGCTGTGATTGTTTGCTCATTACCGCTTTATCCGCAAGACCAGGTCGCCAGTATTCGTTTCTGTGTTTATGCTAGTACAAAAGTTTTACATTTTATATGCGAATTGCTCATAAAGTGACGTAAAGGCGGATAATTTGCGCAACTGCGTATAACATTTTTTACCTTACATAAAACTGATCAACGTAATTTGCCACCGGGAATTCTTTGTCAACAATTAACTCTGAGCGCGCGGCAACGCTATTCGACTGGTATCAGACGGATGAAATCCCTATAATTGCCGCGTTTGGCGCTTCGTCGCCCCCTTCCTAACATCCAGGTTAATCAGGTCGCTAAATATATGACTGATCAGTCTCATCAGTGCGTCATTATCGGTATCGCTGGCGCATCGGCTTCCGGCAAGAGTCTTATTGCCAGTACCCTTTATCGTGAATTACGTGAGCAAGTCGGTGATGAACACATCGGCGTAATTCCCGAAGACTGCTATTACAAAGATCAAAGCCATCTGTCGATGGAAGAACGCGTTAAGACCAACTACGACCATCCCAGCGCGATGGATCACAGCCTGTTGCTTGAGCATTTACAAGCGTTGAAACGCGGCTCGGCAATTGACCTGCCGGTTTACAGCTATGTTGAACATACGCGTATGAAAGAAACGGTGACGGTTGAGCCGAAGAAGGTCATCATTCTCGAAGGCATTTTGTTGCTGACGGATGCGCGTTTGCGTGACGAACTTAACTTCTCCATTTTCGTTGATACCCCGCTGGATATCTGCCTGATGCGCCGCATCAAGCGTGACGTTAACGAGCGTGGGCGTTCAATGGATTCCGTGATGGCGCAATATCAAAAAACCGTGCGCCCGATGTTCCTGCAATTCATTGAGCCTTCTAAACAATATGCGGACATTATCGTGCCGCGCGGCGGGAAAAACCGCATCGCCATCGATATATTGAAAGCGAAAATAAGTCAGTTCTTTGAATAAGCTTGATAAATTGTGTACCGTTCAGTGATAACCTGGTATGCCCTTGACGTAATTGGCGTTAAGGGAGTGATGCGCGAAAGGAGAAAATGCCATGCGTCTGTGTGACCGAGATATTGAAGCCTGGCTTGATGAAGGCCGTTTGTCGATCAACCCACGTCCGCCAGTGGAGCGTATTAACGGCGCGACGGTGGATGTACGCCTGGGCAATAAATTTCGTACCTTCCGTGGTCACACGGCAGCGTTTATCGATCTGAGCGGTCCCAAAGATGAAGTGAGCGCCGCGCTTGACCGCGTGATGAGCGATGAGATCGTTCTCGACGAGGGCGAGGCGTTCTATCTTCACCCAGGAGAGCTGGCGCTGGCGGTGACGCTGGAGTCGGTGACGCTGCCAGCCGATCTGGTGGGCTGGCTGGACGGGCGTTCCTCACTGGCGCGTCTGGGGCTGATGGTGCACGTCACCGCGCACCGTATCGATCCGGGCTGGTCTGGTTGCATTGTGCTGGAGTTCTACAACTCCGGTAAGCTGCCGCTGGCGCTGCGTCCGGGCATGTTAATTGGTGCGCTGAGCTTTGAGCCGCTTTCCGGCCCGGCGGCGCGACCTTACAACCGCCGTGAAGATGCGAAATATCGCAACCAGCAGGGCGCGGTAGCCAGCCGAATCGATAAAGACTAATTCAGGCCCATTGAGGATACCATGAGACGATTTCTGACGACGCTGATGATACTCCTGGTCGTGCTGGTGGCCGGGTTATCTGCGTTAGTGTTGCTGGTGAATCCGAATGATTTCCGCGACTATATGGTCAAGCAAGTTGCTGCACGTAGCGGTTATCAATTGCAGCTCGACGGGCCACTGCGTTGGCACGTCTGGCCGCAGCTTAGTATCCTCTCCGGGCGAATGTCTCTCACCGCCCAGGGCGCAAGCCAGCCACTGGTTCGCGCCGACAACATGCGTCTGGACGTGGCGCTTTTACCACTACTGAGTCATCAACTGAGCGTTAAGCAGGTGATGCTAAAAGGGGCAGTGATCCAACTGACGCCGCAGACGGAAGCGGTGCGCAGTGAAGACGCTCCGGTTGCACCGCGCGACAATACCTTGCCGGATCTGTCAGACGATCGCGGATGGTCGTTTGATATATCCAGTCTTAAGGTGGCGGACAGCGTGCTGGTGTTCCAGCATGAAGATGACGAGCAGGTGACAATCCGCAATATCCGCCTGCAAATGGAACAAGATCCCCAACATCGTGGCTCATTTGAGTTCTCCGGGCGGGTTAATCGCGATCAGCGCGATCTCACAATATCCCTTAACGGTACGGTAGATGCTTCTGATTATCCGCATGATTTAACGGCGGCTATTGAACAAATTAACTGGCAGTTGCAGGGTGCCGATTTACCAAAACAAGGTATTCAGGGGCAGGGGAGTTTCCAGGCCCAGTGGCAGGAGTCACATAAACGCCTTTCATTTAACCAAATCAGCTTGACCGCCAATGACAGCACGCTGAGCGGGCAAGCACAGGTCACGCTGACAGAGAAACCTGAATGGCAGCTGAGACTGCAATTCCCGCAACTGAATCTTGACAACCTCATCCCGCTTAAAGAAACAGCGAACGGTGAAAACGGTGCCGCGCAGCAAGGGCAGAGCCAATCCACGTTGCCGCGCCCGGTCATTTCTTCGCGTATTGATGAACCGGCCTATCAGGGATTGCATGGCTTTACGGCTGATATTTTGTTGCAGGCCAGTAACGTGCGCTGGCGCGGAATGAATTTTACAGATGTTGCCACGCAAATGACCAACAAGTCGGGTTTGCTGGAAATTACTCAACTGCAGGGCAAGCTTAACGGTGGACAGGTTTCACTGCCGGGCACGCTGGACGCGACATCAATAAATCCGCGGATAAACTTCCAGCCACGGCTGGAAAACGTTGAGATTGGTACCATTCTGAAGGCGTTTAACTATCCGATTTCGTTGACCGGAAAAATGTCACTGGCTGGTGATTTCTCCGGTGCTGACATAGATGCCGACGCATTCCGCCACAACTGGCAAGGACAGGCACATGTCGAAATGACCGACACGCGCATGGAAGGGATGAACTTCCAGCAGATGATTCAGCAAGCGGTAGAACGTAATGGTGGTGATGTGAAGGCCGCTGAAAACTTCGATAACGTAACGCGTCTTGACCGCTTTACCACCGATTTGACGTTGAAGGATGGCGTCGTGACGTTAAACGACATGCAAGGTCAATCGCCTGTGCTGGCGCTGACAGGGGAAGGCATGTTGAATCTGGCAGATCAAACCTGCGACACCCAGTTTGATATTCGGGTCGTGGGTGGCTGGAACGGGGAAAGCAAACTGATTGATTTCCTCAAAGAAACGCCAGTACCGCTGCGGGTTTATGGCAACTGGCAGCAACTCAATTACAGTCTGCAAGTGGATCAGTTACTGCGCAAACATCTACAGGACGAAGCGAAACGTCGCCTGAATGACTGGGCCGAGCGGAATAAAGATTCCCGCAATGGCAAAGATGTGAAGAAGTTGCTGGAGAAGATGTAGGTTACCAGGTGACCTGTCCTGTAGGCCTGATAAGACGCGTAAAGCGTCGCATCAGGCGTTCGCGGCGGCACCATTATATTCTGAATATGTAAGATCGAAGGCTGTTCCGTTCACTT
>ENA-UOIZ01003020-UOIZ01003020.1-human-gut-metagenome-genome-assembly--contig:-P88-NODE-3020-length-10866-cov-7.004532_pt1 | contig 10866 bp, 8 predicted proteins | sample MGYA00242336_ERZ723883 | MGnify/ENA metagenome assembly ERZ723883 | reverse complement strand
ATTAAAGAAATAAAAAATATCCGCATCAATCGGCAACCAGAATCCATGATTAACGGGGATATACCAGGAAAGAAACAGCGCGAGGCCGACAATATTCAACAACACTATTTGCGGCAAATTTTTAATCATATTTTCTCTAATTATCTTACTGAAAAACGCAGGCAACCTTACGCGGTAGTCGCTAAACGAAGCTTCAACAGCGCGCTCTGCAAGGCATTCCAGTCAGCTTCGCTGCTGGAAATCAGCTCAATACGGCTGTCCGGTGGCGCAACGTTTTGCGTTTCAATGTGCAGGTCATCGCCCTGACGGTTGATTCGCACCAGCCCTTCGGGAATACGCAGCACGCCTTTGACGCGTTCCACCGGTGCAAGTCGCGCCCATTCCAGAATGCCAATGGTGTCGAATACCGTATCAGCGTCGAATATCCAGCCGCAGGCCTGATATCCTTGCCCGCTGTTCAGACTGCGACGCCAGCGTTGATGCTCTGGCAGGCTTAACGCTGCTAACCCTTTTTTCACGACATGCTGATGAGAATGCGCGGCGCTGGCGGGCAACTCGGCTAAATTGCGACGCGGCAAATCCAGAAGATGACCGTCAACTTTCCCATGCTCACTGTGAATTAATTGTCGATCGCCACCATTTTGCTGCCACCAACGCTGTAGCGCTTGCTCACTTTCGGGCGTCGTACGGTCGGATTTATTGGCGACAATGATGTCTGCGGCAGCCAGCTGGTCACGGAAGTTTTCATTGCTGGCGCTTTTTTCGTCCAGCAGCAAGCGCGGATCGAGAATGCACAAGGTGGCGCGCAGATCTATCCACGGTTCATAGACTGGTGCGGTTAACAGATCGAGGATCTGTTTCGGATGGCCCAGCCCGGTCGGCTCTATCAACAAGCGGTCTGGTTTTCCCTGACGCAGTAAGGTATTCAACCCTACCTGCATGGGTAAACCATTAACGCAGCACATGCAGCCGCCGGGGATCTCTTTCAGCAATGCGCCGCTATCGGCGAGCAAAGCACCATCAATTCCGACTTCCCCAAATTCATTAACCAGTACCGCCCATTTTTCGTTGGGATCTTTATGGGCTAACAGATGAAGAATCGACGTGGTTTTCCCGCTGCCGAGAAAACCGGTGATGAGGTTGGTCCTGGTCACAACGGCTCCGCAATACTCTGGTAAGTTAACTGAGCGTTAATCCTGGCTAAAAAAGGCAGAAAAGAGAAGGGGAGAGCGGACGAAGGTGAGCTTCATCCGCTTTAACCGCAGAAATCGTTAAATTTTGAGGGTGTTTAATAGCGCCTGATGTGCGCCGAATTGTACGATTTGTTGCCAGGCTTGTTCGATGGCCTGCACAAAATGCGGGTTATCTGGCAGATCATCACCGAAAACTTCACGCAGGGAAAGCAGGGCGGTTACGCGTTGTTCACTGCTGCTGCCCGCAACAAGTTCGCGAATTTTATCGCTAAGCGGATCGCGAACATCAATGGCATTTCCGGCATCATCAACGCCGCTGACGTAACGCATCCAGCCTGCAACGCCTAATGCCAGCAACGACCAGTCCGTTTCGCGCCCCTGATGTATGCGAATACCTGCCAGCATGCGTTGCGGTAATTTCTGGCTGCCATCCATCGCGATTTGCCAGGTCTTATGTTTCAGCGCCGGATTAGCAAAACGTGCAATTAACTTATCCGCATATTGTGTTAAATCGACATCTTTAATTTGCAGTGTCGGCGCTTGCTCATCCAGCATTAATGTTCTGGCGGCATGGCGAAATGCGCGATCCTGCATGCAATCACTGATATGGGCGAATCCTGAGAGGTAACCCAGATAAGCGAGAAAAGAGTGGCTGCCATTAAGCATCCGCAGTTTCATCTCTTCCCATGGCAGGACATCATTCACCATTTGTACACCTGCGACTTCCCAGGCAGGACGCCCAGCGACGAAGTTATCTTCCACCACCCACTGGATAAACGGTTCGCAGCTAATCGCGCAGGGATCATTCACCCCCAGATGCTGGCTGATTTCTGCCAGTGATTCGTCGGTTGCTGCCGGAACAATACGGTCGACCATGGTTCCCGGAAAACTGACGTGTTCTTTTATCCACCCGGCGAGTTCTGGCGAACGTTTTTCTGCCATTCCCAGCACCGCGTTTTTCACCACATGACCATTGTCGGGAATATTGTCGCAGGAGAGCACGGTAAACGGTGTAAGGCCGCGCTCACGGCGGCGTTTCAGTGCTTCGACGAGAATACCCGGTGCGGAGTGAGGTTCTTCAGGGGTTTGTAGATCGTGAATAATCCGCGGATTACTGGTGTCGAGTGCACCGGTGGCCGGGTCAATACAATAGCCTTTTTCGGTAATCGTCAGGGAAACAATTGCCACCTGTGGCTCGCAAAATTTCTCAATAATTGCCGCTAAGGAATCCAGTTTTGCATTAAGGCATTCGTGAACGGCACCGACAATTATCACCTGATTGCCGTCCGCACCTTTCTCCAGCACGGTATATAAATGGTTCTGTGCGCGGAGCTGGCTCATCAGTTGATCGCCGCTGAACAAGCTGATCTCACAGATCCCCCAGTCGCCGCCCTGGGCATTCAGCACACGATCGGTCAGTAACGCCTGATGTGCGCGGTGAAAGGCTCCAAAGCCAAAATGAACGATACGTGATTGCAACTGCTGGCGATCATAGCGTGGAGCGTGTACATGATGCGGGAGCGTAACGGAGGCGATTGTATTCATAGGAGTCACGTCTTAGTAACGATTAATTAACAACGACAGTGTAAAGTTATATGACAGCAATTGAAATTGGTCTGGATTGTTAATGCGATGAAGTGTGAGGGCGATCAATCAACGAGTGAAAATTGAGGGCGTAAGGTGTTCAGGAAGCGCAAAATAGAAGATTGGTATAATAAATTAAAAAAGGGACAGCCTGAGCTATCCCTTTTCTGCATGCGGCTGAAGTTAGTCAGCACGCCCCATATAACGGCGTTCTTCGATATGGATACGAATTTTTTCGCCCGGGCTTAAGTATTCTGGTACCTGAATCACCAGACCAGTGCTCAATGTCGCCGGTTTGTTACGGGCGCTGGCAGATGCCCCTTTGATGCCTGGTGCGGTTTCAACGATTTCCAGATCAACGGTCTGCGGCAGCTCAAGCGCCAGCAGTTGACCGTCCCAGGTCAGCACCTGCATGTCCGGCATGCCGCCCTCTGGCATAAACAGCAACTCTTCTTCAATCTGATCTTTGGTGAAGGTATACGGGGTATAGTCTTCTTTATCCATAAAGACATATTCGTTGCCATCGACATAGGAGAAGTCAACGTAACGGCGGGTCAGCGTCACGGTGTCAACGATATCATCACCTTTGAAACGCTCTTCTACTTTCAGCCCGGTACGGACATCAGAAAAACGCATTTTGTACAGCGTAGCGGCACCGCGGGCAGTGGGCGACTGAATATCAATATCCTTAACCAGCAGCAGTTTGCCGTTGTAATTCAGTACCATACCTTTTTTAATTTCGTTCGCTCTTGGCATCGAAAAATTCCTGTAGTCGAAAATGTCAAAAATATCGCGACAAAGTACTCGCGACGGGCCTTTCGGGCAAGTGGTATTCGCACTTTTGCTGGTGCAAAAAAGGTGGTACTGTGCGCGCTCATCAATCCGGTGGTTAACCTTAAGAGAACAACGTATGGAATGCCGTCCGGGTTGCGGGGCGTGTTGCACTGCCCCTTCAATTTCCAGCCCTATTCCCGGTATGCCAGATGGCAAGCCCGCCAATACGCCCTGCATTCAGCTTGATGAACAGCAACGCTGTAAAATTTTCACCTCGCCACTGCGACCGAAAGTCTGTGCAGGCTTACAAGCCAGCGCTGAAATGTGCGGCAACTCGCGTCAGCAGGCAATGACCTGGCTTATCGATCTGGAAATGCTGACCGCGCCTTAAACATCTTTAATTCGCAGTAAGCAAAACAGAGTAGCGATAATCATCACCATCGCAAACCAGAACACAGCGTGATAATTCCAGATCTCGGCGACGATGCCCGCCACTGATCCTGCGATGATCCAGCCCACGCGCGAAGTGTTGGTATAGAGCGTGGTGGCTGAACCCGCCTGACCGGGCATCAGATCCTGAAAATAGAGCATCCCGATGCCGCCCAGAATGCCAATAAAAATAGCATTTAGCAGCTGCAAGCCCAACAGAATGACAGGTGAATGCGCCATCAGCATTCCTGCGTAAAAACAGACGCCACCCACGGCAGCAACGCGCATTAAGAAACGCTTACCCAGACGTTTGGCGAAATATCCGGCAATCAACATCGTCGGGATTTCCAGCCCGGCGGCGGTCCCCATCATCACACCGGCCAGTTTCTCGGGAAGATGCAGTTCGTTGATAATAAATAGCGGCATGTTGATGATGTACAGGCTGTTCGAGCCCCACATCAATGTACAAATGACAAACAGCAGCAGCGTATCGCGACGGTTACGGCGCGGCGCTTCGATCGTGCCGGTCGCCAGCGGAAGCTCTTTTTGCATCGACGGTAAAAACAGCCACACCATCACACCGCAAACAATAAACGCTACCGCTGCGCTCAGATACATTACCGTAAAGCTGAAACCCATCGCTAAGGCATAAGCCAGCGGTGGGCCAATGACCCATGCCAGTGAAACCTGAGCGCGTAAAAAAGAGCTGAACATCACCGCCTCACGTCCGGTTTTGTCGGCATGTTCACGGGCAAGGGCAAACATTTGCGGGTTAGCGGTCGAGCCAAAGCTGCTAAGAAAGACGCCAACGAATAGCAAAACAAAGTAGTTGCGATTCCAGGCAAAAAGGGTGCAGGCCAGCACGCCTAACAGGCAGCAAAAGACAATCAGCGATTTGCGATCGCCGCGCTTATCAGAGCGCCCGGCGAGAAACTGACTTACCAGAATCCCAATGACAGCGCTGCCGGTAAAGAAGAATCCCACCATCGCCGGACGGGCATGTACTTCATCGGTAAGAAAAATACTGAGTGTCGGGGTTTGCAGAGCGCCCGCAATACCGGTGAGAAAGGCAACGATTAAAAACGCCGTCGAGGTCAGGTCAAACGATTTCGCGCTGGTGACTGCGGGGGAGTTATGCATGCTGGTCGATCACTGGAAGAGGAAGACGCGGAGTTTACGCTGCTTGTCAGAAAATAAACAGACAGCGAAATCAAAAGCGCCACGAATAGTCAAAATGCCATTTCACTGTTGCTGATTGGCTGCTGACGCTGCTGAAATGAAATTGCTGATAACGGATTTTCCCATCAGCAATTAGGAAAAATGGCAAAAAATTGTGCAGCACATCAAACTTTTGCTCATAACTTTACGGCTTTCCTTGCGTGCTGAAACAGAAGTATTATGCTTTCTTGAAACGTTTCAGCGCGATCTTGTCTTTAACCCTAAGCCAGGTTGGCGCTTTTTTTCTCATAGAGGCTGAATCGTTTCAATTCAGCAAGAGAGGAGAACTATGTTCCAGTTATCCGTACAGGACATCCATCCGGGCGAAAAGGCCGGAGACAAAGAAGAGGCGATTCGCCAGGTCGCTGCGGCGCTGGTGCAGGCCGGTAATGTAGCAGAAGGCTACGTCAATGGCATGCTGGCGCGCGAACAGCAAACCTCAACGTTCCTCGGCAATGGTATTGCTATTCCACACGGCACTACCGACACCCGCGATCAGGTGCTGAAAACCGGCGTTCAGGTATTTCAGTTCCCGGAAGGCGTCACCTGGGGTGACGGTCAGGTAGCGTACGTGGCAATCGGTATTGCTGCCAGCTCGGATGAACATCTGGGCCTGCTACGCCAGCTGACCCACGTACTGAGCGATGATTCCGTTGCTGAACAACTGAAGTCAGCAACAACAGCAGAAGAACTTCGCGCATTACTGATGGGCGAAAAGCAGAGTGAGCAGCTGAAGCTCGACAACGAAATGCTGACACTGGATATCGTCGCCAGCGATCTGCTGACTCTTCAGGCGCTGAACGCTGCGCGTCTGAAAGAGGCGGGGGCAGTTGACGCCACTTTCGTCACCAAAGCCATCAATGAACAACCGCTGAATCTCGGACAGGGTATCTGGCTGAGCGATAGCGCCGAAGGCAATCTGCGTAGCGCGATTGCGGTAAGCCGTGCGGCAAATGCTTTTGATGTGGACGGCGAAACGGCAGCCATGCTGGTGAGTGTGGCGATGAATGACGATCAGCCCATCGCGGTTCTTAAGCGTCTCGCTGATTTATTGCTCGACAATAAAGCTGACCGCTTGCTGAAAGCGGATGCGGCAACGTTGCTGGCGCTGCTGACCAGCGATGATGCGCCGACCGACGACGTGTTAAGCGCGGAGTTTGTGGTGCGCAATGAACACGGCCTGCATGCTCGTCCAGGTACCATGCTGGTCAATACCATTAAACAATTTAACAGTGATATTACCGTGACAAACCTTGATGGCACCGGCAAACCGGCAAACGGACGTAGTCTGATGAAAGTTGTGGCACTTGGCGTTAAGAAAGGTCATCGCCTACGCTTTACCGCCCAGGGTGCAGATGCTGAACAGGCGCTGAAAGCAATCGGCGACGCTATCGCTGCTGGTCTTGGGGAGGGCGCATAATGAGCAGACGTGTTGCTACTATCACCCTTAATCCGGCTTATGACCTTGTTGGTTTCTGCCCGGAAATTGAACGCGGCGAAGTGAACCTGGTGAAAACCACCGGTCTGCATGCGGCGGGTAAAGGCATCAACGTGGCCAAAGTATTAAAAGACCTGGGAATTGATGTCACCGTTGGCGGCTTCCTGGGTAAAGACAATCAGGATGGTTTTCAGCAACTGTTCAGCGAGCTGGGCATTGCCAACCGTTTCCAGGTTGTACAGGGGCGCACCCGAATTAACGTTAAGCTGACGGAAAAAGACGGCGAAGTGACCGACTTCAACTTCTCGGGTTTTGAAGTCACCCCCGCCGACTGGGAACGCTTTGTGACTGATTCTCTGAGCTGGCTCGGTCAGTTCGATATGGTCTGTGTCAGCGGAAGCTTACCGTCAGGCGTCAGCCCGGAAGCGTTCACCGACTGGATGACTCGCCTGCGTAGTCAGTGTCCTTGCATTATCTTTGATAGTAGCCGTGAAGCGTTAGTAGCAGGTTTGAAAGCGGCACCGTGGCTGGTGAAACCTAACCGCCGCGAGCTGGAAATCTGGGCAGGCCGTAAACTGCCTGAAATGAAAGATGTGATTGAAGCTGCACATGCGCTACGTGAACAAGGCATCGCGCATGTTGTTATTTCACTGGGTGCCGAAGGCGCGCTTTGGGTTAATGCCTCCGGCGAATGGATCGCCAAACCACCGTCAGTCGATGTCGTAAGCACCGTTGGCGCAGGGGATTCTATGGTTGGTGGCCTGATTTATGGCTTGCTGATGCGTGAATCCAGTGAACACACACTGCGTCTGGCGACAGCTGTTGCAGCCCTGGCGGTAAGTCAAAGCAATGTGGGTATTACCGATCGTCCGCAGTTGGCCGCAATGATGGCGCGCGTCGACTTACAACCTTTTAACTGACAGCAGGAGAGGCATAATGAAAACGCTGCTGATTATTGACGCTAATCTCGGTCAGGCACGCGCCTATATGGCGAAGACCCTGCTGGGCGCGGCGGCGCGAAAAGCAAAACTGGAAATCATCGACAATCCGAACGACGCTGAAATGGCGATTGTTCTCGGTGATTCCATCCCGAACGACAGCGCGCTGAACGGTAAAAATGTCTGGCTGGGCGATATTTCCCGGGCAGTTGCGCACCCTGAGCTGTTCCTGAGTGAAGCCAAAGGCCATGCGAAACCTTACACTGCGCCGGTCGCTGCGACAGCACCAGTTGCCGCCAGCGGTCCGAAACGCGTAGTTGCGGTGACTGCTTGCCCGACTGGCGTAGCACACACCTTTATGGCGGCTGAAGCCATTGAAACCGAAGCGAAAAAACGTGGCTGGTGGGTGAAAGTTGAAACCCGTGGTTCTGTTGGCGCGGGTAATGCAATCACTCCCGAAGAAGTCGCAGCAGCGGATCTGGTGATTGTGGCGGCAGATATCGAAGTGGATCTGGCGAAATTTGCTGGTAAACCGATGTATCGTACCTCTACCGGTCTGGCGCTGAAGAAAACCGCGCAGGAACTGGATAAAGCGGTTGCTGAAGTAACGCCGTATGAACCGGCGGGCAAAGCTCAAACGGCGACCACTGAAAGTAAGAAAGAGAGTGCAGGCGCATACCGTCACTTGCTGACGGGCGTTTCTTACATGCTGCCGATGGTCGTTGCAGGTGGTCTGTGTATCGCGCTTTCTTTTGCTTTTGGTATCGAAGCGTTTAAAGAGCCGGGTACGTTGGCTGCGGCGCTGATGCAGATTGGTGGTGGTTCAGCCTTTGCGCTGATGGTGCCGGTACTGGCAGGTTATATTGCCTTTTCCATTGCCGATCGTCCGGGCCTCACTCCGGGTCTGATTGGCGGTATGCTGGCGGTCAGCACCGGTTCTGGCTTCATTGGTGGTATTATTGCGGGCTTCCTGGCTGGTTACATTGCGAAGTTAATCAGTACGCAATTGAAACTGCCACAGAGTATGGAGGCGCTGAAACCGATCCTGATCATTCCGCTAATTTCCAGTCTGGTGGTCGGTCTGGCGATGATCTACCTGATCGGTAAACCAGTTGCTGGCATTCTCGATGGGTTGACTCACTGGCTGCAGACCATGGGGACTGCGAATGCGGTTCTGCTGGGGGCGATCCTCGGTGGCATGATGTGTACTGACATGGGCGGTCCGGTAAACAAAGCAGCGTACGCATTCGGTGTGGGTCTGCTGAGTACTCAAACCTATGGCCCGATGGCGGCGATTATGGCGGCAGGTATGGTGCCACCGCTGGCAATGGGTCTGGCAACAATGGTGGCGCGTCGCAAATTCGACAAAGCGCAGCAGGAAGGTGGCAAAGCCGCTCTGGTATTGGGACTGTGCTTCATTTCGGAAGGTGCAATTCCGTTTGCTGCTCGTGATCCGATGCGTGTGCTGCCGTGCTGTATCGTGGGTGGGGCGCTGACTGGCGCAATCTCAATGGCGATTGGTGCGAAACTGATGGCACCGCACGGTGGTCTGTTTGTTCTGCTGATCCCTGGCGCTATTACGCCGGTATTGGGTTACCTGGTAGCAATTATTGCCGGTACGCTGGTAGCGGGTTTGGCCTATGCCTTCCTGAAACGTCCGGAAGTGGACGCAGTAGCGAAAGCAGCGTAATAAAAGGTGTGTTACAGGGCAGAAATTTCCTGTCCTGTAACATTTGATGAGCGCAAAGAGAATGACCGGTTTGTGAATGTAATTTTATGAATTTAAATGGTTTTATCTTTCAGTAGAAACTTCAAACGTTCATCAAACACTCAGGTTATTTCCTCAAGGGCAGATTATTTTCTGCCCTTTTTTATTGTTCTGTTCTGTGCATCCCGTCACAAATTCCTCGCTTTTGTAATTCAGGCATTTAATCGCATTTTGTGAGCCTGCTCAAATCTGCCCATTTTGCCTCTCTGGCGGTAATTTACTTTACGTAAAACATGCATACTATGAGCACATGTTTAAATATGAACACATGTTTAAACCGTCTTTGCAGTATCTATATTCTTGTGGATTGACAGGGTTGGTAATTTTTTACCAGAGGACGTGCTATGCGCGAAAAGGATTATGTCGTAATTATAGGTTCGGCGAATATTGATGTCGCCGGATATTCACATGAATCATTAAATTATGCGGATTCAAATCCAGGTAAAATAAAATTTACGCCTGGTGGAGTAGGGCGCAATATTGCACAAAACCTGGCGTTGCTGGGTAACAAAGCCTGGCTACTGAGCGCCGTAGGCAGTGATTTTTATGGTCAATCGCTGCTAACGCAAACCAATCAATCTGGCGTTTATGTCGATAAATGCCTGATTGTGCCGGGAGAAAATACGTCGAGTTATTTATCATTACTCGATAATACCGGTGAAATGCTGGTTGCTATAAATGACATGAATATTAGCAACGCTATTACAGCTGAATATCTCGCACAGCACGGTGAATTTATTCAGAGGGCAAAGGTCATTGTCGCGGACTGTAATATCAGTGAAGAGGCACTGGCATGGATTCTGGATAATGCCGCCAACGTACCCGTATTTGTCGATCCGGTTTCGGCATGGAAATGTGTCAAAGTGCGCGACCGTCTAAATCAGATCCACACTCTCAAGCCAAACCGCCTTGAAGCGGAAACCCTGAGTGGGATTGCGCTGTCAGGGCGTGAAGATGTGGCAAAAGTTGCTGCCTGGTTCCATCAACATGGCCTGAACCGACTGGTATTGAGCATGGGCGGCGACGGCGTTTATTACAGCGATATCAGCGGTGAAAGTGGCTGGTCTGCGCCGATCAAAACCAATGTTATTAATGTTACCGGAGCGGGCGATGCCATGATGGCGGGACTTGCTTCGTGTTGGGTAGACGGAATGCCGTTTGCCGAATCTGTTCGTTTCGCACAGGGATGTTCGTCAATGGCGCTCTCCTGTGAATACACCAATAACCCCGATTTATCGATTGCCAACGTTATATCGTTAGTGGAGAACGCAGAATGTCTGAATTAAAAATTTCCCCTGAATTATTACAAATTTCCCCGGAAGTGCAGGACGCTTTAAAAAACAAAAAACCGGTTGTGGCGCTGGAATCGACCATTATTTCTCACGGGATGCCGTTCCCACAAAATGCCCAGACCGCAATTGAAGTTGAAGAAACTATTCGTAAACAGGGCGCTGTACCTGCCACGATCGCCATTATTGGCGGCGTGATGAAAGTGGGGTTAAGCAAAGAAGAAATTGAATTACT
>ENA-UOIZ01003017-UOIZ01003017.1-human-gut-metagenome-genome-assembly--contig:-P88-NODE-3017-length-10882-cov-4.001663_pt1 | contig 10882 bp, 9 predicted proteins | sample MGYA00242336_ERZ723883 | MGnify/ENA metagenome assembly ERZ723883 | reverse complement strand
ATGTTCTACCGTTATGAAAAAGGATTTTTGTGGCAAATAAGTTATTTTTTTAAATTTATTTACTGACTCTGAAACCAAAAGCGATATGGTGGCAACATTTCTTGCTGTGCTTGAGCTTGCTAAAACTAAAAAAATTCTAATTGATGGCGAAATGAATAATCCAACTGTACGAATGATGGACGAGGTGAATGATATTGAGCAGTAATAATATTATGGCTTCTCTTGAGGCTATGCTTTTTGCGGCAGGTGATCCTGTTGAGCCGGGAAAATTGGCTGAAGTGCTTGATGTTGATGTTGAAAACGTTATTAAAATGCTCGGCCATCTTGAAGCTATGTATGATGAAAATAATCGTGGTTTAAGACTTATTCGCATTGACGGCAAATATCAACTTTGCACAAGAGAGGAATATTCAGATGAAGTCAGAGGACTTCTTGAAATTAAAAAGAATACTCCTTTAAGTCAGGCGGCATTTGAAGTTCTTGCGATTGTGGCTTATAATAAGACTGTTACACGTTCTTTTATTGAGCAAATACGTGGCGTCGATTGTTCGGGCCCGGTATCTAATCTTATCCAAAAAGGGCTTATTGAGGAAAAGGGCAGGCTCGATTTACCCGGAAGACCTCTTGTATACGGTACGACGGACAGATTTTTGCGCTGCTTTTCTCTTAACAGCCTTGATGATTTGCCGGATTTACCTGAGGAGGAAAAGCAGGACGATTCTCAAACCTCGCTTTTTGAGGATGAAAAGAGCAAAGAACCTGATATCCCTGATGCAGAAACTTTTGAAGAGGGGGTTGAATAATAATGAAAATATTTCTTATAATTGTTGCTGTTTTGGCAGTAATCATTATTGCAATTCTATCTCTTTCGGCTACCGTCACTCTTGTTTATGACAAAGGTTGGCACACAAAAATTCAAATCCTTTTTATTGAAAAGGATATAGTTCTTTCAAAAATTCTTTCTTTTGTGCTTTTTCCTGAAAAAAAGGCAGAAGAAGTAGCTAAGGAAAGCAAAAATAAAAAGAATAGCAAGAAAGACAAAAAGAACAAAGAAACGCAAACTCCTATAGAAAAAGTTTCCGACGTTGCCGTAGAGGCTGAGGCAAAATCTCTCGAAACTGACGAAACTCAAAAAACAGAGGAAGTTAAAAGTGAAGATAAAAAGAGTGAACAGCCGCCAAAGCCTAACCCACTTAAAAAGATTTGGGATACGCAGGGCATTGTAGGAATACTCGATTTGTTAACAAATGTGGCAGAAACTGCGAATAATGCTGTTTTAACGCTATTTAGGGGTTTACATATTTACTCACTTTATGTTATGATACTAGTGGGCGGCGGTGATGCAGACCTTATCGCACGTGCCTACGGTACCCTTTGCAAATATTATTATCCGCTTAAGGGTATGATTTTAAATGGTATGAAGGTTGATAATTTCGATGATTATATTCAGCCTGATTTTCTTGCAGAGAGAACAGAGTTTGAATTTCAGCTTATAGCAAGCATTAATGTCAAACTTATATTAAAGGTCGGCTTTAAAGCAGTATTTATATTTATCAAAAATTTAATTATAAATAAAAAATCTATTAAAGGGGATAAATGATTATGAAGGAAACTCCGGTAAACAAAATAATGGAAAACACTCTTGAAAAGATGCGTCAGATGGTTGACACTTCAACTATTATCGGCGAACCTATGGTTACAGGTACAACTACCTTAATTCCTGTATCTAAGGTTTCTTACGGCTTTACATCAGGCGGTACAGATCTTCCGTCAAAGCAAAATCAAGAGCTTTTCGGCGGTGGTGGCGGCGGTGGTATCACCATCACTCCTGTTGCTTTTATTGTTATTGAAAACGGCAAATGCAGAATGATGCAGATTAATAACTACACCTCATCTGCTGACCGTGCTATTGCAATGATTCCTGAACTTGTTGATAAGGTTACAGAACTTCTTAAGCCTGAAAGCAAGGAAGAAGCACCAGCAAGCGAAGAAGCTAAGGCTGAATAATTTTGTTATTATCTCAATCACCTGCATATATTTATGTAGGTGATTGTTTTGTTAAAGAAAATTGCATTATTTCTTTTTACTTTATTATTTGCATTTCCTAATGTTGCTTTTGGCTCAACTTTTTCGGCATCAAGTTTATGCGTTATGGATATGACCACTCGGCAGATTCTTTATGAAAGTAACATATATGAGCACAGAAGTGTGGCGTCAACTACAAAAATTATGACTTGCCTTATTGCTTGCGAAAGTAATAAGCTTAATGATATTGTAACTGTTACCTCTCAAATGCTTGACGGTACTGAGGGCTCGCTTATATATCTAAAGGCTGGGGATAAAATATCGCTTTACGATTTGTGCTTGGGTATGATGCTTTCTTCCGGTAATGATGCCGCAAATGCCGTAGCTGTATACCTAAAAGGAACTATTGAAAACTTTGCAGAGTATATGAACGATACGGCTAAGAGTATCGGTATGAATAATACGCACTTTTACACACCGTCGGGGCTTGATAAGGGGCAACCCTATTCTTGCGCACACGATATGGCTTTGCTTGCTTCTTGCGCTATGGAAAATAAGATGTTTTCAAAGATTGTATCTTTGCAAAGTGCCGATATAAAAATTAATGATGACGTTAAAACGATTTATAATCATAATAAACTTTTGTCATATAATCTTAAAGACGGCAAATTCATTGGTGTAAAAACGGGTTTTACAGAAAAAGCAGGAAGATGCTTGGTAAGTGCAAAAAAATATGAAAATAATACAATTATTTGCGTAACACTTAATTGCCCTGATGATTGGGACGCTCATACCTATTATACTGAAATTTGCGAGAAAAAATATAATTATATTACTATTTCAAATGAAATCAAAATTGATTTAGTCGGCGGCAATAAGAATTACGTTAAGTGCAGATATAATAAAAAACGCTGCCTTTTAGGCAACGTTAAAGTTATGGAATATTACTATCCCTTTGCTTACGCTCCGATAAAAAAGGGAGATAAGCTCGGCGAAGCGATAGTTTATTATAATGATAAAATATTGGAAAGACTGCCGATTGAGGCAGACGAGGATGTTAAAGAAAATGGGTAACAACAATTTAGTACGACTTCAAAAGTTTATGGCTGAATGCGGCGTTGCATCAAGACGCAAGAGCGAAGAACTTATAGAAATGGGTAAAGTTAAGGTAAATGGCCATGTTGCGCATATTGGGGATAAAATCAATCCTAAAAAAGATATTGTTGCTGTCAGAGGTAAAAAAATTACCAAAGAAGAACGTATGTATTATATTATGCTAAATAAGCCACGTGGATATGTTACAACCGTATCCGATGAGCTTGGAAGAAAAACTGTAATGGACCTTGTGGATTGCGATGCAAGGGTTTATCCGGTCGGCAGGCTTGATAAAGACAGTGAGGGACTTCTTATTCTTACTAATGACGGTTCGTTTGCTAATGCACTTACTCATCCAAAGCATAATTACGCAAAGGTTTATCGTGTTACGGTAAGGCCGAGTGTTAACGATGAAATGCTTGAAAAAATGAGAAACGGAATTGAAATCGATGGCAGAAAAACTGCTCCTTGTGATATAAATATTATTTCTGAGGAAGAGGGAAGAGTTGTTCTTGAATTTATTCTGCGTGAGGGCAGAAACCGCCAAATCAGAAAAATGTGCGAGGCTGTCGGACTTCAGGTTGCAAGGCTTAAGAGAATTTCAATAGGCCCCGTTAAGCTTGGTATGCTTCAAACGGGGAAAACACGTCGTTTGACCGATAACGAGGTGCATAAACTTCTTCGTTCATCTAATCCGGCAACGCAGGAAGAAAATAAATAATATTCTAAAATATTCTAAAAAAAGGGGCTGCAATTGCAGCCCCTTAAATTTTGCTTTATATATTATTCTTGTTCGTTGAGAATAGCAAAGTTTTGCTTATTACACTTATAAAGATTTTTAAACACCTTAAAGTTTCTTTCATAAGCGGCACGGTTTGCTGTGTTTGGATGATATGTAGTTTTAACAGGAATAAGTTTTTTAACGTCTTTCATTGAATTAACAAGACCCATACCTACTGCAATACAAGCAGCAGCACCAACAGCACCTATGTTTTGAGGTGATTCAACAACAACAACATCCTTTTCAAGAATATCTGCAAGAATTTGACATGTTGTTTCTCCGAGAGCGCCGCCACCGCAAAAGCGAACAGCATCGGAAGTTTTAACTTTGAGTCCCTGTCTTTCATACATCCATTTCATATGGAAGCAAATTCCCTCAACAACCGAACGTATAAGTTCTGTTTTGCCTGTTTCAAGCCTAATGTTAAAGAACATACCTGCGGCATTAGGGTCTTCAAATGGGCATCTGTTGCCGTGAAGCCAAGGAGTAAATACAACACCGTTAGAGCCGGCAGGAACTGTATCAATAACTTCTTCAAGATAATCATAAAGGTTGAATTCGGTCTGTTCAAGGCTGTCTGCCGCATTGCCGTATTTCTTAAGAAATACGCCGATTTCGTCAAGAGCAAGGTGGTCTTTAACCCAGCCGACGCATTTGTTAGAAGTTTCAAGCTCAGCAAAGTAGTTAAATGTGTCAGGGTCAGCGCCTACAATAGCTGCAATCATAGCACCTGTATCAACAGTTTGCTTTTCAACAACTGTTCCTACCCAGCCTGACGTACCTGAATAAATATGTGTGTCGCCTACCTCTGTTGCGCCTGCGCCTACACCTATAAGAGATGCGTCACCGCCACCGCCGTAAACAGCAGTACCCGGAGCAAGTCCAAGCTCTTTGGCAGCACTTTCTGTTACTTCGCCAACCTTTTCTGTACTCTTTTTAATCGGAGCAAGATGTTCCATCCTTACACCAACCATATCGCAAACCGGCTTGCACCAACCCTCATGACCTTTTCTTGTGTCATAAAGAAGTGTGCCGAATGCTGAATCCTGAGTCATAACAAATTCGCCACTTGCACGGAGAATAAGATATTCTTTAATATCAAGCCACTTATAAATCTTTTTGAAATTTTCAGGCTCGTGCGCCTCAACCCATCTGTACTTCCAAATTGGGTCTTTAACTGATGAAGAAACAGCACCTGTATATTTGAGATATTTTAAAAGCTTTGTAACCTCTGCGCCCGCAATCTGAACACCGTGAGCCATACCTTTTTTTAGCTCTTCTCTTGCACGTTGGTCCATATAAGTCATAGGACGCCTTATGCACTTTCCTTCCTTGTCAACAAGGACAAGACCTTGCATAGCGGAACAGAAGCTGATACCTTCAACCTGCTCTTTTTTGATAGCAGGCATTTTGTCAAACACGGTTCTTGTAGTTGAACACATTGCAGCCCACCATTCGTCTGCGTCTTGCTCGGCTCCTCCCTTAACACCTGTTTCATCATCAACATATAGATTGTATCCTGCTGTTGCTGATGCTAAAATTCTCATTGTATCCTTAATTTCAATAAGACAGGTTTTGATTCCGGTTGTGCCGATGTCATATGTAATTACATATTTTTTCATACTTATATCCTCCGTAATTAAATATACGCAGCAGATTATACAAAAGGCTTTTAAGCAAAAAGATGCTGTGTAATACTAATATTATACAGTACACTTTATTTACTTTCAAGCAAAATGTAAATTTTTACCGCTGTTTTTTCTTCTCGTATGTAAATGCAGACTCAATAAAACTTAACAATTGACTTACCACTTGCTCATCGTCCATTTTGTTTACGTCGATACCGGTGTAAATTTCAAATCTTTTTCTGTAATAGTCGCAGGTGTATGAAAATTGAAGAGTTGTTAAAAGATTGTCAAGAAAAAAAGCAAAAAGCTTTGGGTCAAGGTCAGACCTTACGTCGCCGTTTTCAAGTGCTTGAGTAATACTTTTTATATATTTTTGACTCGTACTTTCCTCAATCGCTGTTGCAAGAATATCCACCATCGCCTTGTTTTTGATTGCACCGATTTCATTATATAATTTAATGTAATTTGCGTTTTTCTTTGAATGAAAGCAAGTCGCACGAATTACTTTTTCCGCTTTTACAAGAATTTTATCATCGCTTGCCATAATATCGTCAAGTATGTCATCAAGTATTTTCATTCCTCTTTGCAAGCAGGTGATAAACAAGTCCTCTTTAGTAGAAAAATATTTATACATCAGCCCGATACTTATTCCGCATTTTTTTGCAATTACATTAATATTGGCTTTTTCGTATCCTTTTGATGAGAATTCTTCAATTCCGGTTTCAAGAATTAACTCCTGCCGTTCTTCGCTTGCTCTTTCAAAAGCTTCTTTGTATCTTTTTTCTAACATTTTTATGAATTTTGTAGTGTTGCACAAATTTACTTGTATCACTTTGTGCAAGCTTTACAAATCTCCCTCTCAAATCTTATTTTATACAATGTATATTATCATTTATGTTGATTTTTTGCAACAAAATAATTGAATTATTTATATTTATTCATTTGACAAATCGTAAAAAAGTGATATACTAATAGTGTAAATATTAGTGAGCCGCCGCTCACCGCCAATGGCGAGCAAGCGTTCACGGTAAAATACTTTATGTTATTCTAAGGAGGAATACTACAATGGATACAAGATTTGCTATTACAGAGTATCCTGATGCAGCCGTACTCACAGCAGAACTTGATGCGCTCATCAAAAAACCAATTTACTCAATCAACCGTACTGCTCTCAAAAAGTATGAAGAAGAATACTTTGAGAAGAAGTGTGCAAAGTCAAAGGAAATGATTACTGAGGCTAAGCAAGTAATTCCCGGCGGCGTTCAGCATAACCTTGCTTTCAACTATCCGTTCCCAATTGTTATGACTAAGGCAAAGGGCAACAGACTTTGGGATATCGACGGCAACGAATATTTTGACTTCCTTCAGGCAGGCGGTCCTACTATCATCGGCTCAAATGATGACGTCGTTAAAGAAAAAGTTAAAGAGCTTCTTGACGATTGCGGTCCTTCAACAGGTTTGTTCCATCCTTATGAATATAAGCTTGCTAAGAAAATCAGCGAGTGTGTACCTTCAGTAGAAATGTTCCGTATGCTCGGTTCAGGTACTGAGGCATGTATGTGTGCTGTTCGTGTAGCTCGTCTTGCTACAGGTCATAAGAATATCATTAAGATGGGCGGCGCTTACCACGGTTGGTCTGACCAGCTTGCTTGGGGTATGCGTGTTCCGGGTACTCTTAACCTTCAGTCACACGGTGTTCCTTTGTTTGTATTTAAGCATACTCAGGAATTCTTCCCTAACGACCTTAAAGATCTTGAGAAGAAACTTATTATTAATAAATTCCGTGGCGGCACAGCTGCTGTATTCATTGAGCCATGCGGTCCTGAATCAGCAACTCGTCCTGTAGATAAGGACTTCCCTAAGGGTGTTCAGGCACTTTGCCGTAAGTATGGCGCTCTTCTTGTATGTGATGAAGTTGTAACAGGTTTCCGTATCGGTCTTTCCGGTGCACAGGGTTACTATGGTATTGATCCTGATATCACAATCTTTGGTAAGATTATTGCAGGCGGATATCCTGGTGCAGGCGGTATCGGCGGTCACAAAGAAGTTATGAAGTATCTTGGCGCAGGTCTTGATAAGGCTGAAGGCAAGAAGATTCATAAGGCAATGTGCGGCGGTACTATGGCTGCTACTCCTATTTCTTGCGTTGCAGGTTATACTGTAATTACAGAAATCGAAAAGAGAAATGCTTGTCAAGTTGCAGGTCAGATGGCTGACAGACTTGTTAAGGGTATTAACAAGTCAATCAAGAAGTATGACCTTCCGTTTGTTTGCTACAACATTGGCTCTATTTGCCAGCTTCATACTGTTGCTACAATGCACTTTAGAATTAACTGGAAAAAGCCTTGGACTATTCCTTCAGTTCTTAAGGAAACCGGTATTCGTCAGACCGAAATGCAGTATATGGGTGCTGCTTATATGGCTGAGGGTCTTGTAACTCTTGCAGGTTCTCGTCTTTACACTTCAAGTGCTTACACTGAAGAGGATATCGATGAATGCATCAAGAGATTTGATAAGGTTCTTTCTCAGTGCGAAAAGATTGATTATTAATCAATAGCTTTAAGGGAGCAGGCGTATACTTGCTCCCTTTATGTGCATTTATATAATATTTAAAATTAAGGAGAAAATTATGGCTTACGATGTTGAAGAAGCTAAGAAATTAGTCGTTGAAGCAGGTAAAAAGCTTCTTGAAACAGGTCTTATCGCCCGTACCTGGGGTAATGTTTCTGCAAGAATCAGCGATACTCAGTTTGTTATCACACCGTCAGGCAGAGCGTATGATACGCTTACACCTGATGAGGTTGTTGTTGTTAATATTGATGACTGTTCACACGAGGGTGATATTAAACCGTCAAGTGAAAAGGGAATTCACGCTGATGCTTATAAGCATCATCCGCTTGTTAATTTCGTTATTCATACACACCAAAAGGCTGCGACTATTGTCAGCATTACAGGTATGGAAATTAAAAATGTATATAATGAATTCAAGCCTGTTTTAGGTGACTATGTCCCTGTTGCCGAATATGCTATGTCTACAACAAACCCTCTTCGTAAGAAAGTTGAAAAATGTATGATGATGAACCCAAGCTGTCGTGCATTTATGCTTATGCATCATGGTACTCTTTGCCTTGGAGAAAGTTTTGACCAGGCATTTGAGGTTGCAGGCGCTCTTGATAAATGTTGTGAAAAGGTAATTAAGGATAATTATCTTCGTCATTCATGGGATAAAACATATTCAGTTGACAATAAGCTTAACTACTTCCTTAATAAGGAAAATGCAGGCAAGATGCCTGAAGCTATTTGTGACCTTGGTTCATCAGTAAGAAACGGTAATATATTTACTCTTACATACGATGGCGGTAAAAAAGTTGACGTTGATATGATAACAGGTCTTGCTATTAACGGTATTGCTCCAAAGTGTGCTAAGATTCACAGAGCTATTTATGCAAGCCAGAGTTGCACAATGATTAAGCATGTTGCAAATCCGTATGAGGTTGCTGTTTCCTGCCTTGACGAAACAATGTATCCTATGATTGATGACTTTGCTCAAATCGTTGGTGTAGACGTTAAATGTGTTCCTTGGATTGACGGCGATACAGACGAATGTGCTAAAGAAATAGGCAAGGCAATTGACGGCAGAAATGCAGTTCTTATTCAGGGTAACGGCGCTCTTGTTACTGGTAACAGTGACGGAGATATGCAGGCTCTTGACCTTATTATGGAAAAGGGTTGTGAGGCTCAGGTTGATGTTTCAATCTTTAATCGTCCTCACTTTGTTCCAAAAGCAGAGTGTTTCCTTATGAGAACAGTTTATCTCGCTAAGTATTCAAAGCAGATTAATAAATAAATCAATATAAACTTAAGGCACGAATCAATTTTCTGATTCGTGCCTTTTTACTGTTTTATTATATTTATACCATTTGCTCCGGATGAAATACTTCTTCAAATTTTTCTTCACTTAAAAATCCGAGTGTTGTGCAGGCTTCCTTGAGTGAAATGTTGTTTTTATAAGCATACTTTGCGGTTTTTGTAGCATTTTCATATCCTATGTATGGATTAAGAGCTGTTACAAGCATGAGCGAATTATGGAGATTGCAGTCCATTTTCTCTTTGTTAGCCTTAATACCGCTTACGCAGTTTTTATTAAAGCTAACCATTGCCTCACTTAAAAGCCTTACCGATTGCAGAAAATTGTAAATTGTTACAGGCATAAAAACATTAAGTTCAAAATTGCCTTGGCTTGCCGCAAATCCGATTGCCGCATCATTTCCCATTACTTGAACCGAAACCATTGTTACTGCTTCGCATTGAGTAGGATTTACCTTTCCCGGCATAATTGATGAACCCGGCTCGTTTTCGGGTATTGTAATTTCGCCAAGTCCTAACCGTGGACCGCTTGCAAGCCATCTTATGTCATTAGCGATTTTCATAAGGTCGCATGCAAGTGCTTTTAATGCACCGTGAGCAAAAACTATTTCGTCTTTAGAAGTTAATGCGTGAAATTTATTTTCAGCAGTAACAAAATCTTTTCCTGTAATTTCACAAACTGCCTTTGCTACTTCCTCATCAAAGCCTTTTGGTGCATTAAGACCTGTTCCTACAGCCGGTCCTCCGAGTGCTAATTCTTTAAGTTCGGGCAAAGCAATTTCTATAAGCTTTTTGTCCTTTTCAAGTGAACTTCTCCAGCCGCTTATTTCTTGCGAAAATGTTATAGGAGTTGCGTCCTGAAGATGAGTTCGTCCACTTTTTACTATTCCGTCATTTTCTTTTTCAAGCTTTTTGAAACTATCAATCAATGCTTCAATTGCAGGAATAATCTTGTCCTCAATTCCTATTACAGCCGCAATGCTCATAGCTGTAGGAAAAGTATCGTTTGAACTTTGGCTCATATTTATGTCATCGTTTGGGTGAAGTATTTTCTTGCCTGCAATTTCATTTCCTCTGTTTGCAATTACTTCGTTAGCATTCATATTTGATTGAGTGCCGGAGCCGGTTTGCCAAACAACAAGAGGGAAGTGCTCATTTAGCTTTCCGTCAATTACTTCGTCACACGCCTTTGAAATTGCTTCAAGCTTTTCATCTGTCATTTTGTCTTTTTTTAATTTGTTATTTGCAATCGCCGCCGCTTTTTTTAAGATACCGAAAGCCTGAGTGATTTCTCTCGGCATAGTTTCAATTCCAATGCCGATTTCAAAATTTTCGTGGCTTCTTTGCGTTTGCGCTGCCCAATATTTATCAGCCGGGACTTTTATTTCTCCCATAGAATCGTGCTCAATACGATAATCCATAAATTTATACCTCCGAATAATTCTTATAATAATATACACTAAATATTTGCTACTTTGAACAAATA
>ENA-UOIZ01003013-UOIZ01003013.1-human-gut-metagenome-genome-assembly--contig:-P88-NODE-3013-length-10907-cov-10.246590_pt1 | contig 10907 bp, 2 predicted proteins | sample MGYA00242336_ERZ723883 | MGnify/ENA metagenome assembly ERZ723883 | reverse complement strand
AGGGAGCATATCATTGCCGGACGGGGGCTTTGCTTATACGGGCTTACAACCGTAGACGCAACTTAGCGGTTCTTCTTGCGAAGGAACAGGAAGCACAGGGCAGCCAGGCTGGCGATGGCCACACCGGCAACGGGGATCAGCGGGAAGTTGTCCGACGTCTGCGGGATGGGTGCCGTCGTCTTGGCGGGCGCGGGCGTTGTACTGTTGGTCGTGGTGTTGTTCGTCGTGTTATTTGTGGTATTGTTGGTCGTATTGTTCGTGGTGTTATTTGTGGTATTGTTCGTCGTATTGTCAGACGGAGCCGGGGTCGCAGTGGGTTCTGCAGTCGGGACCGGGGACGGCTGGGCCTTGGCGGTCCAGCTGACGGCGAACGGAGACAGTTCCGTAACATGGACCACGAGCTTGCCATTCTGCAGGGTCGGGGTCAGCAGCTCAACCTCACCGCTGTCCTTCATGTGGCTGACGAGGATGGAGAACTGGTCGTAGTTGGCCGCCGTGATGCCCTTGGGCAGGTCGAACGTAACGTCGATGCCGCCTGCGGGGAAGTTCGCGTCGGTTGCTTCGCTCCAGTGCGCGCCGTTGTCGGTGCTGATCATCAGCTTGACGTCGTAGACCTCGATGTTGTCAGCAGACTGGTTCTTGCTGATGGCCTTCTTGAACGCCTCGGTGATCTTCTCCGGCGTGTCGTAGCCCTTGTCCTTGATCCCCTGCGGGATGTTATCCTTGGTCAGGGTATCCTTGACGACCTTGGTTTTGGTTTCTGGCGCGGGCTCCGGGGTCTTGACCTCACCGGATACCATGATGAAGCTGACCTGCACAGCGGAGGTTGTGTTTGCGTTGGCGGCAACCTCAACCGTCAGCACACCGTCGGCGTCAGACTTCAGACCCGTGAAAGCCAGCGTGTCGCCCTTGCCGGTGCAGCTGGTGTAGTAGTTGTAACCAGTCTGCAGTGTCTCACCGTTGATCTTGATGTCGGCCAGACGGGTCTTGCCGCTCTCGACCCAGCCGGTGGGGTTGAACATGCCGACGTAAACGGTGTAGTCCTCGCCGGTCAGGTTGTCAAAGCGGTAGGTGATGCTGTTGGTGCCGGACGCATAGCGCATGCTCTCATAGATGCTGGCGTTGCTGTTGCGCAGCGTTCCTGCAGTGCTCGTGTAGCCGAAGCCGGCCTCTGCACTGTAGGCGCCGTCGTTCACAGCGGGGTCCTGCTTGAGTGTATCGGCGCTGGCGTTCATGATGGCGATGTAGTCGCTGCTCAGAGCCAGGCTTTCCTTCTGCGGGTTGGCGAAGTAGAGCAGGTTCTTCGGGACCACGGTAGCCGTGGTGCTGATCTCCAGGTCGTTGCAGTTAGTCAGCTTGCCGGTGACGGCAGCCGTGCCGGGGTTCTTCAGACTGTCAGCGTTCCATTCGACCTTGCTGGTGATAGTTTTGCCCTGAGTGGTCACGCTGACCTCCGTGGGCAGGTTGCTACCGTCGGACCAGACGACGTCGGGCAGCTCGGTGTTGACGGTGGTGGGCAGCAGCTGATCCAGACGGTCCAGCGTCCAATCCTGCTCACCCAGGACGGAAACGGTGTTGTCGGTGTTCATCTGGATCGGCAGCCATACGGTGCGGCTGTCGGTCAGGTTATCACCGTTCCAGCGGTCGCCCATATAGATGAACTTGCCGGCCTCGGCGTCGATGGGCAGCACGTAGGTGACCTGCGTGTTGAACATCTTGCCGGTGTCGTTCTTGGCGGGGTTGCCCACCTTCTCCCAGCCGGAGAGCATATCTTTGCTGCGGTAGTAGATGTGGGCGGTGCTGTTCCAGCCGTCGGTGCCGCTGGTCAGCAGGTAGTAGTAGCCGTTGTACTTAAAGACCGCGGGGGCCTCACGGCTGTCGTCGCTGACGATGCGGGCGGCGAACTCGGTAGCATCGGCCTGGTCAGCCTCGGCGGCCAGACCCGTGTAGTCCTTGTTCAGCAGCGAGACATAGAGCTTTGCGTTCATTTCGCTGGAGTAGATGACGTAGGCATCATCCGCTCCGTCATTGTTCTTGTCCACGCCGGTATCGACGAAGACGGTCATGTCGCGGGCCTCGCCCAGACGGCTGGCGTTCAGCGACGTGTCGTAGTTCATGCGGGTGACGTTCTGCACTGTGAAGGGGCCGAACGGGCTGTCACTGGTGGCGATACCGACCATAGCGCGGCTGTAGCGGCTGGCAGGGCAGTTGCCAACGCAGCCACCGGCCACCCAGCTGTTCAACTTATCGTTATTGTACAGCGGGCCGTCAGCGTGCCAGATCAGGACGAACTGCTTGGTGCTCTCGTTGTAGATCATCTTGGGGCGCTCAGTGACGCAGTAGCTGCCGTACAAGGTCTCAAAGGCCAACTGCAGGCGGGTTGTGGTCACGTTGCGCACGCTGTCATCCTGGCTGTCCGGGTAGAGCAGGCTCGTCGCCGTGATTGGCTCCTCGTCATAGCTCTTGGCGGTCCAGCTGATGTCGTTCAGGTCCGTGGAGGCCTTCTCGTACTCGGTGACATAGGCGCGCAGGAAGTTCTTGACATTGCGGAACTGGCTCTCGGTCACACCCTCGGGTGCGGCGGACAGCTTGCCCCAGGCCTTCAGCGTCTCGAGGTTCGTGGCGCTGAGCTGCATGACGTTGTAGTCCTGCGTCGTGCCGGTGCCGCTGGCACCTGGGCTGGAGATGATGGCCTTCTCGCTGCCCTCCTCAATGGGCAGGATGGTGCTCTGGGTGTAGAGGATGGTGCCGCGGTCGGTCCAGTTGTACAAATCAGTGGAGCTGTAGCAGCGCACGCCGTCCACAGGGCGGGTATTGTTGGTCTTGTCCTCACCGAACCAGAGGTAAACAGCCTTGCCCTCGGTGATGTCACCATCGCCGTCCAGGTCATAGTTGACACAGCCGTCGCCGGTGCCCTCCTTCAGGGCCATGGCAGAGCCGCCGTGGGCCTGCATGGGCAGGCCGGTGTCAGCCTTGATGACCGTACCGGTGGTGCCGGGGATCGAGGTGTTGGTCTCGGGCAGGGTGCGCAGACCGGCGTACTGGGAATCCAGGGCGCTGGCGGCGCTGCGCAGGTCCTCGGTGGTTGCGGCGTCGTCGGCAACCAGCGTGTCGGCGGCAGCCAGGGCGTCGTTCAGCTCGGGCAGCGTGTCAGCCACGCCGGACTTGTTACCGGTGTACTGCCAGCTTTCGAGCTTGTCGGTAGCGTACGCAATGCCATTGTCGGCGTCGGTCTGCAGGGCAGCGCGGATCTCAGCGATCTTTGCCAGCAGCTCCTCACGGGCGACAGTGGAGGGGTTCTTGGCCTCGCGGCGGGCTGCGGTCTCATTGGCAGCGCTGCGGGCGCTCACGGCGGTGGGCTTGACAACAATGTTGTCGTACTGGCCGGTCAGCAGGTAGTTGGTGCCGACGTTGCGGGCGACGGTAGCGGCGATGTCAGTGGCCTCGCTCAGCTTGAAGCCGATGTCCGCGATCTCGCCGACCTTCGTGCCATTGACGTAGATGGTCAATGCGCCGTTGCCGCCGTCGGTCTCCTTGTAGACGAAGGCGAAGGCGTTCCACTCGCCGATGGCAATATCGCCCAGCGAGATTTCGTTCTTGCTGACGCCCTTCGTGGAGCCGTCAACACCGTAGCCCACCTTGCCGTCATAGGTCAGCAGGTGCAGGCGGTTGCTGCCGGTGCTGATCGTGAAGGCGGAGCGCATGGCGGTCTTGGTTTTGTCGCTGCTCGGTTCCTCGATCATCACATCGGCCAGCAGGGTGAACTGGGTGCGGCCAAACAGGTTCTGTGCGTCGGTGATGGTCGCATGGTAGTCATTCTTGTTGTTCCACTGGGTGGAAACCTTCAAGATGGTATTCCAGGTGTCATCGGTCAGGGTCGCGGTGTTAGCAGCCAGCGTCAGGCCGCCGTTGTCCTCCAACACCTTGTTGAAGAAGCCGGACTCGGAGCCTACCGCCTTGCCGTTGACAGCCAGCCAGCTGATAACAGGAGCCTGGGTGCCGGTGGCGGTGACGGTGTAGCTGACGACCTGGTCCTCCTCAATGGTGAAGGTCAGGCTGTTGATGATGTCGCCGCTGCTGCCGGACAGGTTCAGCGTGGCGGTGTCGGTCAGGGCGTTTCCCTCCTCGTCGGTGACTACAGCGGTCATCGGGCGGGTTTGGCTCCACCACTCGCGGTGGGCACTGGTCAGGGTGTAGGTACCGGCGGGCAGGGTCAGCGCGTAGGTCAGTGTCTCGCCCTTCGCGTTGTTCTTGCCGTAGATACCGGTAGCTGTCTTGTCTGCAGTGCCGGAGTAACCCTTGGTACCTGCGTCGGTGTCAACAAGGCCCCAGGTGTTGTCGCTGGTCTTGATCTGGTCGAACTTGTCGTTCAGCATCTTTTCGCCCAGCGCCTTCTTGTACAGCTCGTAGGTCTCGGTGGTGCCGCCAGTCACACTGGTGGGATCACCGGCCACGGTGTCGATAAAGTAAACGGTGTCGCCGGGGATGACCTCGGTGATCTGAACGCTGACGGTCAGGGGCTCGCCCAGCGCGTTGACGGCGTCCTTCACGGTGCCGCTGATGGAAGCGGACTTGTAAGCGTTCGCATCCAGTGCGTTGGTGTCGCCGTTCCACTCAACAGACTTCGTCTCGGTGGTGCCGTCGGCCAGCTTGACCTCGACCTCGGCGGGCAGGTCGCCCACGCCGCTGCCGGTCACGTAGTACTCCAGCGTGGGCAGCTCGGTCAGAATCTCGGTCACAGCGCCGTCCGCACCTGCCAGACGCTCGCCGATGGTGTTCAGGGCGTCGACGTTCAGGGTGCCGGACTTCAGCACGATCTTGATCGTGTGCTTACCGGCAGTCAGGTCAGACATAATATAGGCTTCGCCGCGGGTCGGGGCTGCCTTGGTGGAGGCGTTCTCTGCCTTCAGCTCGCCGTCAACATAGACGTCGATGACAGCGGAGCCGTCGTTGCCGCCCATAATTGCAAAGCCGCTGCCGTCCACCGTGAAGGTGAAGGAGGAGCCCGCAGTGCTGGAGACGGACATAGTGCGGTACCAGTTGTCAGCACTGCCACCGCCCGGGTTGTTGATGGCCCAGGTGCCGTTGTAGGCAACGCCGTCGTCCTGGCCGTCGATCATGGCGGTAGCATACGGGATGCCGCCCTTGACGGTCTTGATCTCGAGGTTATCTGCATAGACCTGCGTCCAGTTGGAGCTGATCTTCACACGGCCCGAGAGCATCGGGTTGGCATCGGTATAGCTGGTGACCTTGTTGCCATCGATGTAGGCATACACGGTGTCGCCCAGGCCGACGAGCTTCAGGTTGTACTTGCCCTCAGCATTCTTGGTGACGGTGCCGCTGGCAATCTGCGTACCGATACGGTACAGCTTCCAGCTGCCTGCGCCGTTAATTTCCAGCGTGTAGCCGCTGTTGTTCCAGTTCATGCCGGTCTGGGCACGGATAGTCAGGCGCTCGTAGCGGCTAGCCTCTGCGCCCGGCAGGGTCACGTCAATGGAGGCGCTGTAATCCATCCAGCGCCAGTCGCCGACGATGGTCGCAGGGTCGCCGCCGTTCCACTGGTTCACGCTGGAGGCATTCTCCTGCTTGAGCTGGCCGTTCTCAACGATCCACGCGCCGTGGGTGTCCAGCATATAGCGGGGCTCATTGCCGCGGGAAACCAGATAGTTCTCGGTGGTCTCCTTGCCGGTGGTGGCATTGTACACCGTAACGTCTTCCTCGTTGGTATACTCAAAGTTATCCGCGTAGAGGTAGTCGTCGGTGGTGTTCTGGTTTTTACCGGTGTAGTCGGTATCCAGCACGGTACGCTTCTCGGTCTGGATGTAGTCGCCGCTGCCGTCCTCAGTGGGGAAGCGCTCGGGCGTGGTGTCCAGCGTGGTCGCGGTCACGACGCTGTAGGCTGGCACGGTGACATAGGCGATGCCGTCCTCAATCTTGACATCCTCACCCTGCTTCAGGTAGTCGTCCGTGACGGTGGTCCAGATATGCAGCGCGTCGACGGAGAGGTTCAGGTCCGACGTCTTGATGGCGAAGGTTTTCTCGTTCTGGGTGTTGTTGATGAACACGGTGGAGAAGTTCGTCTTATCGGGGGCAGCCAGCGTCATGTAGCTGGCGTCGCCGTTGATACCGGCGGTCTGGTGCTCGTTGTCGCTGGAGCCGAAGGAGCCGTAGGTCGCGTTCGGCAGCACACGCCAGATGCCGTTTGTGTTGGTGTCGTTCTCCCAGCCGGTCTTGGCGAACTTGGTGATATGGCTCAGCATATAGAGCACGGGGTCATAATGGATGTAGCCGCTCCACGGATCGCGGGCGGACAGCAGTTCCTTATGGCCGTACTGGATGCCCTCATAGAAGGAACCAATCGCAGGCTGGAACATGTACATCGTGCGGCGGGAACCGACAAAGGCGTTGGGCAGGCTGTCCAGCAGCGCCAGCGGGCTCTGGTAGCCACCGATGGTACCGGCGCCGTACTCGGCGGTCTTGTTCTCCTGCAGTTCGGAATAACCGAAGGTCGCGCAGCCCTCGCTGTACCAGACTTCCTTGTCGTCCACGTCTGCCATCGTGATATAATCGCTCGTGGCGTTGGTGCGGTAGTGGAAGCCGATAGCATCGACAGCGTCGTACACGCCGGAATCGCTGCGCATCAGGGGAACGATCTTCAGGCCCTTATTTTCGTCGGAGGCCACGATCTTGATGTTGTGGTAGGCTTCCTTGGCTTCCTCGGTGAAGTAGCTGGGGAAGTCTGTCTCATTCTTCAGCGCGTTGGCAAAGTATTTGATGATCTCGCCATCGGGGCTGCCGGTCTCGTTCTTATCCGGGTCGATGTAATCGATTACATAACCGTATTTTTCGTAGGCATCGAAAATCGTTTCTTTGTACCACTTGTAGATAGCGGCATATCTTTCGCTGCCCGCTGCCTTGGCTTTGACCCAGTTCGGGTACTCCCAACGCAGGATAGACACCATCACATTGGGGTTGACCTTCTTTGCGTCTGCCGCCATAACAAAGCCGGGCGAACGGGAGGCGTCGGCATCCTCGTCCTCATAGCGCTTCGTGCAGGCTTCAGCACCGGTGGAGTTGTTGCCGTCGTTGCCCATCTCCATCTTAATGTTGGAGAACAGCGGGTACTCGCCGCCGAACAGGTACTGCATCATCTTCCAGTACGCTTCGGAGTTCTCGGCCTTGTAGTCCAGCAGCAGGTTGCTGGTGGAGTTGCCGTTCAGCATACCAAAGCCCTTGTAGGTCCAGCCGTTCTTGTGCGCCGCACTGCCCGCTTCCAGTACGTCCGTGCCGGTGACGGTGACAACACCGTCCACATCGGCAATGCTGTTGAAGGCGTCGTAGCGGGCCGCGGTCTCGGTCTTGGCAGCCTCGGCGTCAGCCGTGCCGGTGACAACGATGTTGTCATACAGGCCAGTGCGCATGAAGCCGGTGCCGTAGGTCGCGCCGAACGCGCCGACGATGCCGGTCTTTTCGCTGAGCTTGAAGCCGATGCCGCTGGCGGCCAGGACCTCCTCGCCGTTCAGGTAAACAGCGACGGTGCCCTCGGTGTCATTCTCGTTGTAGACAAGGGCAATCGCGTTCCACTCCCCTGCCGTCAGGTTCTTGGAGAGGGCGTACTCGGTGCCGTTGTTGACCTTGAGCACAGCAGTGCCGTCGGTCTTGCGGGGGATGATGCGGAAGTTGGCATCCGCAGAGGGGCCGACCAGCACCACGGAGGTGTTGTCGTGCTCGTCGTTGAACTTGAAATCAGTGTACAGCGTGAAGCTGGTGCGTTTGAAGAAGCTGTCACCGTCGTTGATGGCAGCGCCGCCATCGGTAGCGGAGTTGCCGCCGCTGATCCAGCCGGAGGTAACGCTGACCTGCTTGCCGCTGTTCAGACTCTCGACCAGGGACGCGCCGGTGCGGACGCTGACCATGTCATTGTCCTCCAGCGCCTTGCCGAAGTTGGCGTTGTCGCCATCCACGGGCGTGTCGGGGGTCTCGGCGTCGCCGGTGCGCTCAACAGCCAGCCAGCTAACGGCGGGGGCGTGCTGACCGGTGGTCGTGGCCGTCCAGGTCACGACCTTCTCGGAGGTGATCTCAAACTCACCGGTCTTGGTGGTAACGGCGTTGTTGTCCTGCTTCGGAACCGACGCATAAACAGACGTACCTGCGTCGGTGGTCAGGCTCAGGTCCATGGCACGGTTCTGGCCGCCCCACCACTCACGGTGGGCAGTCGTGATCTTGTACTTACCGGCGGGCAGCGTGAACTTGTAGGAGATTGTCTCCCCTGCTTCATTGTTTTTGCCGTAAACACCGGTGTAATCCTTGTCATCAGCATTGCTGCTGGTGTAGCCCTTCGTCTGGGCGTCGGTGTCCACCAAGCCCCAGGTCGCGTCGCCCTGGTAGAACTGGTCGGACTTGCCGTTCAGCAGCTGGTCGCCCAGCAGCGCCTTGGCGGCTGCGTAGGCGGCAGTGGACTGAACATTGTCCATCTCGTCGTTGCCGGTAGCGGCCACGCTGTCGATAAAGTAAACGGTGTCTGCGGGGATGACCTCCACGGTGTACTCGTTGCCTGCCTTATCCTTTGCAGTGACGGTTGCATAGGGCTCTGCGAAGGTATTCGCGGTCACATTATCCGCCCAATCGATTCCGGCAGGGACCACACCGACGTTTGTTGCGATGCGAGCCGCGGCGGTCTGAGGTGCAGCAGCCTCCTGCGCAGCGGGGGGCTGCGGTCTCCTCGGCGGCAAGAGCCTCCTCAACAGGGGCATCCATCGGGGCGAGAGCTGCTTCCTCCGCAGGTGCTTCCTCGACAGGCGTCTCCTCAGTCGGGGCGTCCTCAGCAGGGGCCGGGGTCTCCTCGGCAGCAGACTCCTCCGCTGGGGTCTCTGTGGAGACTGCGTCCTCCGCCGGAGCCTCCTCGGCGGCAGGCGCAGCCTCCTGGACGACGGCAGCCACTGGCTGTTCGTCGGCCGCAAAGGCCTGCGTCGGGACCATGCTGGCCAGCATACCGACACAAAGAGCCGACGCGAGTACGCGCTTGCCCTTGTGCTGTGCTTTTCTCATAGTCTTCATCCTTTCTCTTTAAGCAGTGTGTGCATCATGCACAAATCTACTTTACAGTGGTTTACTACTATAATACAAGCCGCCAGTGTTTTCCCTCCATGTGATAATTCCCGTTCTTCCTGCACTTTTTCCCGCACTTTTCCCGCATTGCGCTTTCAAGTGGAATCATACAAATACTACATTTTTTACTTTGAAATTTACATGGAATTTATATGCCTGCTTTCTGTATACTTATATGTTAAAAGATATTTTCGTGGTAAACCGCAGACTTCTTTCGGTATTTTAATTTCTATAGGAGACACTTCCCGTAAAGAAAAGCGCCGCTATGCAATCTGCTCAGCAGCGTTTTTCATTATAGATATTTTGTGCAAATTTGTGTACCGCAGAATCTCCGCTATATTTCAGTTTTTGGTTCATCATTTTTAAAGAAGAGAACTACATATCGGCCAATTAAAAAATTTTTGTATCCTCTCTACCGAAGCCCCTGATTGCGGGAGTAACCATAAATTGCAGGGGTTTCTTCCAGACGATGCTGCACTTCACAAAAGCCTTTCACAAATGAGCGAATTGCTTATTGAGAATCGAACTGCCTTAGCAACGGATGCACCGGTTGCCGTCCACAGCGAGATAAAATGGAAGCCTTAAAATCAAGTCGTCGAAATTACAATTCTTCGACGAAACAAATCGAGTAAGAGTCTCTTTTAACTAGAAAGCCGACCTCTCACACCACCGTGCGCACCGGTCTGTACATGTCGGTCCAACCGCATAAGTGCAAGGACTCGTAGTAGCGGAGGATACTAAAATATCCTGCTGCTGCGAGTCTTGCGTTTGTAATGGAACCCTTTAATACAGGACTATCGGCGATACGCCAATAACCCAGTCTGGAATTCCCCCACTGGTATACCCTGTCAGCCAGGACGCCCATCTGTCTCAAGTTGCCTACCTTCGTTTTGGACTTCTTCCACTGCTTCCACGGCCTACTATGTGTTTCTGTTCATCGGTTCAGGCGTTTGCCCGCCTGCATTTTTTCGCTGACCTCCGACTTCCTTCAGATTCCACCTCACGATGGACATCCTTGCCTTCGGCTAACACTTTCTACTGCCGAGGGCGTAGTGGTCTTTCACCACCTAGTTGTTGCCCATGCCGGGCGCACTAGAGTTACAACAAACGCCCTGAGATGGACAGTTTGTTCGGGATACAATGTACCTGCACCTGCCATCTGCTGCGTGCCCGTCTTGCCACTGCGGAGGAGGTTACCGCGCGGCGGAATCTCGCGTTCACCCCCTACGACTGCTATGGCAGCCACGGATTTTAAGATTGCAATACCAAAATAGGTGGCACCGAAACGCAGAGAATCATTACCATCAAGCGTACACTGAAGGATTTGCAGTTTTTATATTTGTTTCTTCCCGGCAAACTCATGGCAAGTACCGCTCGCTTATCATTCTTTTACCGTCATCATAATGCGTACCGTATTCAAGAGATGCCGAGCCATAATAGCAGCACTTGGGAAAATGAATCAGAACTGATTCACTTTTTCGTGTCAAGAATTTTGGATGAATCTAAACTGATTCACTCTGGAGCATATACGAATTTATATGGGTGTCCGGTTTGATTGTCCCCCCTTCTTGGGGTAGGTGCGTTTTGCTAGCATAGCATGTGGTCATCCACATGCACATTTCTGGGGTGTACCCCAGACCCCCTGAGGTCGCTCTGCATCAATAAAAAAGGCAAGCCGCAGAATAAAACGGCTTGCCTTTTATTTTGAAAAGTGTAAGTTTTTTACCTTGGTGTCTCGCGCACAACCACCTACCGCATATTCCATGACGCGACTTTTCCTGCGTTCCACATTGGAAACC
>ENA-UOIZ01003011-UOIZ01003011.1-human-gut-metagenome-genome-assembly--contig:-P88-NODE-3011-length-10911-cov-5.711312_pt1 | contig 10911 bp, 9 predicted proteins | sample MGYA00242336_ERZ723883 | MGnify/ENA metagenome assembly ERZ723883 | reverse complement strand
TATTGTTTAACACAAAAAGACGGAAAAATAATTATTTAACTCAATAAAATAAAAGTCCGGCGCAATTATACTTAGGACTTTTAATCTGTATCTATTTTGTTTATTCCATAGAATCTACCTTTCGTGTAGCCATGAATAATAGTACAACAGCTGCGATAATAATTGACTTCGGATCAAGGCTTGAAGTGCCATGATTAATCATACCGATAAATACTTCTCTTATGGTTCCCCAAGTTGCTTCCAATCCACCTAACCATACAAAAAGTGCGGCCGCCACAGTCATCACGAAAGCGCTCCAGATACGAGCCAGGCGATTACTACGATCGGGTAAGTGGTGCATGACACGGCGACTGAATCCGTTATCTGCTATTTCCTGCTTGTTTTCTGCGAAGAAATCGCGCAAGAGCTTATCATTGTCTATTTCTGTCATAACCGTTTTGTTTTAAATACGTTGCTAATTTTTCTTTCCCGCGTGACAGATGGCTTTTCACTGTCCCTGACGGTACTCCTACAATCCCTGCAATTTTGTCGATACTAATGTCCTCCATGTAGAACAACGTGATGCAGGTTCTTTCCACTTCTTTAAGCATTTTGAGCGACTGGTAGCCTGCCATTTTTTGCCCGATATTCTCCTGTTCGGTGCTGTTGATGGCGTCTATTTCTCTTGTATCCAAGTCGGCTGTCTCTTTCCGGCTGCGAATATAATCATAAAAAACATTATAAGCAATACGATACAGCCACGTAGAGAAACTTGACAAGTTCCGGAAAGAGGCAATGTTCGTATACGCTTTAATAAATGTATCTTGCGCAAGGTCGTCACTCAATTCGCTGTCGCCGCAAGTCAGGTTCAGGAAGAATCGTCGGATGGGCGACTGATACTCCTTCACCAACTGGTCAAAGGCCCTGGTGTTCTTGAACACCACGACCTGTGCGACTAACGATATATCATTGAGTTGGCTCATTTATTCTCGTCGTTCTTTTCTTCGTTTACTCCTTTGTCTTTCTCTTCGGATTCGGAAGGGATGATTTCGAAACTATCGGTTCTAACGTTATTCGGGTTCTTTTTTTCATCCTTATTACCCGTATGCATCCGGGTAGCATTTGTGTCTTGAGTCTGTTGTTTGCTACCGATAATCCATTGTCCGATACCCATGAATGTAACGAGTAAGCCGATAGCTCCAATTCCGAATTCGCCGGTGATTGCCCAGAGGAAGATGAAAAGACCGATACCCGTAAAGGTGTTCTTGATGCCTTGTGAACGCGAATCGACTGTTTTGTTTTCGCGGATAAACTCTGCCGGAAGCGGTTGGCCGGCAGCAAGTGCCTGTTCGGCAAGGCGATAACGTGCTTTCCGGTTTTTATAACGGAAGAAGAAGATTACAAATAGAATGAATACCGGAAATCCGAATACAGCAATGATTGCAATGATTGCTACCAGAATACCTCCGCCGGCACTAACATTGTGGAAGGGGAAATCGCTGTCATCCGAATCGAATGTGAAGCTGGCTTTGCCATGAGTGGTGCTAACATTACTTGAGTTTGCATTTACGTCTGCAGAATCAGCATCTGCTGTGTCTACACCAATCACTGTGACAGCAGTATTGTTCGTATTTGCTTTATTGTCTTTGGTCACAGTTACTTTTACTTTCCCGATGGAATCACGAACAACGGTGGTCTGGGCAACAGCCAGTGTGCAAGTGGTCAGTACAACCATCAATGCTAATAGAAAATTTTTCATATCAATAGTTTTTTAATTTATTTCTTTATCTGTTAGACGTAGTTAATATCATAGAAAGTTGCAAAGAGACGAAATATTTTTGATATTTGCGGAAATTAATAAACGAAAGATGGAATTACCTGCTTCTTTTATAGACTACACCCGCGCTCTATTGGGCGATGAAGAATACGACAAACTGGCTGTTGCCCTCCAACAGGAACCACCGGTTAGCATCCGGTTGAATCAATTGAAAATCAATCATTCTTTATCGGATAAAGTACCTTGGTCTTCCGAAGGATTCTATTTGGAGGAGCGTCTCACTTTCACGTTCGATCCCTTATTCCATGCAGGCTGTTATTATGTTCAGGAAGCTTCTTCCATGTTTGTGGAGCAGGTACTCCGGCAATATATCACGGGACCGGTGAAGATGTTGGATCTTTGTGCGGCTCCCGGTGGAAAATCGACTCATGCCCGTAGTGTACTTCCCGAAGGGAGCCTGTTGGTAGCCAATGAGGTAATCCGGAATCGTTCGCAGATTCTTGCTGAAAACCTGACGAAGTGGGGACATCCGGATGTGGTAGTGACCAATAATGATCCGGCAGATTTTTCGGCTTTACTCTCTTTCTTTGATGTGATTCTTACAGATGTTCCTTGTTCCGGTGAAGGTATGTTCCGTAAAGACCCGGTAGCTGTGGAAGAGTGGAGCCCCGAGAATGTGGAAATCTGTTGGCAGCGCCAGCGACGGATTATTGCAGATATCTGGGATGCGTTGAAGCCCGGAGGTATTCTTATATATAGTACGTGTACATTTAATACAAAAGAGGATGAAGAGAATGCACGTTGGATTCAACAAGAGTATGGGGGCGAACCATTAACTGTGCAGGTGCAGGAGAATTGGAATATAACAGGAGATCTTTTGTCAGATAAAGGGGATCATTCTAAATCTTCTATTCCCGTCTATCATTTTTTCCCTCATAAGACGAAAGGTGAAGGCTTTTTTCTGGTGGCTTTTCGTAAGCCGGAGACGGAAGAAGAGATCCCAGTATCTTCTTCCGCCAAAGAGAAAGCTTTCAAGAAGAAGGATAAGAAAGGAACAGCAGCATCTTCTCCTGTATCGAAAGAATATCTGAATATGGCTAAAAGTTGGTTGAATGATGAAAATTCGGACAAGTATATTTTATTGGCGGAAGGAACAAATATCCGAGCTTTCTCACAGTACTATACTAATGAATTGGCGACGATGAAACAAAGCCTGAAAATTGTGTCGGCAGGGATTGAGATAGGCGAGGTGAAAGGAAAGGATTTGATCCCTAACCATGCGTTGGCAATGTGTACCTCACTTTTATGCCGGGAAGCATTCGCTACGGAAGAAATAAGTTATGAACAGGCCATCACATATTTACGAAAAGAGGCCATTACCTTACCGGTAACAGCCCCTCGTGGATATGTTTTGCTTACTTATCGGCATATTCCTCTCGGATTTGTGAAGAACATCGGCAATCGTGCCAATAATCTTTATCCGCAAGAATGGCGCATCCGTAGTGGATACTTACCGGAAAATATACGCATCTTATCAGAATACGTTACTGATTAAGGCAGTATTCCCGCAGGTATTTCCTGTTGGGAAAGACTAAAGCTAAGCTGTCTGCCTTTTCCGATTTCTGTGCCTTCAGCTATTTCTTCCAGCGTGTAGGAAGGAGGAGGTGCAGGTGATGTCCGCGTTTCTCCAATGGGCGGAGTGTTCCAGTTCAGATTTAGGCTTTTATCCAACCGATGAAATAAGTACGAGTTTCCCCATATTATGAATTTATGATCGGAAACAGGTGTTGCCATATCTTCCGAAAAAGTGAGGGTTAGTGTCATTTTCTTATCGTCTCCTTCTTCTTTTTCCAGTTTGTAACTTCCTTGGGTTATTAATTCAAGTCCGGATGAAAAGGCGGTCTGTTCTCCTTGTTTGAAAAAATAAGCATCCCGTGCGTGGTTGTTAATCAGAAAAATGTCGGAAATACCGGGTAGAAGATTCGCATCTCCGTTGGGTAAGTTAGACAAGTAGCTGCGTAGCAACTCCATATTTTCGTAATTATCGACCACCTTGATTGGTAAAGTGCAGGTTTCTTGTGTGGCGTTGTCTGTTACTGTCAGATAAGTCGTTCCGGTGAGGATACCGGTTACATAAATCATACGTCCGGCAGGTACTCCACTCCAGCCAGTTTCAGTTCCGGCACTTGCGATGCGTGTGTCTTTCACTGCAAGTGAGTAGTCACCATTTCCGCTTTCCAGGCCGAGGTAACGTCTGCCACCCATAGGTACTTCGTATTCACTGTTGTAAAAACGCAGTGGATTGTCGTCATCATCTTTACAGCCACTTAGTAGCGTAAGGATGCAGCATAACATGAATAAATAGAAATGTTTAGGTCTCATAATTCAGATTTTATGTTCGTTGCAAATGTAATGTATTGTTTTGAAATATCCAGTCGGAATTTGAAGAAAAAGAGAGGAGATATATTTAGGCACGAATTACACGGATTAACACTGTTGCTTTATAGTTATGACAATACTAAAGACCGTGAATTCTGTGTAATCCGTGCCTAATTTATTATATAAACATACTTATATAACTTAAAAATAGAAATTAGTATGTTCAGCGTAACCCATACCTAAAGGGTTTTATGTACTATTTATAGCTTGCTTTTGTAAATCCGTGCCATTGCCTTTTGGTACTGATTTTCCAATTGCAGATAATTTTGATGACTTTGATAGATCACCGATACTTCAACGAAGTACTCGATCATACTAATTTGTCCACCTGTCAAAGCTTGTTTCAGCAATGCCAAATCTTGTTGAGACTGGAAAGTCTTGCTATATTCTTCCATTGAAGCATGCAGCGTTTTCGCTTCCCGGTAAAGTTGTGCCAATTCAGATTCCACTTGCAGTGTAGCATTATCCTTTTGCAAGTCGATGTTGAGTGCCTGCGCTTTAGCAATTTTCACCTTATTCCGATTTTCGAAAAGCGGGAAGGAAAAGCCCACCACTACACCGTTGAAAGGCACACCAGTCTCTGTATTCCGACGGTAGCCGAGTTCCAGCTTCGGCAGCCACTGGGATTTATTGACAGCAATCTGTTTACGGGCAACGAGAGCCTCGTTGCCTAGTGCCATTAAGGTACGGTCTGTAGCCATGACTTCTGATTTCAACATTTGGTAATCGCTTGGGAACGGTATAGCCGGATATTGATTTTCTTCGAAAACCACCGGAATATTACCATTCAGCGTATTCAGTTCCTGCTGCTTATTGCGAAGTGCCGTTTCGTTCAGAGACGCTTCCGTTTTGACATTCAACAGTTCCAAGTTGATTTTATTGGTTTCGAGAGCATTTGCATCCCCTGTTTGGAGACGTTTGGCGTACATTTTAGCAAGTTCTTCCGCATTGCGGAGACGTTCCTCCAAAATATGCTTTTGCTGACGAAGCATGATAATGTCCAGGCAAAGTTCTTTTGCCTGTAACAGTTTCTCCTGACGAAAAACATCCGACTGACTGTCAAGAGTTCCGGCTTTCAGACGGTTTAACTTGTTACGTGTGGCGTATAAACTAGGGAAATCAAAGCTTTGTGAAACAACCAGCTCACCGATTGTTTCGCTTTTATCTTTTGCTCCCCATAGATGCGCGTAAGAGAGAGTAGGATCAGGCAAGTTATTATCCGTTTTGGCTTCCAGCTTCTGCGAGGTAATCAGTTGCTCGTTTGCCTGCAACTCCTTATTGTTCGTTTCGATATTCTTCAATACCTGTTCAATTCCGTTTTGGGCTTGCACTTCACCTATGGTTAAGAAAAGAAGTGCAGCGCTTATAGTCATGATTTGTTTCATTTCTAATTTCTTTATTTATTACAAGCTATTGTTGATAGATACTTTATGATAAGGCATCTATTTGTTTGACACCGAGGAACGACCCGTTCCTCACCGAGAAACACTTGTTTCCTCACCGGGGAACGATGGTTTTCTCACCGAGGAAAAATATCCCTCTCTACAGGCTTTTCTGGGCCTTTTTCCGATGCATCATCAGATAAACAATCGGAACGATAAAACCGTTCAAAAAAGTAGACGTTAATAATCCTCCTAGAATCACTTTTGCCATCGGACTTTGAATTTCGTTACCGGGCAAGTCGCCGGCAAGTGCCAATGGAATCAGTGCCAGTGCAGAAGACAATGCCGTCATTAAAATCGGATTCAGGCGGTCGAGAGAACCTTGAATCACACTATCATATACATTCAAACCTTCTTCCTTTTGCAAATGATTGTAGTGACTGATGAGCAACATACCGTTACGCGTTGCAATACCGAACAAGGAAATGAAACCGATGATAGCCGGAATACTGACTTCTCCTGTTGTAATCACCAAAGCAAATACACCACCGATCAGTGCCAGCGGAAGATTCAGCAAGATAACCCCGGATTCTTTCACACTGCGGAACTCATTGTACAGCAACAGGAAGATAACCACGATACTGATAAATGAAGTCAACGCTAATGTCCGGCTGGCAGCCTGCTCGCTTTCAAACTGTCCACCATACTCGATATGATAACCTTCGGGTAATTGTACCGATGTGTCGATACGTTTCTGAATATCATTCACAACACTGCGCAAGTCACGATCGGCCACATTGGCGGAAATGACAATTTTACGTTTCACATTCTCGCGGTTGATCGTATTCGGACCCATGGCCGATACCACTTCCGCTACATAGCTCAAAGGAACTTTGCGGCCGTCGTTCGTGTCTACCATCAGGTTACGGATTTTCTCTATTTCATCCCGGGCATCATCCTTCACTTTTACGATCAGGTCAAAACTCTTGCCCTGTTCATACACTTGTGAGATCACTTTTCCAGCCAAAGCTACATTCACATATTCCGAAAATTCCGGCAGGGTAATACCGAACTTAGCCAGCATTTCCCGTTTAGGCTGTATTTTCAGCTGCGGACGTTCAATCTGTTGTTCCACGTTCAGGTCGGCAACACCGGGAATGTCACTGATCGCTCCTTTGATTTGATTACCGAGTGAAAACATTTTATTCAGGTCATCACCGAATAATTTGATAGCAATATTCGCTTTCGTACCCGATAGCATTGCGTCGATACGGTGGCTGATCGGTTGTCCGATTTCTATGTTTGCTCCGGTGATCGTACCTAATTTTTCACGTACATCAGCTACCAGTTCACTGCGCGAGCGGTCTTTCAATTCGAACGGAGCTTCTATTTCAGAAACATTGACTCCTAACGCATGTTCATCCAATTCGGCACGTCCCGTTTTCCGGGCTACCGTTTGTATTTCGGGAATTGTCATCAATAACTCTTCGGCACGATGTCCCATTTTGTTGCTTTCTTCCAGCGAAATACCTGGCAGAGAACTGATATTGATAGTAAACGATCCTTCATTGAACGAAGGAAGGAAGCTGCGTCCAAGTGTGAAAAACACTCCGAGGGCAACTACAAAAAGTCCGATTGTACTTCCGAGAGTCACACGTTTATGTGCCAGTACCCAAGTCAGTGCTTTTTCATAAATCCCTTTCATCCAGCGGGCAACAGGAGCTTCTTTCAGTTCCTTGTTCGTCTTATTGCTTCCTAATAGATAAGAGCAGAGTACCGGAGTTAGTGTCAGGGGAACTATCGTAGACGCAAACAGGGCCACGATAAAAGCAACACCTAGTGGAACCAACATTCTGCCTTCCATGCCGCTCAAGAAAAATAACGGAACAAAACTGACTACGATAATCAACGTTGAATTAAGGATAGGCATGCGCACCTCTTTCGACGCATTGAATACCACTTCGAGCGTACTTAGTCTTTCTGCTTCCGCTTTCAGGCGGTTCTCCCGCAGTCGTTTATATACGTTTTCCACATCGACAATGGCGTCGTCTACCAATGAACCGATAGCTATCGCCATACCTCCAAGACTCATGGTGTTGATTGTCAGCCCCATGTAGTGTAAAGTCAGGATCGAAACGAGCAGGGAAAGAGGCAGTGTCACCAATGAGATCAGCGTAGTACGTACATTTGCCAGGAACAGGAAAAGCACGATGACAACGAAAATACCTCCTTCAAAGAGTGATTTTTTCACATTGCCGATGGAGCTTTCGATAAAGCGGCTTTGACGGAATATGTCCGTTGAAACTTTTACGTCCGGCGGCAGATTTTTCTGGAGGTCTTTCAGAGATGCTTCCAGTTTGTCCGTCAGTTCCAGTGTGCTGGTAGCCGGTTGCTTGGTAACAGTCATCAGGACGGCAGATTTGCCGCGTTCTGAAGCAGTACCCAGTTTCGGAGCCTTCGGGCCGATGGTTACGTTTGCAATATCTTCCAGCGTGACAGGGAAGTTATTCACTGTCTTTACTACCGCTTTGCCAAGTTGCTCTGTTTTCGAAGTGGAGAGTACACCACGTACAATATATTCATTTCCGAATTCATAGAGCACACCTCCATTGGCATTTAGGTTCATATCCTGTGTTACAGCCATCACTTCTCCCATCGAGATGCCGTAATGACGCATCCGTTCGGGATCTAGCTGAATCTGATATTCTTTGATATCTCCTCCGAGCACAGCCACTTGTGCCACTCCTCCGGTAGACAGCAGGCGTGGACGGATGGTCCAGTCCGCAATCGTGCGAAGATCGAGCATGGAAGTGGAGTCGGCAGTCAGACCGATGATGAGCATTTCGCCTAAGATAGAAGACTGTGGTCCAAGAGTCGGTTTGCCGACATTGACCGGCAGCGATTCGCTGACCACCGCTAATTTCTCACTAACAATCTGACGAGCGAGATAAATATCCGTTCCCCAATCAAATTCTACCCAAACAACGGAAAATCCGTTAGTAGAGGAAGAGCGGACACGGCGCACACCCGTAGCTCCGTTTACGGCAGTTTCAACAGGAAAAGTAACGAGTTGTTCAACTTCTTCCGCAGCCATACCGTTCGCTTCGGTCATGATTACTACCGTAGGTGCATTTAGGTCGGGGAATACGTCTACTTCCGTATGCATGGCGGTATACGTTCCCGCAATAAGCAGGAGGATGGCCGCACAAACTACCACCAGCCGGTTGTGTAGGGAGTAATGTATAATTTTATTAAGCATGATATTTCATTAATTGAGAGTTATAAATAACTTGATAGATGCGCCGCACAAAAAAAAACGGTTGCGACGCCTAGTCTCTTTAGTGTTCGTGGCTGTGTGCCGGGATTGCATTGCTTGCGCTTGCCAGTCGAACCTGATAAGCACCCTCGGTCACTACACGGTCGCCAGCCTTTACACCAGTTAGGATTTGAACGCTTTTGCCGTTGTCGGCTCCTATCGTTACTTCCTGTTTTTTATAACCCTCTTCGTCCAGTTGCAGATATATGAAGAATATGCCTTGTTCCTCTGTCAGCGCGGTGCGCGGAAGAGAAATCACGTTTTCCATTGCTGAAGAAAGCAGGAATACCTCCACAAATGAGCCGGGAATCACTTCCCCTTTGTTGTCGAACTCAAAAGTGACAGGCACATAAAAAGAATTGTCTCCGGCAGCTTTTCCGAAAGAGAGAAGTTTACCGTTCAATGCTTTCAACTCGTACACCTGATTATTATAAGGAGTCTGGAAATTGGCGGAACTGATGGTGCGGAGATACGGGTAATACTTTTCCGACACTTCGGCACGGAGGAAAAGACGACGGTTCTGCGTCACGCTTACCAGCGGTTGTCCGATTGTCACATAGTCACCTTCTTTCACGAGAATACTTTTCACATATCCGGCAATAGGAGCCGTAATGCTTTGGCCGATAGCCGAATGATTCTTGGAAAGAGCTTCGTAACTAAGACGGGCGTTTTCGTAACTTTGCTCCGCTTGTGCAAAATCCTTGTCGGATACGATTTTGTTTTTAACAAGCTCCTTCATACGTTCGTATTCCTTCTTGGATACCTCGTAGGCAATGCGGGCACGTTGCACCGGATCACCATCGGCGATATTCTTTGAAGAAATAGTGACTAGCGGAGTGCCGCTGCCGACGCTCATACCTTCTGTTACTTTTCCACGGAAAGATACCACGCCGGCTACTGTAGCTACGGCAACCGATTCATCCCCTTGAGCAGCCAGCACCTGTCCGCTGGTTTTAATCACTTGCTGGAAAGGTGCAGGTTCAATAACGCTCACCTTTACACCGGCTGCTTCAGCTTTCGCTTTCGGAAGAATGATTTCATCACTGTGGGCTTCGGCAGCTTCGTTGTATTCATCGGCTGCTTCATGATTGTGTTCTCCGCTACATTCGCCTTCATGGGAATGATCGGGTCCTTCTGCCTCGTGATTATGTCCTTCCGCGGCATGATTGTGTTCATCGTGTGTGTGTGTGACGGTACTATTATTACAGGATCCCAGCACGAATAAGCCCAGGATTCCCACGAAAATAAGTTTTTTCATAATGATATTTTCCTACTAAATTTTACTGTTTTCTTTTTACGCTACAAAGATAAGGTAGCGCAGATGCAACTAATTTGCATTTACGCTTTTACGCAAAAACAGAGTAGGGAGGGGCACGAAGAGAAGTGGTACGATGAGTATCCGTACCATGCAGAGAGTCTCGGTAAACGTAATAGTTTTTAATCCGTTTCTCTTGCGGTCGTAATAAATGCTCGATGATTACATCCGTGAATAAGGTAGCGATGAATACGTAATCCGGTCCGCTATCCGTATGTATGGATGGAGTGGGAGAGTAGAAACGAGTCATACATTCACTGCTGCAACATGAGTCGTTTCCCGGGTGATGATGATGCGTGGGACATTGCTGTTCTACAGGCAAGTCCTGCTTCATGCAAATCATTCCGTTGGGGTGATGATGATGGGGAATAACCGCTGCCACCAACATAATAATGTTGATAAAAAACAGCAGAGTTACTATAATTCGTTTCTTCCCTTTCATCCTTTCTTTTAGAGAATTTATTTTTTTATTGATTCCTTTTCTTTTTCTTGCAAACGTTCCAGCAATTCTGTTGCTGATACATAAATTACTTTTCCATCTGGCGTTCCCTGACTAAGGAGTTTACCATTGCGAGCATTTTTTTCCAGCAATCGTTTTTCTGCCAGCTGAAGGCCGCGTCGTAATTTATCGCTCAATTCTTGCATTTCATTCCTTCGGGAGCAATGTTGCGTTTTACCCATGAATTGAGAATACCCGTTCCGT
>ENA-UOIZ01003007-UOIZ01003007.1-human-gut-metagenome-genome-assembly--contig:-P88-NODE-3007-length-10920-cov-6.977911_pt1 | contig 10920 bp, 10 predicted proteins | sample MGYA00242336_ERZ723883 | MGnify/ENA metagenome assembly ERZ723883 | reverse complement strand
AGGGCGTATGCGCGCCCTGACGCTTTTTTGATATGGAATGAAAAAGGCGCCCGGGCGCCCCCGGAGGCCTTTCGCTGCACGCGCAGCCGATATGGACACGTGCCCCGTACGCTGCAGGCCCGCGTCGCGATCACTGTGACGGGATGAGATATGCCATGCGGCGGAGAACAAAAAGGGTAGATAATCCGTAAAGAGAGATCAGATAAAAAGAGAAAAGAATGGATAAAAGAGATGGGGTGGGGAGCGAAATGGATAAAAAACCGTGCGTACGCAGACATCCCGACATCACCAATGATACAAACAGTTTAGCCCAGCAGTACCCGAAAGTCAAGCAAAATCACCGAATTTTTGAAAATTCAGGGATTGTCAGGAAATTCACGCGCCCGGTAAATTTCTGGCAAGGGGAAAAACCGTTGAACTCCGTCGGAATGTGATGTACAATAAAAACAGAACATCAGCAGGCAAAAGGGGGTACGGTGCATGACCGTATTGGTGACCGGCGGCATGGGCTACATCGGCAGCCACACGTGCGTGGAGCTGCTCGAGCAGGGCATGGATGTCGTCGTCGTGGACAATCTCGTCAACAGCAGCGCAGAGGCGGGCAGACGGGTCGAACAGATCACGGGCCGGCCGCTGAAATTTTATCAGATGGATGTGCGCGACCGCGCCGGGCTCGACCGCATTTTCACCGAGCAGAAGATCGACTGCGTCATTCCCGTCGCCGGGCTCAAGGCCGGGGGCGAGTCGGTGCAGATGCCGCTGGAATATTACGACAACAACCTCGGCTCGACGATCACGCTCTGCGAGGCGATGCGTGACCACGGCGTCCGGCAGATCATTTTCTCCTCGTCGGCGACGGTGTACTCCGGCGACAACGAGATGCCGCTCTACGAGACGTCCCGCACCGGCAACTGCACGAATCCCTATGGCTGGACGAAGTACGTCTGCGAGCAGATCCTGCGCGACTATGTTGTGGCCGACCCGAGCTGGTCGGTCGTGCTGCTGCGCTACTTCAACCCCATCGGCGCGCACCCGAGCGGCCTCATCGGCGAGGACCCGCGCGGCGTGCCGAACAACCTCATGCCCTATATCTCGCAGACGGCCATCGGCCGCCGCGAGTGCCTGAGCGTCTTTGGCGACGACTACGACACGCCGGACGGCACGGGCGTGCGCGACTATATCCACGTCATGGATCTCGCGCGCGGCCACGTCGCGGCGATCGCTTACATGGCGGAGCACACGGGCGAGAGCATCTTCAACCTCGGCACCGGCAAGGGCTACAGCGTGCTCGAGATGGTGCACGCCTTCGAGACGGCCAACCACGTGCATGTGCCGTACCGGATCGCGCCGCGCCGCGCGGGCGACCTGCCGACCGTGTACGCCTGCCCGGACAAGAGCGCGCGCATCCTTGGCTGGCGCGCCGAGTATTCGCTCGAGGACATGTGCCGCGACAGCTGGCGCTGGCAGACGCACAATCCCAACGGCTACGAAACTGCCTGACGGACCACCGTTCCCGGGCCGGAGCTTCCGGCCCGGGCAGCGCTGCGCCGCCTGCGGGCGGTGCTTTTTTGCGGCCTGAAGGGGCCGCGCTGTTCACATAATGTGCAACAAAAATCAAATTGGTTATTGACAGCCTGCACTAGATGTTGTACGATATATCCGCTTTTAATACAAGATGAAGCGGTTTTTTCCACAAGATATTGTGTTTTTCGATTATGAGGGGGAGGAAGAGAGAAATGAAGATCATTAAGCGCAACGGCGCCGAGGCGACGTTTGATATCTCCAAGATCATCATGGCCATCACGAAGGCCAACGCCGCCGTCGAAGAGTGCGACCGCATGACGCCGCGGCAGATCCAGCGCATCGCCGAGAGCGTGGAGCTCGCCTGCCAAGAGCTGGGCCGCAGCGCCGCCGTGGAGGAAATTCAGGACATGGTCGAAAAGCAGATCATGGCCCACGGTGCGTTCGAGGTCGCCAAGGCCTACATTACTTACCGCTACACCCGCAGCCTGGTGCGCCGCGCCAACACGACCGACGACCGCATCCTGAGCCTCATCGAGTGCAACAACGAGGAGGCCAAGCAGGAAAACTCCAACAAGAATCCGATCGTCAACAGCACGCAGCGCGACTACATGGCCGGCGAGGTCAGCCGTGACATCACGAGCCGCCTCCTGCTGCCGAAGGACATTGTCGAGGCGCACGAGGAGGGTATCATCCACTTCCACGACGCGGACTATTACGCGCAGCACATGCACAACTGCGACCTCGTGAACCTGGAAGATATGCTCGAAAACGGCACGGTCATCACCGGCACGCTCATCGAGCGGCCGCACAGCTTCTCGACCGCGTGCAACATTGCGACCCAGATCATCGCGCAGGTCGCCTCCAACCAGTACGGCGGGCAGTCGATCTCGCTGACGCATCTGGCCCCGTTCGTGCAAGTCAGCCGCGAGCGCATCCGCCGCGAGGTCGAGGCCGAAATGCAGGCCATCGACGCGCATCCGGGTGAGGAAAAGCTGGCCGAGCTCGTCGAAAACCGCGTGCGCGAGGAGATCCGCCGCGGCGTGCAGACGATCCAGTATCAGGTCGTCACGCTGCTGACCACGAACGGCCAGGCCCCGTTCGTGACGGTGTTCATGTATCTCGGCGAGGCGAAAAACGAGCAGGAGCGCCATGACCTTGCCATGATCATCGAGGAGACGCTGCGCCAGCGCTATCAGGGCGTGAAAAACGAGAAGGGCGTGTGGGTCACGCCGGCGTTCCCGAAGCTCATTTACGTGCTCGAGGAGGACAACATCCACGAGGATTCCCCCTACTGGTACCTCACGGAGCTGGCTGCCCGCTGCACCGCCAAGCGCATGGTGCCGGACTACATCTCCGAGAAGAAGATGCTCGAGCTCAAGGTCGACAAAAACGGCGAGGGCCACTGCTACACCTGCATGGGCTGCCGCAGCTTCCTGACGCCGTATGTCGACGAAAACGGAAAGCCGAAGTACTACGGCCGCTTCAATCAGGGCGTCGTGACCATCAACCTGCCGGATGTGGCGCTGTCCTCCGGCGGCAACATGGAGAAGTTCTGGAAGATCTTTGACGAGCGGCTCGAGCTCTGCCACCGCGCGCTCATGTGCCGCCACGAGCGGCTCAAGGGCACGCTCTCGGACGCCGCGCCCATCCTGTGGCAGTACGGCGCGCTGGCCCGCCTGAAGAAGGGCGAGCCCATCGACAAGCTCCTCTACGGCGGCTACTCGACCATCTCCCTCGGCTACGCGGGACTGTATGAGTGCGTCAAGTACATGACCGGCAAGTCTCACACCGACCCCTCGGCCACGCCGTTCGCGCTTGAGATCATGCAGCACATGAACGACGCCTGCGCCAAGTGGAAGCAGATGCACAACATCGACTTCAGCCTCTACGGCACGCCGCTGGAATCCACAACGTACAAGTTCGCCAAGTGCCTGCAAAAGCGCTTCGGCATCATCCCCGGCGTCACGGACAAGGGCTACATCACCAACAGCTACCACATCCATGTGACCGAGCATATCGACGCATTCAGCAAGCTGGCCTTCGAGTCGAAGTTCCAGGCGCTCTCGCCCGGCGGCGCGATCAGCTACGTCGAGGTGCCGAATATGCAAAACAACATCCCGGCCGTGCTCGAGGTCATGAAGTTCATCTATGACAACATCATGTACGCCGAGCTCAACACCAAGAGCGACTACTGCCAGGTCTGCGGCTACGACGGCGAGATCGAGATCGTCGAGCACGACGGCAAGCTCATCTGGCGCTGCCCGAACTGCGGCAACACGGATCAGGACAAGATGAACGTGGCCCGCCGCACCTGCGGCTACATCGGCACCCAGTTCTGGAATCAGGGCCGCACGCAGGAGATCAAGGAGCGCGTGCTGCATCTGTAACGTGCAAAAACGAAAACCGGCGGGCGTGTCCATGCGGCGCGCCCGCTGCCTGCGAGGAAACTGCTATGTATTATGGAGAGATCAAAACCTGCGACATCGCCAACGGCGTCGGCGTGCGCGTGACGCTGTTCGTTTCCGGCTGCACGAACCACTGCTACAACTGCTTTCAGCCGCAGACGTGGGACTTTCACTACGGCAAGCCGTTTGACGCGGCGGCCGAGCAGGTGATTTTTGCCGAGCTGGAAAAGCCCTTTATCCGCGGCCTGACGCTGCTCGGCGGCGACCCGTTCGAGCCGGAAAACCAGCGCGCGCTCGTGCCGTTTCTGCGCCGGGTGCGCGCGCAGTATCCGGACAAGGACATCTGGGCGTATTCGGGCTTCACGCTCGACAAGGAGCTCACGGTCGACGGCACGCACCCGCGCTGTGAGGTCACGGACGAGATGCTCTCGCTCATCGACATCCTCGTCGACGGGCGCTACGTGGACGCGCAGCGCAACATCAGTCTGCGTTTCCGCGGCTCGGAAAACCAGCGCATCATCGACATGAACCGGACCCGCGCGGCGGGCCGCATCGTACTCTGGGAGGGCATGAACGGATGGAAGTGAAGATCCAGAAGCTGCGGCCCGGCGCCGTGACGCCGCGCCGCGGCAGCGCGGACGCTGCCGGCTATGATCTCTATGCCTGCCCGGCGGACGGGCAGTGTGTCACGATCGCGCCGCACGCGACGGCCATGATCGGCACGGGCCTCGCCCTCGCCATCCCGGCGGGGTATTTCGGCGGCGTGTTCGCGCGCAGCGGGCTGGCCTCTAAGCAGGGGCTGCGCCCGGCCAACTGCGTTGGCGTGATCGACGCCGACTACCGCGGCGAGTGCACCGTCGCGCTGCACAACGACACGGACGAAGTGCGCACCGTCGCGCCCGGAGACCGCATCGCCCAGCTCGTGATCCTGCCGTTTCTGGCGGCGGAGTTTGCAGAGGCGGATGCGCTCGACGAGACCGACCGCGGCGCGGGCGGCTTCGGCAGCACCGGCAGGTAAAGCAACAAAAGACGCAGCCCCCTTCGAGCGAAGGGGGCTGCGTCTTTGTTTTTTCAGCGGTAGTCTGCAAACGCGGGCGAGAACGCGCCGCGCTCCCGGTCCTGCTCGCGCGCGCCGTGATGATGAAGCCACCACCATATACCGCAGGCACACGAACGCATCAACGAGGAGCGGCACCGCGATGTCGGGGTCATGTTTCGCCCTCCGGCGTCCGGCAGGTGTTGAGCGCGTCGGTCGCAAACCGGTCGCGCACGAGCGTGAAGTTCCCGCCGCGGTACAGCGCGACGCGCGGCATGTCGCGCGACAGAAACACGGCCACGCCCTCTGTCACGGAGTACGCGCCGCAGCGGCCGAGGGCGATCACGTCGCCCACGCGCAGCGGCGGCAGCTGCGCCTCGCGCACGAGCACGTCCGCCGTCGTGCACAGGCTGCCGCAGAGCATCCACGGCTCGGGTGCGTCCGCGCTCTCGCGCAGGAGCGTCAGCGGCGGGGCCTGCATGCCCATGAGCTGGCCGTCATACTTGACCTGGTGCATGCCGCCGTCGCATATGGCGTAGTTCACGCCGAGGTTGCACTTGGCGTCGGCCACGCCGGTGAGAAACGTGCCGCAGGGCGCGGCGAAAAAGCGGCCCATCTCGATCGTGAGCGGGTACTTTTCCCCAAAGGCGCGGATGTGCGCCGCCGCCGCGCCGAGCAGCGCGCAGTCGCGCGCCTCGGCGTCGTCGCGGAAGCACTCGGCATTCAGCCCAGGGCCGTATTCCACGTGCTGCGCCGTGAAGCCGTAGCGTTCGTGCAGCATCGTGAGGTATTCGTCCAGATGCGCAAGCTCCTTGGCGATCGCGGCGTCCTTGCGCTTTTGCGTGCCGGAAAAGTAGTGGATGCCGACGATCGTCACGTTCGGGAATTCCGCGCGCCGGGCGACGAGATCGGCCAGCGCGTCGGGATCCATGCCGAACTGGCTGCCGGCGGTCAGGCGCGGCAGCACGCGCACGTGCTTTCCCTGCGCGGCCGCGGCCGCGCAGATAAGGTCAAAGTGCAGCGTGCTCTCGGCCGTGAGCAGGTCTGCGCCCAGCGCGACGGCGCGCGCAACATCGTCCGCGCCTTTGTTCACGCCGGAGTACAGGATGCGCTCCGGCGGGATGCCGAGCCTTTCGCAGATCGTCAGCTCGCCGGGGGAGCACACCTCCACCCAGCGGAACACGTCCGGCAGGCCGCGCAGCACGAAGGGGTTGGCCTTCATGGAGTAGCACAGATTTACGTCCGAGCCAAACGCGGCGCGCACTCTTTGAGCGCGCGCCGTGAAGGCCTCCAGATCAAACAGATACAGCGGCGTGCCGTATTTCGCGGCCGCCGTCCGGAGTGCGGTCTTGTCCATCAGTCCTCGTCCTGCAGGCGCTGCACCATGGCCAGCAGACTTTTCGCGGAGTTGAAGTTCTCCGGCACAAGATCCTTTGCGCCGATCTCGATGTCGAATGCGTCGTTGAGCGCCGCGACGAGCGACACGATGTCGAACGACTCGAGAATGTGGTCGTCGATGAGGGCTGTCTCGGTCTCAAAATCCACGTCGGGACGCAGATCGGTCAGAATGTCCATCAGTTCCTGTTCCATAATAATATACCTCCTGAAATGAGTAAAGTAAGCAAAATCAGTGCTTGGCCGCAGCGGTGATGCGCTCGGCCAGCGCGCGCATGTTCGTCTTGCCGTTGTCGAGCCGGGGCATGGCCGCGAGCTGCTCGATCTTGCGCGGCACCATGAAGCCCGGCAGGTCGGCGCGCAGGGCGACGGCGATGTCGCGCTTGGTCACGCCCTCGCCGGTGTAAAACAGCCAGATCTGCTCGTGCGTCTGGTCGTAGAGCGCGCAGGCGTCCTCCACGCCGGGCACCTTCGCCGCGGCGAGGTCGATCTCCCCGAGCTCCACGCGGTGGCCGAGGTGCTTGACCTGCCGGTCCTTGCGGCCGTGGAACATGAGGTTGCCGTCGGGCGCGAAGTGCCCGAGGTCGCCGGTCTTATAGATGCGCTCATCGTATGCGTGGTTGAGCGGGTTTTGCAGGAAGCTCTCGGCCGTTTTCTCGCGGCTGTTGTAGTAGCCCAGTGCGAGGATGGGGCCCTTGACGCAGATCTCGCCGATCTCGCCGTCGGGCACGGCCTCGTTGCGCTCCGAGAGCAGAAACACCTCGTAGTGCGGGTACGGCCTGCCGATCGGCAGCACGTCGGTGTCCTCGACCAGACCGGGCACAACGTAATACGTGCACGAGGCGGTCGCCTCCGTCGGGCCGTACTGGTTGACGAACCGGGCCTCCGGCAGCGCGAGCTGCCACTGGCGCAGGCAGCTGCACGGCATCACCGAGCCGGAGAAGCACACCTTGCGCAGGTGCTGCGGCGCGCTGCACTCGAACGCGCCGAGCGCGGCCGGCACGGTCAGCGCCGAGACGCTCCAGCCCACGGCCGTGACGCCCTTGTCGTTCATGTATTCGAACAGACGCTCCGGCGACATGAAAAGTTCCTTCGGGATGATGGCCGTCGTCGCGCCGAAGCGCAGCGGCAGATAAATGTCGCGCACGGCGGCGATGTAGTCCAGCGGCGACTGGTTGCCCAGCACGTCGGCACGCGCGATGCCCATCACGCCGGCGTAGTCCTCGATGTAGCACATGAGCGAGTGCTGCGCCGTGATGACGCCCTTGGGCGTGCCGGTCGAGCCGGAGGTGAAGATGATGTACAGCGGGTCGAGCTCTCGGGCGCGCGCGCGGCAGTCCGCGAGCAGCGCCGCGTCCTCGCTGCCCGCGAGCAGCTCCTCCGCGATCAGGATCGTGCCGGAAAAGTCCAGCGTCTTCGCCTTGTCGTAAAACGCGCGCTGCACGATCATCAGATCGGTGTCCAGCGTGTTTAAAATAGAGTTGAGCCGGTGCACGGGCATCGTCCCGTCCATCGGGGCGTAGCAGCAGCCGGCATACACCGCGCCGAGAAACACGGCCGGTGTGTGTGCGTTGCGCCCGCTCATGACGGCGATGGGCCGCTTTTGCCCGGCGCGGAACTTCGCCGCCGCCGTGCCGATGATGCGCGCCTCGCGCCGCACGTCGGCAAAGGTCACCGCGCTGTTCTCATCGAGAAAAGCGGGTTTGTCCGGACAGGCTGCGGCGGTGGCTTCCAGCCAGTCGAGCACGTTGGTCTCCATGCGTGTCAGCTCCTTTCTGATATACGTTTATAGCCGCCTTATCCTATCACGCTTTTCACGCAAAAACAAGACGGAACGTGTCGTATTTAAGAAAAAGGTAAGAATGTGGCGCGCCGTTTTTCCGTGCGCTGACACCCGGCTCTGCCCGGGTGGCTTGCCCTTGACGCATCCGTGCCGGCAAAGTACAATGGAAACCATCATCAATCGGCGCTTCGCAGCACGACGCAATGGGCGCGCCCGCGGCATATTCGCAGCCGGATTTGTCTGCTATTGCCAAAAACGCGCCTGGAAAATTGTGTACATTTTTCCTTTCGCATTTATGGCGCATGTGGTATACTTTAGGAAACCACGCAAAAAATTCCGTATGTGGTTCCGACGTATTTTGCGTCTGTCGTGTGTTATGATCGTTCCTGTTTCCGGTTTCCGGACACGGGCCGGTGTCTCCGCGGAAAGGAGGGGGAGTGCAGCGGGGCGGAAAGGAAGGTCACAGATGTCAAAGAGAGTTCAAAAGGTGTGGAACGCTGTCACCACCGTGCTGGTGATCCTGGTTGTCATTCTGGCGCTGCTTCTGGTGGGCGTGCGGCTGGTCGGTCTGCGGCCGATGTGCGTCCTGTCCGGCAGCATGGAGCCGACGTATCACACCGGCTCGCTGATCTATGTCAAGCCCTGTGCGCCCGAGGACGTGCAGGTCGGCGACGCGATCACCTTTGTGCTCAATGAGGACTTGGATGTCGTCACACACCGCGTGATCTCCATCGATGCGGAAAACGAGCATTTCTACACGCAGGGAGACGCGAACGACGCGCCCGACGGCGCACCTGTCTATTTCAAGAACCTCATCGGCCGCCCGGTGTTCACCATCCCGTATCTGGGCTATGTTTCGCACTGGGTGTCGAACCCGCCCGGAATGTATCTGGCCATTGCGCTTGCGCTCGTGCTCATCATTCTCACGTTCCTGCCGGACATGCTCCGCAAGGCGTCGGAGGCGGACGCGCGCGACGCTGCCCGCCGCGCACAGGCGGACCCGCAGTGCAAAGAGGATGCAAAGAAATCTGGCAAACATCTGGGAAATTGAAATTTTTGTGCAATATTTTCGCCTTCCGGAGCATTTATTTTATGAATGCTGACAGCACCCGAACAGGAATTAGCGAAAATAGAAAATTTTAGGAAATTAAGGGAGGAAGCGTTACATGAAGAAGAAAACTCTGACCGTCGCCATCGCGCTCGTGCTCGTCGTGGCACTTGCGGTTGGCGCGACGTATGCGTATCTGACGGCTTCGAGCGGCCCGGTGAAGAACACCTTTGTGGTCGGCGGCGCCGTTGCGAATGGAGATCTGAAGCTGTTCGAGCACGTTGCGAACAAGAACGCTGACGGTAGCTACACGCTCGACCCTGCTAAGAAAACGGACGGCAATGCGTACACCGTCATGCCGGGCGTGAACCTGCCGAAGGACCCGACCGTCACCGTGGAGAAAGCAAGCGGCGAGTACTATCTGTTCGTGGAAGTCACCAAGGGCAGCGGCTTCGCTTCTGTGACGGTTGGCGAAGGCGATAACGCGAAGACCGGCGCGCCGCTGAGCTATGCGGTGAATGACGCGAATTGGCAGCCGCTGACGCTCACCGGCAAAGATGCAAGTAGAGAAGTCTATGTGTATTGCGTTACCGGCAAGAGTGCCATTCAGAGCGCACCGGTGGAAAATGTTGCTGTTCTCAAGACGATTGGCGACACGCAGAACACCATCACGGTGAATGCCGACAACGATATTGTTGCCACGCTGACGAGCGAGTCGGCTTCCGCGCTCACGTTCAACGCCTATGCCTGCCAGGCTGCCGGCTTTGCCGATGCCGCCGCGGCGTTCACTGCCTGCTTCGGCAAGTAATCACCCCCTCGCTTTTCCCATGTAATATACGCACAGAAGGCTGTGCGGGAAAATAGAAAAGGAGAAGACTACATATGAAGAAGAAAACCATTCTTGTGGCTGCCATCGCGGTCATGCTCGTCGCGGCGCTCGTCGTCGGCGGTACCCTCGCGTACTTCACCGATACGAAGTCCGCGGACAACACCTTTACCGTCGGCAACGTGAGCATCCAGCTGATTGAGTCCACCTATCACCGCGAAGGCAACGATAACTCCGGCGATAAGGACATCCCCGATCCCACCCACACTGCGAGTGGCATGAAGTATGTCGCGGACGGTCACAAGGCTTTCACTGATGCTGAGATCAAGGCAGACGCTGAAAAATATGCTGACTATATCGGCACGAAGGGTGTGGGCATGGTCCCCGGCCGCGGTGTTGCCAAGTGCCCCTACGTGATCAATACCGGCGATAATGCTGCTTACATCCGTATCCGTGTTATGGTTCCGTCTCTTGCCAACAACGATTACGTTGATGTGAAGGACGGCGGCGTTATTACCAACCAGTGGTGCAGCACTTCCATGATAAGCGGCGAGTTCAAAGCGGCTACAGGAGATAGAACTCCTGCTATCGAGATTGCTGCTTACACCGATGAGAATGGCGTGAAGTATGATGTTTACACCTTCGTTCGCAACGAGCCTCTGGCCGCTGGCGCTATGACCGAGTGGAACGTGTGGAACTTCATCGGCATCCACAAGGATGCAAACACCGCTGACATCCAGAAGGCTATCGAAGCTGGCGCAATCGCCGAGGACGGCACTCTGCACGTTCTGGTTCAGGCGGACGCCATTCAGGCGGAAGGCTTTGCGAATGCAACCGCTGCCTTCGCTGCATTTGGCAAGTAATTCCCCAACATTTTGACCCCAAAGGGGCGGCGCTGCGCGC
>ENA-UOIZ01003006-UOIZ01003006.1-human-gut-metagenome-genome-assembly--contig:-P88-NODE-3006-length-10922-cov-19.434636_pt1 | contig 10922 bp, 8 predicted proteins | sample MGYA00242336_ERZ723883 | MGnify/ENA metagenome assembly ERZ723883 | reverse complement strand
TTTTTGAACCCAAAATAAGCTGAAAGGATAAAGGAATTATCGCGATGGGACGCTAATGTCCCTGAACAGAAGAACGATAATATCTACATTCTTACGTATTTTAGCTTCAAATGTAAGGAAAATAAGGGAATCAATATCTATGTGAATATCTGCTGTTTCAAGACTGCTAGGTGTTAGGTCCTTTCATCACATATACCTCGCATGGTGGTGAGAGGATTCTAACAGCCAGTGGCCTTGAGACAGGCAGACATTCACTTAAGATCTATGACAGCATCCCCACTCGTTCTTATTACCTAGCATGCGCTCATCCGGCTAGGTACATGTGGAAGCTATCCTCAAGGCTTTCTTGCGCCTCCGGTAACTTTTACCACCGCCGACTCGAACATTGCGACCTTGGGCTTCGACATCTTCAATTCGAACACGTTGGCCTAGGTATCGGGCATCGCGTCTAATAACTCGGTAATCTTCTTGGTAAAGAGCTGGTCAACCAAGTTTCAAATATGTGCCAGTCAATCTGTATAATGCCCAAGCATGATTTTGCCTCTTGGTTTCCAATCGCGCTTTGCTTTGTTGAATGAAAAAGCACACAAGGCGCAGACCACGTCTTCCTATATCAAGGGCAAAATCCGAAAGTATGCAGGATTTTGGGCATTATCAACGCATATCATATTTTTCCCTGAAAGAGCTACAAAAAGCCAAAGCAAGCATCAGCATACATAAGACAACAGGCTTATCATAACATTCAAAGAAAAAAACCGAGAAGAGTAATGCAATGCACATAGCTTGTGGAGTTCCAATCATTCTTACAATAGAGATATCACTCATATGCATCGTCTTAAATCCAGGTATCAATATTAAGGAAAGAAGAATCAAAAAGAGCATGTAGCCCAAAATACCAATTTCAAAAAAAGCTGTTACATATTGATTATCAACTGTAAAAAAATCTTTCGAAACAAAATAAATATTATTCACATTGAGATAATGTGCAAGCGAACCAAATCCATTCCCCAAAAAGGTCGCTAATGTCATTTTTTTAGATAGGTATTGAAGTAAAAAAGAAATTGACCCAGATCTTTGCAAAAAAGAGCCAGAATCCAAAAGAGTTGAAAAACGACCAAAAGTCATGGAGTACAAATACGAATTAGGAGACACAGAAATCGAAAAAAATATAACAGCTAAAAATATAAACAATAGTACAGGAAAAATCCTAATGCGAATTTCAGATACCTTCTTATGTTTCTTAATTGCTAAAAGTATAAGAAGCGTACACATCATAACAACATACACAGATCTTGTCTGCATAAGTACAGTAGTCACAAGAGATAGCGTAGACAGTAGGAGATAACGCTTATTCCTAGATTGATTATAAAACCCTAAAGCAATAATTGCAATAGATATCGAAAACACCGATCCAGTAATAGGATGTGCGGTAATTCCAGTTGCTCGATAACTAGAAGTTGAGTCGCCGTTAAAAGCTTCTATCCCAAGAAGCGAGATAAAAGGATTGTAGTGTGTAAAAGTTTCAAAAAAACATAAAATAACATGAAGCACACCGACATATAAAATATTTTTAAGTAAGGAATCGCCGTATTTAAATCTAAACGCTTTAATAATATAAAAAAAAACGGTCGCAAGTAATAAAAATAAAAAGATACGCGTTGACGAATAATTCAACAGACTGTAAAAAACTTGCATTAAAGAAATAAAAGTCAATGAGGCAATAAGAAGCTTCTTTTCGGCAGTAATTGAAAGAGCTGCCATAACTCCGACAAGCAGAATAAAAAGTAGGGCACTACTTGAAGATTTTCTTTCTACTAAAGCATTCAAAATGATAATAGTTATTAGATATACTTCAGCAAAGAAATATGAGAGTGGAAGTTGCATAAATAATTTTCGTCTATCGCTCGTTGACAAAAAAAACATTTAACATACCTTAATATAAAATGAGTATACTAGATTAAGCTTAAAGTACTAAGAATTATTATGAAAGCAACATCAAAAAACTTATAACTGGAACAGATACCGCCTTGGCTGACATAATGTTTATAGATATATTCACGAATAGCCGAAGTGTCTACTGAATAGTAACGATTTTAATACAAATTAAAAAAAGTCATACATAAGATAATACTGCATTTAATCCTTTCTTTAAGATAAGTTTTTAAAAGAACTTTGCTTGGAAGATAACTCTTCCTAATTCTTCTTCCCAAAACTTCAATTATCTTATTCTTTTGATCTTCACTCGTGAAGAAACGAATTTTAGCCAACTGAGAACGATAAGCAATTAATTCTGCGATAGAAATATATTTTTTATAGTCATTAGTTTTACCTAATGTTGCATAATACTCTTTGACATTATCTATTGAATTGCAAATATCAAGAATTTTTAAAGAATATTGTCTACTAATACTTCCCTGAACAATTCTATATCCCATAACTTCTTGATCTAGTAGAACTATTTTTGCAATAGCCAGTATTTTCAAATACAAATTTAAATCTTGACCGATTTTTAACGGTTCAAATTTTATCCCATGAGAGTTAAGAAATGTTTTTTTAAACAGCTTGTTTCCTGGGAGAGGTGCACAAAGAACGAATTGCCAATTCTTATCTAAACCAACAACACAATCACGCTGATTCATTTTCCTTAAGAAATGCCCCTGTTCATCAATCTCATCGTAATTTCCCATTACAACATCAGCAGAATTAATAGTCATACTATGAAGCATGTTTTTTAGAGCATTAGGAAATAGCAGGTCATCTGCATCAAAGAAAATTACATACTCCCCTGCGGCATGTTCCAATCCATTATTTCTTGCTGCGGGAGCCCCAGCGTTCTGCTGATACAGATATTTCACGAAATGGTTCGAAGTACAGTATTCTTTTATTACTTTTCCTGAATTATCAGTAGAACCATCATCTACACAAATGACTTCCAGATCAACATTCTGCATCTTTATAGAGTTTAAACAGGCAATAATGTATTTTTCTGCATTGTAGACAGGAATTATAACAGATATCATTATATCTCCATCGAAAACATTTAAGCTAAGTTATCCAATAACAATCGTTTAGTGAGTACGGCTCTAACGTTAGGCGATACATACCCTCAAATGGTCATCGTCTTTCTTCCTCAAGTATATTCCATGCTTAAAAAGCCGATCATCATTACCAGTTTGTCTAAAACTGTTTATGTTTGGAATAGGCATCATCTCCGATAATCCAGACAATCCCGATCTTTGCTAAATTTTGCAGAATGGCGATATATCCCCCTAAGATTCAGTGTCTCCTTTAATTTGATTATCTTCCTTGCGCTTTCAACAAATAGAAAGCCCCCATACTTTTTGCTACATCTTGGATGTCATATCCAGCATTCTTAACAGAATCAGCCATCTTCAACCTAGATTCTCCAAAATCATATTTCATAACCTCGCTTGCCCAACCTTTTTCCCCAAGACTTAGCGGAAGAAAATGTGCCTGATCGCTCAGTCTCACTTCCTCTGTAATGTCGTCCGAAAAGAAGCATGGTAAACCTGAACATTCAGCTTCTATTCCAGCAACCGGTAATCCTTCATAGAGAGAAGGCATCAAATAGCAATCAGCAGCGGACAAATAATCTTGTACATTTGGCTTTACACCTAAAAACAGAACAATGTCACTTAACCCAAGCTGCCTTACTTTTGATTTATACAAACCTTTCAAAGGGCCATCACCGAGTAACAGCAGTTTTACATCATGCCTATCTTTTTTTAAGACATCAACAATATCTAATATAAAACTCTGATTCTTTTGTTCGGTGAATCTTCCCGTATTGATGATTGTAAAACTATTGCCCAAACTCAATTGTGTTCTAATTTTTTCACGAATTGAGTTATTAAATAAAAATCGATTAATATCAATACCATTATGAACTATTTGAACTCTATTTTCATTAAGTATTTTTTTTGAAAAAACCCATTCTGCCGCCGCTTCTGAACAAGCGAAACAGTCTGTAGCGTATTTATCAATGAGAGTTTGGCAGTACTTGTAAATCGCTAGTTTTAATTTAGATTTTCCACTCACTGCGGCACTATGGGAATGATATATGCGGACTGGGACACCAGCCTCTTTGGCCGCTTTTAGATAGAAAGCTCTAAGCGGCGTTGTATAATGTACATGTACAATATCGTAATGATGCTTCTTCAAAAAAACTTTAATCTGATGAGACTCCTCAAGCACTCTTAGTAGTGTATTCTCAATATCAGAATGAATACAGTACTTCTTTCCGCCTAAAGAAGCTATTTCATCATCGTAAAATTCTTTTTGATCACGTAAGACTAAAAAATCAAATTGAATTTTACTTCTATCTATATTTCGATAGACATTCATTATGAATGATTCAATTCCAGCAGCTGACAACATCTCCGTAATATGGAGAATCCGTTTAGGTGTACTGTTCATTTTTTTAGTTTCTTTCTAATAGTAGCTGCAATAACCATCATTGAGTAGAGGCCTATCTTAGAAGAGAAAATAATTAATTTCCTAGAAAATGGAATATTGATTTTCTTTATATTGTGAAACAAATCGATAACCCATTCTTCCGTAGAAATGGAACGAATTTGCTTTAACTTTTCAGTATACGAAATATCATTATTTCGGACTACGCCATTTTGACAAATAACAATATACGCAATTGCAGCAAAAGAATAATAAGCACTCAAGCTTTCCAAACTATCTGTTTTCATATAAGAGTAAATTTTCTTTATTGGATAAGCAAATTTACTCTCTACATTGGAGTCATATCCATGGATCGCTGATTGTTCCAAAATCCTGTAGTGCAAAAGGCATTCATGGACATAAAATGCTGACTTAACTTGTTTATACACTCTAAAATTAAAATCAACATCTTCTGCTGTTTTCATCTGTTCATCAAAATAAATGCCTTCAATGCATTTTCGTGAATATAGCTTTCCCCACGGTGTTATGGTACGCATATCCCAAAGCGCAGAATTTTTGCTTACTCTATAATAGAAATCTTTTTTATAGGTAAAATGTTCAATATCTTTCCCTGCAAAATTCTTATAATAATCAAAAAAAATAATATCTACTTTCTTCTTTTTTTCAATGCTTATCAGTTTTTCTATACAGTTTGGAATCAACCAATCATCAGAGTCCAAGAAAAATACATAATCCCCACGGCAAATTTTCAATCCTGCATTTCTTGCAGCTGATGGACCGTTATTTTCTTGATTAATAACAACAATGCGATTATCCCGAAGTCTAGCTTTAGTGATTATTTCTAAAGTATTATCTTCTGAACCATCATTGACTATAATCACCTCAAGATTATGATACGTCTGCTTTATAACGGATTCAATACAGTTTCCAATGTACTTCTCAGTGTTATAAGCTGGAATAATTATACTAACCAATTTTTCCATTAAACATCCGTCTCACTTCTTTATAGGTTCTCAGAATAAAGCAGCACGCCATAGCTTCCACTATCATTACGCATAGTTTCATTCTGACATCAAAGAAAAACGACTCTCATATTCATCAGCTATATGCTGCCAAGAATATGCTTCAACAATACGTAGAGATGCTTTCTTCCCTAATTCGGAAATCTCATCAGCATTCATTCCATCAGCCCAATCAATAAGCGAAGCCAAATTACCCGATTGCTTGGTCCAGTACAATGCAGAATCCTCAGCAACTTCACGATTGAACCCAACATCCAGCAGTAGATTCAAATCGGTAGATCCAAGAGCTTCCAGTAGACTCGGATTGGTCCCACCAACCTCATGACCGTGGAAATACCCATACGCGTTCTCACGAATCTTCATGAGCAGTTCTTTGTCATATACAGTTCCCACGAATTTGATGCGAGGATCCTGATCGAAGTGAGTCTTTTCCTTCAACTCTTCCAGGAACTTGTCACTCACATTGGTAATAAGCGCAAAGTCGCGTTTAGAATGACTCTTCATGAATTCGCGAATCATGGTTTCATAATTGTTTTCCGGTACGAAACGTCCAACAACCAAATAATATGACTTTGGTGAAAGACCCTTCTCCTTATACCAAGCAATCAGTTTCGGATCATCATCAGCTAGTTTGCTCTTACGCGTCTCAGCACCGTATGCGATAAACGTAGTCTTCGGATTATATTTGCCGTACTCATCATGAATGTACTTCTCGATGTTCTTACTGTCACAGATAAGCAAGTCACAATGTTTGGTCATCAACCGCTCAGAAATCTTCCAATACTTACGCACCGGAGCACTCCACTTGGCGCGCATCCACTCGTGTCCATCCGGATTGATATACAGCTTTCCACCCAGCTTATGAATTACCCTCTGAAAATGAGCGGCAAACGGTCCAATGCGGCAAGCAAGAATATACACAATCGGATGTTGAATATTATGCCTCTTGATGTACCTCACGCACTGATTCAGTGCAGCAACATCATAATAAATCGCCTGAGCAGGTCCAATGCTGGGCACCTTCACATCGAAGCAATCGGCATTATGATATTCAAAAGTCTTGGTATCTTTAGCTTTGCACGCCACATGGTATTTCAAATTCGGATTGTTCTGGTGGTACTCAGTGAGCCTATCCACGAACGTTTCATAGCCACCGTAGTTACCGGGGATGCCCTTTGATCCTACGATAAAAATATGCTGCACAAATGAGTCGTTTAACATTTACGGAATCCTTGATTCGTTTCAGTCGCGTTTGAACAGATCGCGGGTGTAGACCTTATCCTGCACATCATCCAGGCAGGAATTATATCGATTCGCCACGATGACATTCGAACGATTCTTGAACTCGTCAAGATCATTCACCACTTCAGAACCGAAGAACGTAGCACCATTCTCCAAAGTCGGCTCGTACACGATCACCGTCGCGCCCTTCGCCTTCACGCGCTTCATCACGCCCTGGATCGACGACTGGCGGAAATTATCCGAATTCGACTTCATCGTGAGGCGATACACGCCAACCGTCACAGGCTTCTCGGCGCCCTTATCGTATTCATTGTTCTCGTCATATCCATAGCTGCCGGCTTTGGCCAACACACGATCAGCGATGAACTCCTTACGAGTGCGGTTCGACTCCACGATCGCCTCGATCAGGTTCTCCGGCACATCCTGATAGTTCGCGAGCAGCTGCTTCGTGTCCTTCGGCAGGCAATAGCCGCCGTACCCGAAGCTCGGGTTGTTGTAGTGCGTGCCGATGCGCGGGTCCAGACACACGCCGTCGATGATCTGCCGGGTGTCCAACCCCTTCGACTCCGCGTACGTGTCCAGCTCGTTGAAATAGCTCACGCGCAGCGCGAGATACGTGTTCGCGAACAGTTTGACGGCCTCCGCCTCGGTGAACCCCATGAACAGGGTCCTGATGTCCTTCTCGATGGCACCCTCCTGCAACAGGGCCGCGAACGTGTGCGCGGCATCCGCAAGACGCCCGTCGTCCAGGTCGGTTCCGACGATGATGCGGCTTGGGTACAGGTTATCGTACAGGGCCTTGCTCTCACGCAGGAACTCCGGACTGAAGATGATGTTCCTGGAACCGGTCTTCTCGCGGATCGACTTGGTGTAGCCGACCGGGATTGTGGACTTGATCACCATGATCGCGTCCGGGTTGACCTTCATGACCAGATCGATCACGGCCTCCACCGCGGAGGTGTCGAAGAAGTTCTTCCTGCTGTCGTAGTTCGTGGGCGCCGCGATGATCACGAAGTCCGCGTCCGCGTATGCCTTCTCCCCGTCCAGCGTGGCGGTCAGGTCCAGTTCCTTCTCCGCGAAGTATTTCTCGATGTACTCGTCCTGAATCGGACTAATACGCTTGTTGATCTTCTCGACCTTCTCCGGAATGATGTCCACCGCGGTGACCTGGTGATGCTGCGACAGCAGCGTCGCAAGCGACAAGCCCACGTAGCCCGTTCCGGCAACAGCAATTTTAAGAGAATCGAACCTATGCAAAACTTCTCCATTCTACTCAATACACTTGTGTCTAATTATCCCCCCTCATATGGACGAACCTTCTTATAATGTAGATGGCACAAATACAAGAAGAAAGCTTGTCTCCGTTAAAGAGAAGCATAATTTTAAAAAAGCGCTAAAGGCAATAACAAAACCAAGATGCTAAAGATTGGAAATTATTAACATTGTTTAATCAATCTTCCGTAATTCACACCGTCTATGTTATGAAGAGATGACATAAGGAATTTTACTTATCTCTTACAACACTAATAATCATGCGAACAAGAGACCGAATGATTTCATTTCTCATGAGAATCATCGTTAATCCATAAGCAATTAAAGATAACGTCACACTTATGAGAATATCAAAAAAAGGCTTTGTAATAAGCATACGAGTCACATAGCAAATCAAACAAATAGTGACACATCCAATAGAGGTCTGCCCCAGATTTTTTAAAAAAGTACTAGGTATATATACCTCTCTAGCTTTAAATGCACTGTAAACCATCACAATAAACTCAGAGACAATCGTAGCTATTGCCGGTCCCTTAATTCCGCATAAAGGAATCAGCATAAAATTAAGTGCGACATTACAAATTGCAGCAATACAAGTTGCCTGTAAAAAGAATTTTTCTCTCTTAAAAGGAAGTAGAACAGCATTAGCGAAAAAACACGCAAGATTGCCAAAAAGCAATGCAACGCAGAGCAACCTTAGAGAGACTGCGCCTGAAGAAAACTCAGCACCAGATATAATGGTAATAATTGGTTCCGCCAAGAACGCCAGACCAATCATCGCGGGAAAAACGAGAACAACAATAATGTTTAGTGTTTTATCCAAAAGCAGCTTCGACTCTTTAATATGCTGCTGCCCAATATAAAATGACACCCTAGGGACAGTGACCATAATAACGGCGTTAATGATATTTTTAATAATAGTGTAAATTTTGACCGGAACGCTATATATGCCAACTTCGGTATTCGACATTAAAATACCAAGTATTGTTGTGCCCGCTGTAATATAAAGGATAGTTGCCACACTATTACTAAAAAGGACAAGAATCGGTTTGAGATGTCTACCCATATCTATTTTCTTAGTTAGGGAAACGTGAACATATTTCCGGATGTAGGCAATATTGCATAGATTGCCGCCAACCACCGATAAAATCATACAAAACGCATATGCAAGATAATCATTAGGTCCATGTACAAAAATGAACATGCCCACTAACGCGAGACATTGAAAAATAATGTATCTAATTGTGATATAAAAGAAATCTTCATAAACATTGTTGACCCAGTCCATTCCCAAAGTTGTGGCAATTATCTGAGAACTTTGAACAAGCAACAATAAAACGAGATTATGGTTTTGAGGCCATATAACAAGAAAGAAAATCAAACACGCATATGAGCATATCGTCGAGATAACATTGATCGTAAACATCTGAGAAGCAAATTGATTAATTTTTGTTTGGTCATTTCTGACTCTTGCCCCCTCACGAACAGCATACGAAGAGATACCTAATCCTGCAATCAGTACAAAATAATTAATAATCGATGCCGAAAAATTGACAAGACCATAATGCTCCGCACCTAGGACTCTTGTGGCATACGGAACCGTTATCAGAGGAAATAAAGCCGACGTTATTTGCCGTATTGCATTTAACAATGCATTTTTCTTTAATGATCGCTTCTTCAATATTAGATGCTTTCTAATAAACTATCTAAATACTCCATTGACAAGAAGACACAGTCTGTCTTCAATTCAATTCTTTGGAAAAAGAGCATGAAAGCTACAACACTCATTGTAAAATAATTATATAAATTCTTATTAAGCATTTAACAAGTATTACTCCAACTAATCCTACTTTTCATAAAACTAACATTGAAGAAATGCAATCTTTAATTGATCAACAGGTTTCCTCCGCAAGGAGTCTAAGCATCGTAGACTCTGCCGCTGATAATGACTCTTCATCTTTCTCTTATCGCGATTTTCCCACGCCATGTCACTACTTCCGTCTTCTTTATGCTTCACAACAATCGACGAAACATACATCTGCCTCATCCCAGTACGCTTGCAAAGCAAGTTCAGTATGTCTTCTTCAACGTAAAGAAACGTCCCAGGATAGAAGCCATCATATTCATTAAGAAAATTCTCAGTGAAATACAACACGGATCCATGCAGCATCTCAAATTCTGGATTCAAAATGTGCGTATGTGATCCATCAATATGTTGACTTGTTCCCTTTTTGACGAGAGAGTGTTTGAAGTCGTACAACTTCTTAATGCCGGGCACATACCTAGTGGACCAACATTTAAAGCTTGCAGCTATCTCATACATTCTAAATCGTCCGTATGTGAGGTTACTTACGGGAACAGGATTGTGGTTTCCGCCATCAGCATTAATAATGGCAGTGCCGATCATACCGACGCAAGACTTATACTTTAAATCAACCAGATGCTCAAGATAATACTTGTCAAAGAAAATAACGTCATTGTTTGATACTAGTACTTTTCGAATTCCCATCTCCTTCAGAATCTTAATTCCTTGATTATTCCCTTTTGCAAATCCTAGATTCGCAGAAGTCTGAACAACGGAGATATTTTCAACACCAGAAAATTTATTCCGAAGTACCTGATATGACTCATTGGCTGAATGATTGTCCACTATGACAATATAAAACGCTTTATATGATTGTCCCAGTAAAGATTTCACGCACTCGAGAGTATCTTTGTAATTTAAATAGTTCAGAATGACTATTCCAAGCGTCTTTTCTGTAATATCCATCTTCATACCAACCCTTTATCTCAAGTTAAATCAAAAGAACAGGATTCCAGCCATAAGAGGGAGAACATACCGCCCCCCCCCTCTTTCAAGGAGTAACCGTGCATTCTGGAATATTACCCCCATCCATCGCCAGACCATTATGGGCAAGTCTGCATTCTACCTTCCACTTTAACCATCAGAGG
>ENA-UOIZ01003002-UOIZ01003002.1-human-gut-metagenome-genome-assembly--contig:-P88-NODE-3002-length-10930-cov-4.428966_pt1 | contig 10930 bp, 8 predicted proteins | sample MGYA00242336_ERZ723883 | MGnify/ENA metagenome assembly ERZ723883 | reverse complement strand
TTTGAAGGAAAAGCTTTCTATGATATTCTTGCGCACCCGTACAACAAACACAATTTCGAGTATGGCGAAGATAAGAATGTAGAAGGTGTGATAAGTGTAAGACTTTTTCCGGGAAAGATCAAGGAGCTTATTGACGTTCAATCATCATATGCAGATTGACTGAACAATTCAAATATTAAGGGCTGAACTGAATCAAAAAATATTCTTCTGTCTCGTTAAACAAAAGTTATCCTCCGCAATATAACGACGGAGTCTTTGACCAAGTTATGGAACATTAAGAAGAACAACAAATAACAATATACGGCGCAGGGAAAGCATAAATTATCGTTCCACTTATATTCGTTTTGATACCATAAACAAACAATCCACCTCGCAAAATACGAGGCGGATTCGGGTTGTTATCCCTCTTGGCGGGAATTAGCAGGGTGATAATATATTATCTGAATTACTTTCCGCTTTGATATTTAATCCTAAGTATCAAAGAATAGAATAGACATAGAAATATCTCCTAAATTATTTTTGAAAGGTAGAATTCGACAGCAAAATCAAATCGGTACGATTGAGTTTTCAAATACGCGATTCTCGAAGGGGTAACGACCCGTCCCGTTTCGTTGCAAACACATTTTCAGTGGTAATCGAAAGATCGGCTCCCCGGGTTCTGCAGAGCTTGCGGCTTCGTAACGATCAGCATGTATGGGACTTTCTGCGGATCGAACCATTGCAGCACCTCGACGGTTTTGCGTCGGGTGACGCTGATGCAGCCGGCCGTACCGCGGTCGAAGCCGCTCTCGATATGGAAGAAGATCGCGCTTCCCTTGTACTTCTCGATCGGGCGCATGTTGTATTCGACCACGGCGGCATAGCGGTATACCTCGTCGTCGCGGCGAAGGTATTCGAAATTGTCGGTCCGGGGCGTCTGTTGCGTCATCTGGTTGTAAAGCGGATCTTCGGGATCGCTGATCCAATAGTGCTGTTTGCTCACGACGACGAACGGCCACGACAGATCGATATCGCGCTCGTATCCGAACGCGAATCCCATCGGATAGGCTCCGCTGGGCGTTCGGCCGTCTCCTTCTCGTTTCTCGCCGTAAGGCGCGATGCCGGCCCGGCCGACGTTCGAGCGAAGCGGATAGGCTGTCTCCCGCCATTGTCCGTTCTTTTTCTCGTAACGGCGGAAAACGCAGGAAACCCGGTCGGGCCGGTCGTTGTATACGAGTATCAGCTGACGGCAACTGTCCGGCAAACGAATCTGCTCGTTCAAGAAACTTTCGACGAACGCGTCGTCGCGGCCGGGCGCCTCTAAAGAGGCGACATAGGTTCCGATCCGGTCGATCCGGCTGCCGAGCGTTTCGGCGAGCCGTCTGTCAGAGCCCGCGAGGCGGCGGTATCGGACAGCGGCAGCGCTCAGGGCGGCCGTATCCTGAACCGCATAGCCGAAGCTCTCGCAGACGATACCCGATACGAGATCCGAGCGCGGGTCGGAACAGCCGGAAGCGTTCAGCAATCCGGCAGCGTCCGCCGATTCGTACAGGCGCATCCGGTTTATTTTCTCCATGTAGTCGTCCGCCGGGCAGGGATCGTAATGATCCATGAGCGCAACGGCCGGGTCCAGCGCCGTCCATACGGCGGTTCCTATTTCTTCGAAAAACACGGGCCAGCGACCGAGAGGGAAACGGTCGGCCGTCATGATCGATTCGCCGAGAAAAACGGTACATTGAACCGTATCGGGAGCATCCTTCCGGAACGTCAGCGTCAAATCGTTCGTTTTCCCGAACCCACGCCGGAGCGACTTCTTCAGCGTTTGCATCCAGTCGGGCGAACCGTCGATTCCGATGCGTTCGCCGTGTATCGCGGAAGCCAAAGCCTCCGTATCGAACGGCCGTATTTCCGAAACGGGGATTCGCGCCGGGTCGGAAAGCGCCGCCAGCTTGAGAGCAACGGTATTGCGGCAGTTCGTCAGGCCTTCGCGGAGACTGTCTGCAAGGGCGTGGCAACCGGGCAGGCTGTCGGGAAGACCGAGCGTTCGTACGAATGCGATCCGGCCAGGGGCAAGCACGCGTGCGGCCCACAGGACGATCAGAGCCAGCGCAAGGCCGGACGCTATCATGCCGAGACGGCGTACGGAGCGGCTGTGCCGCTTGGGCTCGTTAAGGTTAGTCATGACTGTTCTGTATTCGTGTGAGCGGAAATAACCGTTTCGGCGGATTCGGATCGTTCGCCCCGCGAGACGACGCATGCGGCCATCGCATCGCCCGAGACGTTCACCGCCGTAATCAGCATGTCGAGCGGACGGTCCATCGCGATAATCATGGCGATTCCTTCGGCCGGTATGCCGACCGAGACGAGTACGAGCGTCAGCACGGCCATGCCTCCGCTGGGTATGCCCGGCGTTCCGATCGACGAGACGGTCGTCAGCACGACGATCGAGAGCATCTGAGCGAGCGAAAGCTCGATGCCCATCACCTGCGCGACGAAAACGGTGGCGATGGCGTGGTAACAGCTCGTGCCGTTCATGTTGACCGTCACGCCGGTCGGCAGCACGAACGAGATCACGTTATGCGGGAGTCCCAGCCTGCGCATCTGCTCGATATTGACCGGCAGACAGGCCGCGCTGGAGCAGGACGTAAAGGCGAGCATTTGGACCGGCAATACGGCGCGGACATAGTCCGGGAGCCGAATGTCGGTAAAAAAACGGATGATCAGCGGATAACAGACGAGCAGGATGACGCATAGTCCGATGACGACCGTCAGCGCATAATAGCCCAACGCCAGCAGCAGGTCCGAGTCGCCGGCGAAACCGACGATCAGGTCGGCCATCAGCGCCATGACGCCCAACGGCGCCAGCTTCATCACGTATCCGATGATCTTCAGGATGATTTCGTTGAGCGACTCGACCAATTTTTTGACCGGGTCGGCTCTTTCCCTGCCGACGGCTACCATGGCTATGCCGAAAGCGATGGACAGCAGAACGATCTGAAGCATGGCCGAATTGTCGCCGGCCGAACGGACGACGTTTTCCGGAACCATATCCACGAAAAATTGGAGCGGACTGTCTTCGCGCATGTTCTCGGCTGCGGCAGCCTTTTCCGAAACAGACTGTTCGTAACGGCTTCGGAACTCGGCGGTTTTCTCGCGAGGGAATACTTCTCCGGGACGGATCAGATTGACGACGACCAAACCGATGACAATGGCGAAGACGGTCGTCGACAGATAGATGCCCAGCGTCTTGAGCCCCATGCGCGACAGATGCTTCGTATCGCTCAGATTCGTGATTCCGCTGATCAGGGAAACGACTACCAACGGAACGGCGACCAGTCGCAGCAACCGGATAAAAATCGTTCCCCAAGGCTTGATCCATTCCGTGAGCAGATGCTCCCACCCTCCCGCTACGGCCCAGAAGCCGAGTCCGGTTCCCACGAGCATTCCGATCAGAATCGTAATGTAAAGCGGCAGTTTTTTCATAATAGTCATAGCCGGGAAACGGCCCGGTCCGGAAATACGTTCCGCTTCCCGTCGGGGCCTGTCCGGCGCTCGCAATGCAAAGATGAAACAAAATTCAGGATCAGACAATATCTGCAAGAAATATAACGAATCGTCGCAGAACGACCGAAAAATCAACAACCTTTTCCGAAAATTCGCTGGAAATTACCCGACTTGTCCTGTTCCATCGGCAATAATATTTTCTTTGAAACGTTTATGCTCAGGATTGCCTCGAAAGCCGTACGCATTTTCAACGGAATGTTAAGAAAATGTTGCGGAAGCATCTCCGATCCGTAAAATTATTAGCATCTTTGTGCGATTAATTTGATTTTAGATACAATTCAACATGATGAAAATGAGCATTTTGTACAGCCTGTTTGCCGTTTGTTCGCTGGCTTTTTGCCAATGCGACAAAGACGGAGGCTCTGCGAGCGGCGGAAATCTGCCTTTCGAGCTATCCGTCAGTCAATGGAACGTACCCTCTCAGGGGGCGACCGAGGAGGTCGACCTGCAGGCCCCGGGCGAGTGGAAAGTCAAGACCGATTACATCGCCGGAGGAGAGCGGTGGCTCTCTGTCAGCAAGACGTCCGGCGCCGCCGGGCAGCACAAGCTGACGCTTTCGGCAGGCAATAATCCGTCCAACAGTACGGACCGCGAAGCTTTGCTGACGGTTACGTGCGGCAATGAACAGAAGACGATCTCGGTCACTCAGCGCACGCACGAAGAAGTCGTTCCCGAACAAGGGCGCTATGATGTAAAGGCCGGAGACACGCTGCTTACGGTCAACGTATCGGCCAATGTAGCTTATCAATGCTCGATTGTTCAGGAAGGAAACTGGATCGCGCAGGTTCAGAACAAATCGGCAATGGAAACATCTTCGGTGCGGTTCCAAATATCGGCCAATACGGACGAGCAAGAACGTACGGCCGTGGTGAAATTCACGGCTGACAACCTCGCGCCTACGGAAATCACTATCGTACAGGCCGGCCAGACCGCCGGTAAGGAACTGACGCTTTTCCAGCTCAATATCTGGGAGGAATGCGGGCACAACTCGACGGACGGTTACAGCGCGTTCCAGTCGCTCGTGGACCAGATAGTCGCTCTCGAACCCGACTTCGCGACTTTCTGTGAGCTGTACAAAAACGGGGACGACATGGTCATGAAGAAACTCGTGGCAGCCTTGAAGGAGCGGGGGCTGACCTATTACGCCGAGACCGGGTTCGGCAAAGGCGGCGGCGGAGCGCGCGGACTGCTGTCGAAATATCCGATCGAGGAAACGGAGCTGATCAATTCATGGTTGTTCAAGGGCGTATGCAACGTGGACGGCAAGCGGATCGCTATCTATCCGTCTCATTCCAACTACGTTTACTATTCATGCTACTATCCGCGCGGATATAACGACGGCGGCGGAAACAGCGGTTGGGAAAAGTTACCCGACGGTCCGAATACCGACGTAAGCGAGATTCTCGAGCGCAATGCGCTTTCGGGACGTCCGGAATCGGCTCGGGAGTTCGTCGAAAATGCGAAAAAAGAGTTGGATAAAGGGGCTATCGTCATTCTGGCAGGCGACCTGAACGAGCCCTCGCATCTGGACTGGATCGAGTCTACGAAAGATATGTTCGAGCATAACGGTTGCATCGTACCTTGGCAGACCTCGCTGCTGCTGACCGAGAGCGGTTTCATCGATGCTTTCCGGCAGATGTATCCCGATCCGGCAACGCACCCGGGCCTGACGTGGCCGGTCAACAACGAAGGCATTCCCGTATCGGATCTGGCATGGGCCGCCGAAGCGGACGAACGCGACAGGATCGATTACATTTACTACTATCCCGACAGCCGATTCAGTCTGGTGGATATCAAAATGGTAGGTCCTACCGGAACGATCGTCCGGGGCGAACGCGTGGCTGCCGATACGCAGGAGCCCATTATCGATCAGGCCGGCGAGCATTGGCCGAGCGACCACCGGGGACTGCTGATGACGATTCGATGGAATGAATAAGCCTTCGGGCGAACCGATAGCCGAAAGCCTTTCCGACCTCATAACGGAAAGGCTTTCGCTTTTATGCCCGAATCTTTCTCCGGCCGGAAATGCTCTCACGGGCTACGCAGGCGAGGTCCGAGCGTATGCGAATGCCGGGCGAGAGGAAATATCGGGCGATCCGTCGCACGGACCGAACCGAATCCGTTAAAAATCCTTATTTTTGCCTCGTCATCGCACTGAAATGGAAACGGATGTCTTGTCGAAGCTGTCCAAGGAGCAGCTCGAAGAGTTGGTGAGAACGTACGCGCGCAACATGCTGGCTTTGGACGGCGTGTGGTTCCAGTCCGTCGAGCGCGAGCTCGGAATGGACCGGGCCATGAGGCACGACGAGCGGGTGTGGCAAGCCTTCACCCAAACGGAGGCACGGCGCATCAAAAGATTCCTGCAGTTGCCCGACAGGCCGGGACTGGACGGACTGGAGCGGGCGCTTTCGCTCCGCTTCGCGGCATTCGCCAACCGGCAGGTCGAACTGATACGGGAAAGCGATTCCCTGACATTCCGTGTGGTAGATTGCCGGGTACAGTCTGCGCGCAAGCGAAAAGGGATGCCGTTGCATCCGTGTCTGTCCGTAGGAATCCGCGAATACGCATTTTTCGCCAAAACGATCGACGATCGCATAGTATGCGAACCGGTAAGCTGTTTCCCTCGGGTGAGCGACCCCGGATGCGCCTGCTCGTGGCGCTTCACGATGGGGAATCCGGGAAACGGACCGGAGGAAGCCCCGGACGACAACGGTCAAGGAAAAGTTTAACCGGCCCGACGCTGTCCGAGAACGAGGACAACAGGGAACGCTTCGGCGGTCCGAACGGGCGTAACATTCGAAGATATGATGAAATACGGTTTGAAATGGATGCTGCTCGCGGCAGCGGGAATCCTGCTGTCTGCACAGCGGTCCGAGGCGCAGACGTACGTAAAGCTCAACGGGCTGTACGCATTGGTCGGGGTGATCAATCCGGCCGTCGAGTTCCGGCTGAGTCCCCATTCCACTTTCCAGTCCGAGTTCGTTTGCTCGCCGTGGAAATCCATCGAGCATAACGGAGCGCACAAGCCGATGCTTTTCGGAATCTTCATGAACGAGTACCGCCGCTATTTCAAGCAACACAATACGGGGTGGTATGTCGGGGCGAATGTCGGCATGATGGCGTTCAAGATGTCGAAGCCCACGTTCGCCGGCGGCAAGCTCGGGCTACAGGATCGCTACAGCAAGGGTTACGGCCTGATGTTCGGCGTCTGCGGCGGATACGAGTACCGTTTTGCCGACCGGTGGCTGCTGGACGTCTATTTCGGATGGGCTTACATGGCAAGCTGGTACAACGGATACAATCTGGACGGCACGGTCCAGTGGCATCCGCATCGCCGGGACGAGCCCGAGCATCCCGACCCGTTCAACGGCTCGGGCGAGTGGCTGCCCAATAAGATCGGCGTATCGATCGGTCTGATGATTTTCAATCCGGACAAGCACCGAAAGAAACGGTAGCCGGCAAGCGATCGCACGACAATCCGGCCCTCTGCATTTTCTTATGCAGAGGGCCGGATTGTTTTGTACTCGGAATGCTTTTGTCGCGTCGACTACCGGAACCGCCCATATGTGTTTTCCGTTTTCAACTTTTGTAGCGGAAATCGAAGCAAGGTCGGATCCGGAGACAAGTCCGCCGCTTTCCTGTCCGATCGACGCACGGGCCGAAATCGCATATCGAAGCCACGAAGCGGGGGCGAAACATGGCGTGAAAATTGAACGGTTCCCCTCGACGACGAAAGAGTCGGAACAAGAATCGAGCACAGCGCATGGAAACAGCAGACATAGGCCTGATCGGACTGGCCGTCATGGGAGAGAATCTCGCTTTGAACTTCGAAAGCAAGGGCTACACCATAGCCGTGTACAACCGTCGCTCGCCGGGACGCGAACATGCCGTAGACCGGTTCGTCGAGGGGCGTGGCCGCGGCAAGCGGCTCGTCGGAACGCATGCGAGCCGAGGAGTGGGCGCATCGGTGCGACGGCCTCGGCGGATTCTGATGATGATCCGGGCCGGGGAGCCCGTCGACGAGGTGATCGGACAGCTGATGCCTTATCTGGAGCGGGGAGACGTGGTGATCGACGGGGGCAATTCCGACTATCTCGATACGCAGAGACGGGTCGCGCAGGCGGAAAAGGCAGGGCTGTCGTTCGTGGGATGCGGCGTATCGGGAGGCGAACTGGGCGCTTTGCACGGTCCTTCGCTTATGCCGGGCGGATCGGCTGCGGCATGGCCGCTGATCAAAGAGCCGTTTCAGGCCATCGCGGCCAAGCTCGACGACGGCTCGCCGTGCTGCGAGTGGATCGGACCGGGCGGATCGGGTCATTTCGTCAAAACGGTCCACAACGGCATCGAATACGGCGACATGCAACTGATAGCCGAGACCTACTCGTTGCTGAGAAATCGGCTCGGCATGGATAACGAGTCCCTCGCCTCGCTGTTCGAGTCGTGGAATCGAGGCGAACTGAACAGCTACCTGATCGGCATCACCGCCGAAATTTTCCGCTTCAAGGACGACGACGGGGCATATCTGCTCGATCGTATCCGCGACGTGGCCCGGCAGAAAGGGACGGGCAAATGGAGCGTGTCGGCCGCTCTGGACCGGAACGATCCGCTGACGCTGATTGCCGAGGCGGTATTCGCCCGCATGCTTTCCGCCTTGCCGGACGAGCGCAGGACCGCTGCGGAAGGCTATCCGGACCCTCAGGCCCAGTCCGTAGTCGAGACGCTGACGGCAGGACAGATCCGGGCCGCGCTGTATGCCTCGAAGCTGGTCTCGTATGCGCAGGGATTTTCGCTGATGCGCCGCGTGTCGGAACTTTACGACTGGCGACTGGACTACGGAACGATCTCGAGGATATGGCGCAACGGCGGCATCCTCCGCTCGGCCTGTCTCGAAAAAGTGCCCGCGGCCTTTCGGACCGCTCCCGATCGGCGCAGCCAGTTGTTCGACGATTTTTTCCGGGACAAGATCGGACAGACTCTGCCGGCATGGCGCCGGGTCGTGGCGCACGGTGCGCTGGGTGCCGTCGCCCTACCCTGCATGAGTTCGGCCCTGAACTATTTCGACGGGTTGCGCACGCTCCGTTCTCCGGCCAATCTGCTTCAGGCCCAGCGCGACTATTTCGGGGCGCACCGCTACGAGAGAATCGACCGGGACGACGGGACGACGTTTCATACCGACTGGACGGGCCGGGGCGGAAATACCAGCGCTGAAAGCTACGAGGCATGAGTGCGAACAAGGAATCATACGACCAATTGCTGGTCATTTTCGGTGCTTCGGGCGATCTGACCTCCCGTAAGCTGCTGCCGGCCTTTTCCGAGCTTTTCTCGCGAGGGCTGCTGCCGGACCGCTTCGCGATTCTGGGTGCCGCGCGAAGCGATTTTTCCGACATCTCGTTCCGACGGTCGCGCCGTCAGGTATTGAAGGGCGACCGCGCGGACGAATTTCTCGGAAAAGTCTATTACCTGCGTTTCGATCCGGCCGATCCGAGGGCCTACCCAAAGCTTGCGAAGCGTATCGTCCGACTCAGGGGGGAATTGCGTCTGCCGGATCGGATACTCTACTATCTGGCCACGCCGCCCTCCATGTATCCGGTGATCGCGCAGGGTCTTCTCGAAAGCGGACTGAATGTACCGGAAGGGGAAGGCGGATGGCGCCGGATCATCGTCGAAAAACCGTTCGGCAGCGATCTGGAGACGGCGCGCAGACTGAACGGACTGCTCCGAGGAATATTCGCCGAGCGCGAGATATACCGGATCGACCACTATCTGGGGAAGGAAACCGTCCAAAACATTCTGGTACTGCGTTTTTCGAACGGAATCTTCGAGCCGCTGTGGAACCGGAACTACATCGACCGGGTGGAAATACGGGCTACCGAAACCCTCGGCGCGGGAAACCGGGGAAAATACTACGACGGAGCCGGCGCCATGCGCGACATGGTACAGAATCATCTGATGCAGCTCATGGCCTTTGCCGCTATGGAAGCGCCCGCCGTGTTCGAGCCGGAACCCATGCGGGACGAGATCGTCAAGGTCTTCCGCTCGCTGCGTCCCTATACGGCGCAGCGGATGGATCGCGACATCGTGCGGGCGCAATACCGGGGATACCGCGAGGAAAAGGACGTTTCGCCGGACTCGACGACCGAGACGTTCGTCGCGATGAAATTCTACATCGATAACTGGCGCTGGGGCGGCGTGCCTTTTCTGCTGTACACGGGAAAGAAGCTGGACCGGAAAGAGTCGGAAATCGTCATCCGCTTCAAATCGACGCCCCAGCGGCTGTTCGCCGGCCAATGCTCGGGCAGCTCGTGCAACAAGCTGACGATCAGAATTCAGCCCGACGAAAGCGTGTCGCTGGGCTTCGGACTGAAAATGCCGGGGTCCGGATTCCGAGTCAAGCAGGTCAGTATGGATTTTCGCTACGATTCGTTGTCGCACAACTATTTGCCCGACGCTTACGAAAGGTTGCTTCTCGACGCCATACTGGGCGATTCGACGCTTTATGCGCGAAGCGACGCGCTGGAGGCGAGCTGGAAAATCATCGATCCGGTTCTGCGTCACTGGGCCGAGCATCCGTCCCGCGGACTGCGCTTTTATACGCCGGGTTCGCAGGGACCCGAGGAGGCGCTGGCGCTCGAGAGGCCGGACGACTCGCTATTGTGCGAGGAAAACTGAAAAAATATGCAACTATGAATATTCACTCGTATTCCGTCGCCCACGAGGCGATCGAGGCACTGACCCGGCGAATGGCCGACCGGATGCTCGGCTCCGCCGGAAGCTTCCATGTGGCCTTGTCCGGCGGAGAAACGGCCAAACGGCTATTCCCATTTTGGAGCGGACCTTTCGCCGACCGGCTCGATTGGGATCGGATTCGCTTTTACTGGGTGGACGAGCGCTGCGTGCCGCCCGACGATCCGCAAAGCAACTTCGGGACCGCCGAACGCCTGCTGTTCTCGCCTCTGACCGTGCCAGCCTCGCATGTGCACCGAATCCGGGGAGAACAGCCTCCCGAAACCGAAGCCGAGCGCTATACGCATCTGATCGGACAGGAGCTGTCCGGCCCGGACGGCATGCCCCGTTTCGACTGCATCGTACTCGGCATAGGCGAAGACATGCACACGGCTTCGATATTTTCGGAAACGTCCTTTCTGCTGACAGCCGAACCCGGCTATCGGGTGTCGATCCATCCCCGTTCTGCTCAAATGCGCATCACGATGACCGGGTCTCTGATTCTCGCCGCCCGCCTGCTGCTGGTCCCGATGCTGGGAGAGCGTAAGATTGCAACGGCCCGCCATCTGGCCGAAAGACCGAACGACCGGTCTCCTGCCGGCTATTTGCTGTCGCGGGCCGAACAAGCGGAGCTTTTCGTCGGCGCATAGAGCGTATGCTTTGC
>ENA-UOIZ01002992-UOIZ01002992.1-human-gut-metagenome-genome-assembly--contig:-P88-NODE-2992-length-10944-cov-10.351823_pt1 | contig 10944 bp, 9 predicted proteins | sample MGYA00242336_ERZ723883 | MGnify/ENA metagenome assembly ERZ723883 | reverse complement strand
ACAGCAACAAATGGAACAGTATCACCTTCATCACAAGTTACAGGATATAATGGAACAACAACATTCACAGTAACACCAAATGATGGATATAAACTAGAATTAGAAACAAATACATGTGGTGGAACACTATCAGGGAACACTTATACAGTTAGTAAAGTTACATCTAATAAAAGTTGTTCAATAGGATTTAAGAAAATAGCTGTACCCCTATATAATCAATTACTTGCAGATAATCAAACAATAAAAACTAGAACAGACTTTAATACAACATTTACTGAAACAAACACAGGGACTTTATATAAAGCAACAGAAAGTATAGCGGGAAAAACTTCAAAAGATGTATATTACTTTGCAGGAGATGCACAAAATAACTGGGTTAAGTTTGCTGGTTTCTACTGGAGAATAATAAGAACAAACCATGATGGAAGTATAAGACTACTTTATTCAGGAACAAGCCCAGATACAACAAGTGGATATATAGGTGAAAGTGCATTCAATAGTTCGAATAATAATTCAATGTATGCAGGATATATGTACGGAACTAGTGGAAGTCTTGATAACAACAGAACGAATAAAAATAATAGTACAATAAAAACATATATAGATAATTGGTATAGTAATAATTTATCAAGTTATACAAAATATATAAGTACAGAAGCAGTGTACTGTAATGATAGGGAGGTAGTAGGGGACAGTTATGTAGCTGAAGAACTTAATAAAAATTCTAATAGTATGATTGCATTTGTTGACATAAATGACACAAATAATCTTATAGCTATAGCAGCACCAGATAAACATTATAATTTTAGATTTTCGGCGAATATTAGGCTGCAAGATAATAAACAACCAACGTATAACTGTACAAATAATAAAGATGCATTTTCAGGAAGCAATACAGAAGCAAAATTAACATATCCAATCGGACTAATGACAGCAGATGAAGTAGTATATGCTGGTGCGGATACTATTTATGCAATGGATAATTTTCCTTCTACAGCAAGCGTTTGGTATTTCTTAAACAAAAATGGAACTAGTATAACAGGAAATATAGATTGGTGGACAATTACACCGTCAATTAGCACTCGTCCGTTAGGTGCGTTATCTGGTAATTCTATCTACTTAGCATATGTAGACAATGCATCTCTATACGTTCCAGATGTTTTTCAAGGTCCTGATTCTATATATGCATCATTGGCAGTACGCCCTGCTATAAGCATAAAATCTTGTGCACTATGGTCATCAGGAAACGGGTCTGCTTCTAGTCCTTATGAAATAAGTACTACAAGTGGATGTTGATAGGACAGGATAAAGAAAGCCTGTGAAAATCCTTTCACAGTCTAGCTAAAAAACCGGCGTGAAAATGCCAGCAAGCAGAAATTTAATTTTGGTATAATGTGCTTAATGTACTTTATATAGGAAATAAACTATTACATTGGAGATTCTTTTGTCTTATGTGTTTTGGTGGTCTTTGTCGCTTATGAATTGGACAATGGCAACGTGAACGTGTGAAACTGGAATTCTGTTGGTGCGAACTTGAGCAACATTAGGGTTGATAAAACTAACGCCGTGCGTCCAGCAATTTCTCTCAAATCTTGTATCAGATGAGAGTGGAGATGGCTCAGCAAGTAGTCCTTATGAGATAGAAGAAACTACAAGTGGTTGTTAGAAACATCACACAAAAAGTGTGGTGTTTTTCTTATATATGATGTATAATAGAGTTTGGAGGTTATTTATGAAAACAAAAGCGCAAAAAGTTCTTGAAGAGTATATGCTTTTTAATATAAGGAAAACAGATATGTCTAGTGAAAAAACTACTATGTCAACACATTTGTATGGCACTATGGTTATTGCTTTAGCTATGGATAGTGAGTTTAAATTAAGTAATGACTTTAGTGATTTATTAAAGAAGATATTATTAGAGGTACAAGACTATGACAGCAAAAATGATATACTTATGCTTAAGTATGAGATAATGGAGTATGCTTTGTCTAAAGAGTTAAGTAGGACTTCTAATATTGAAGAAGTTTATGAAAAAACTAAGAAGTTGTTTGGAAGTAGAAGTGAAAGTAAGTGTAAAAATGTAATAAAGTTTTTTAAACATAATATGGTTTTACATGAAAAGAAAAGAAGTGGCTGGGATAGTAAGCACTTTGATGTCAGTGGTAAAGTAGAAACAGTGAGTGATCATGTTTATAGTACTATGAAGTTAGCACAAGCGATTAATAAACATTATAATTTAGATGTTAATATAGATAAAGTTTTAAAAATGTTATTAGTGCATGAGTTTGGAGAAATATTAATTGGAGATATAACACCTTTTGATAATGTTACAGTAGAAGAAAAAGAAAGTATTGAGCACAAAGCATTTAAGAATGTAGTAAGTATGCTTTCTAATAGAGAAGAGTTATATAATTTAATGATAGAATTTGATGAACACACTACTAAAGAAAGTAAGTTTGCTTATATGTGTGATAAATTAGAAGCACCACTTCAAGCAAAAGTGTATTTTGATAAGGGTAGATTTAAAGAGTTAAATGAGTATACAAATAATATAGTGTTAACTGATCCAGAAATAAAAAAGTTTATTAAAAATGGAGCATCTAATGCTTATCATATATGGTATTTTTATAACATAGGGTTAATTGATGATGAAATATATAAAGATGTAATTTTAACTAGTAAATACACAAATACTAATCTAATGAAGGTATATAGATAAACATTTAATAATGGTGTTTATCTTTTTTTGAAAATTGAAACAGTAAAGTGCTGAAAATTGAGATAGTGAGTTATTTCTTCTTGAAAAAACTTGTCTTTATTGGTATACTTATTATAGTAGAAGAAGGTAATTTATATGAATGAAAGTTATCAAAATTTTAATTATCATACACATACTAAAAGATGCTCGCATGCTGGAAATTATGAAGATGCAGAGTATGTTTATTATGCAAGATTAAATGGTATTTCTACAGTTGGGTTTACAGATCATGTGCCTTTTAATCCTATAAAATTACCTGATATAAAGTCTAGAATGGTATATAGTGAAGTAGATGAGTATATAAGTAGTATTAATGCTTTAAAGAAAAATAATCCTGATATGTGTATTCTTTCTGGCTTTGAAGCTGAGTATTATCCTGAAATTGAAGAGTTTTTAGGAGAATTAAGGTCTAAAGTTGACTATATGATTATGGGAGAACACTTTTTTGAAGGGGTGGAAGTTAATAATAAAGATTATCCACTTATTTATGCTGATATGGTTGTTAAGGGTATTGAAAGTGGAATTTTTGATATAATTGCGCATCCTGATATATTTATAAGAAAAAGAAATAGTATTAGTAGTGATGAAGATATGAGGGTGTTTGACGAGAACACTATTCGTGCTGGTAAGATAATTGCTACTAAAGCTAAAGAGTATAATATACCACTAGAATTAAATGTAAAGTATTCTTTAGAACTTGGAAGTGAAATAATTCCTTTTTGGAAGCAAGTTAGTCAAATTAATACGAAAGTTTTATTTGGGTTAGATGCTCATGATCCTAAAGCGTTTAACGAGTTTTATTTGAAAAGACAAGTTTTGTTAAGTATGTTAAATATGAAGTTTAATTTTGTAAATAAAGATTATAATCCAATTGTAGCAAGACTTCAAAATCAAAGGCTTAACTTGAATTATCAGATAAGACAGTCTAAAGCGTTATGTGTGCAAACAAGTTATGCTTCTAAGTTACTAGAATGTATATTTGATAGAATTCCTAAGTTTGAGAGTACTGAAGAAGTAAGCTACTATTTAAATGAACATTTAACTAAAGAACTAGATGATATTGCTAAAGAAGGAACTAAGAAAGATGAGGAATCTTTTAGTAGAATTGAAGAGTTATCTAGTAGTAATACTGAGCCTTATTTGAAGAGTTACTTATTAAGAAGAGTGAAGATGGAACTAGCAACTACTAATCAAGTTATAGCAAGCCAGATTAATTTAGTTAACACTATAAAGAAGAGCATAGATAATGCATTTTTAATGGGGGCATCTTCTAAAGAGGAAGTAATGGATATAGTTACAAAGTTAATTGAGTTAACATATACTAAGAACACGAGTAAAAAAAGAGTTATTTCTGAATATTTAGAGAGTTTAGAAAATAATTTGGGTGGAAAGAGTACTGGTAGCAAGTTAGTTAAAGTTAATCCACTGGGGAGTACTAATGAGAAAAGTGAAGAATATAATAAGTGGAATGGCTTTGTTAGTAAGTTTTCTTTATTGCTTCTTGTTGCTTTCTTAATAGGTTTTGGTATAGGTATAGCTTATATGTTTATTAAAATAATATAAAAAAGTTGCTAAAATGAAATTAGCAGCTTTTTAAATTTCAAAAATAACAGGCATGATTATAGGTCTTCTTCCAGTTGTTTCTATAATATATGTTTTTAATTCTAATATAACTCTGTTTTTAAGATCAGTAATAGTGTAATTAGGTTTATTTAATTCACTATTAACAATACTTTTAACTTTATTTTGAATGTTACTTAATAGTTCTTGGTTATCGTTAACTACTACAAAACCTCTTGTAGTAACATTAGGCTCGATTAAGAGTTCATTTTTCTTTTTGTCTATGTTTAGAATTAATACAAGTACACCGTCAGTACTCATTATTTTTCTATCTCTTATTATAGAAGAACCAACGTCTCCTATACGTTTACCATCAACATATATATCATTAATTGGTATAGACTTTGCACGTCTTACGCCATCTTTGCTTAGGGCTAGTATATCTCCATTTTTACAGATAAATGTATGATCTTTAGGTATACCGCATTCTATAGCAAGGTCTGCACTTGTTTTAAGCATTCTGTATTCTCCGTGTACTGGCATAAAGTATTCAGGCTTGAATAGTCTAAATAGTAGTTTTAGTTCGTCTTGTTTAGCATGTCCACTTGTATGAACGTTTATGTCATCTTTACTAGTAAAGACAGTGGCCCCTTTTAGGTAAAGTTTGTTGATAACTCTATTTATACTCATTGCGTTTCCTGGTATTGCACTACTAGAGAATATAATAGTGTCACTAGGCATAAGTTTGATGTTATTGTCTACTCCGTTAGCGATTCTAGATAATGCAGCTAAAGGTTCTCCTTGGCTACCTGTACAAAGTAAGCAAATATTCTCTGGTTTCATTCTGTTAGCTTCGTCAGTTGTAACAAATACGCTTTTGTCTTTGATAAGTCCACAGCTTTTAGCTATTTCCATACTGTTAACCATACTTCTACCAAATACAGCAACTTTTCTATTATTTTTAGTACAAGTATCAATTATGTGAACAAGTCTATAGATGTTAGATGCGAACGTTGCTAATATTATTCTACCTTTACATCCTCTAAAGATGTCACTTAAGGCTTCGTCTACATCACTTTCGCTGGTAGAGAAACCAGGCACCATTGCGTTAGTGGAGTCACTAAGTAGAAGTTTTACTCCAGCGTCTCCTAGGCGTGCCATTTTACTTAAATTAGCCATCGGTCCTATTGGTGTCAAGTCAAATTTAAAGTCACCAGTTGTAACAATTCTACCATTTGGTGTCATAATGCTTATTCCGTAACTATCAGGAATTGAGTGAGTAGTTCTAAAAAATTCAATTTCAAAATTCTTGAATTTTGGTTTAGTACTCTCATCAAACATAACTATGTTAGAATAGTTTACATTTCTATCAGTTAGTTTATTTTTAATAAGTTCAACTGCTACTTTAGGAGCATATATAACTGGTATGTTAACGTCTGTTAATAAATAAGGTATACCACCAATATGATCTTCATGTCCATGTGTGATTAGTAAAGCTTTAACTTTGCTTTCGTTTTCCTTTAAAAATGTATAATCAGCTAGTACATAGTCTATACCAGGCAAGTTATCTTCTGGAAACATAACTCCAGCATCTATTACGATAATTTCATCTTCATGCATAATTGCATACATATTTTTACCGACTTCTCCGAGCCCGCCTAAAGCGAACACAAAAGTCTCACTTTCTTGTGTTTTCATAATTTTTCCTCCAATTTATTTCTAAAAAGAAATCTATAAGTGATATTAATTATACTACAAAAGTCTTAAAATGTCTAGCATTAACCATAAACTCATGATATAATTGGTGTGGAGGCTATATAATGGGAATATTTGACAAACTTAAAAATTTAATTAAAAATGATAATAAAGATAATATAGAAAAATATGATAAGGGTTTATCTAAAACTAGGGAAGACTTTGTTAATAAGCTTAACCTTCTTGGGATAAAATATACTAAAGTAGATGATGCGTTTTATGAAGAGTTAGAAGAAATTCTAATAATGGCTGACTTGGGAACTAAGACTACTTTTAAATTTATGGATAAACTTAAAAAGAGAGTGAAAGAAGAAAATATTACTGATTTTAATTATTTAAAGGAAGTCATAGTAGATGAGTTGTTCTTAATATATGTTAATGGACAGCAGTTAACAAGTAAGATTAATTATAATAAAGATGGGCTTACTACGATACTTTTTGTGGGAGTTAATGGAGTAGGAAAGACTACTACTATAGCAAAACTAGCAAGTAAAATGAAGAGTGAACAAAAGAAAGTTATATTAATAGCAGCAGATACCTATAGGGCAGGCGCAGTGGATCAATTAAAGGAATGGGCTAGTAGAATAGGAGTACCATTTTACGGAACAGAAGAAACAGACCCAGCGAGTGTAGTGTTTGACGGGCTTAAGAAAGCTGAAGAAATAAAAGCAGATGTTGCTTTAATAGATACTGCTGGTAGACTTCAGAACAAGGAAAACTTAATGAAAGAACTTGAGAAAATTAAAAGAGTAATAGAAAAAGTTACTGAAAGAAGTGTAGATGAGACACTGCTTGTGATAGATGCATCAACCGGGCAAAATGGGATAAGTCAAGCAGTTAGTTTTAAAAGTATATGCGATATTACCGGGCTTGTGCTAACAAAACTTGATGGAACGGCAAAAGGTGGAATTGTGCTTTCAATTAAAGATACTGTAGGGTTACCTGTTAAGTTTGTAGGCTTTGGAGAAAAAGAAAGTGACTTAATACCTTTTGATATAGAAAGTTATATTTATGGGCTATTTAAGGAGTGGAAGTAATGGTAGAAGAAAAGCTAATATATGATGGTTATGTAAAAATATATGATGTAAGAAAAGAGAAAGATGGGAAAGTTATAGAATACACTAAAGTTCATTTAAGAGGGTCTTCTTGTGGAATAGTAATAAATGAAGAGGGAAAGATGGCTTTAGTTACACAGTATAGACCTATAATTGGAATGGAAACATTAGAAGTACCTGCTGGGACTTTAGATAAGGGTATATCACCAAAAGAGATAATTATAGAAGAGTTAGAAGAAGAGTGTGGAATAGCTAAAGAAGATATAATAAGTATAACTGATAAACCAGTTCTTACTTATAAAATAATAGAAAATATGTCCGATGGAGAAATGCATATATTCTTAATAAAAGTAAAAACAAGAAATAATAAACCTAAAGAAGAGGATGACGTAGACGAGGTTAACTTCTATACTTTGGAAGAGATAGAAAGTCTTATTAATAAAAGAATAGTAACAGACCCTAAGACATTAATAAGTTATTTCTTATATAAGGATATGATAAAATGAGTGAAAGAGATTATTTAATGGATTTGTATGATATTTATAAAGATTTATTAACTGATAAACAAAGAGAGTATTTTCAAAATTATTATTTTGAAGATTTAACTCTTCAAGAAGCAAGTGATGAGTTAAATGTAAGCAAGCAAATTATAAGTAAGACTATATTACAAGTTACTAATAAATTAAAGAAGTATGAAAGTACATTACATTTAAATAAAATATATAATGTACTTACTGTAATAAGAGAAACTACAACTGATGAGAACATAAAAAAGGAATTAGATAAATTACTCTAATTCTTTTTTAATATTTTAACTACTTTTTCTTCAGTTTGATAACTACTTAAAAGACTTTTATATTCTTCTACAGTTATTTCACCATTTTTAAGTTTACCTTCTAGGTAGTATTCATTTTTTACTGCATAAGGTACATCACTTACTTTAAAGTAGTCTTTAAAAGTGTTAACATCTTTGATATTAGTGATTAAATCAAACTTTCTATTCATTAACATAATTAGTGAATAAAGTGATTCAACTATTTCAATAACTGGTTTAACTATATAAGTTTTACCATTTTTATCAATAGTACTAGGTGTGTAAATATAGTGTACTTCGTTGTCTTCCTTTACAATTTTATAATGACTAGCATTATTATCAAGTATAAAGCTTTTAATAAATGCTTTTGTTTCGTCACTATTTAATTTCGTTCTAATTAATGCAAGTTCAAAAAGTTTTTCTGTGTTATTGTATAACCCACTTTTATAAAACCATTTGTCGTCACTAGCTATTAACTTATAAAAAGTTAAACTATCACTTTCTAACCATGAATTAATAAGTACTCTTTTAAAGTTAGTGATTTTTTCTATATCACTTTTAATATCATAAAACATATACTCATGATTTGGGTCGTTTACTACTTCAGTTACATTTTTCTCCTTATTAGGTGTATATTTTTTAGTTTTTCTAAAATCCATTTAAAAAATCCCTCCCTGCATTTTAATTATATTACAAATAAAAAAAATTATCAATTAAGTTATGTCAATAATATGACAACTATAATCAATAATCTTCAAAGAGTTTACTAATTGGTATATCTAAAGCATCAGCAATTCTACCTAAAGCGGAGATAGTAATGTGTTTATTTCTGTTTTTATTTTCTATGTCACAAATATATTGTCTAGATAGGTCAGTCATTTCTCCAAGCATATCTTGAGTGACTTTCTTTTCTATTCGTATTCTTTTTAAATTTCTTCTAATTACATCATAATAGTATTCGTCGTCATGCTTAATTACAGTTTTTATCATTATTTCAACTCCTATAATAATTTTCTCAAAAATCCTACATTTTCATATAGTTTAATAGGCTATTATGTGATATAATTAAATAGTTAAATAGTATTGGAGGTATTAAAAATGACGAATGAAGAGTTAAAAAAATTAGTAGGAAAAAACGTAAGAAAGTATAGATTAATATATAATGCTTATAATAAAAATAAACTTACTCAAGCAAAACTGGCTGAGAAAATTGGGGCAAAGACTCCTCTTATTGGTGCCTTAGAGAGTGAAAACAACAACATTGGAGTAAGTATATATAACTTATATATGATAAGCAAAGTACTAAATGTACCAATAGAAAAGTTTTTTGAGGAGGAGTAATTATGTTTAAAAGAATAAAAAGAACATCTTTAGTTTTAGGTATAGCATTAACAGTTATACTAGGAATGTCATATGGTACATTTATATTTACAACAAACTCATATAGAAGTACAGAGATGTTAGTAGGTAATTTAACATATGGAATAGAAATAACTTCAACAGGTGGCTCAGAAACTATAAATGGGACAAGTGTATCTTTAACAAGTGGAAAAACATCAACAGTACTACTAAAAATAACAAGTCTCAATAAGATTATCTCAAAATATGGAATAGATTATAAAATGTCTAGAGGTACTGGGTCAGTAAAGTATGCAAGTAATACTGGATGGTTACCTACTGGAAAGATAAATGAAAATAATGTAGGTACTTATGAGAAAGTTATAAAAGTAGTTATATCAGCAACAACAGATGTAACAGTAGATTTTACTGTTACAGGAGGTTATAGTAACAATGATTTAACAGAAGTAAAAGATGGATATACAAGACTAACAGAAATATATGATGGAATAGTAGATTATAAAGAAGACCTTAAGACTATTATATCAAAAGAAACAACTAATAATATATATGGTGGAGAAGCAATAAACAATTACTTACAATACCCAACAAATACAGATACAACAAAGAATATTTGGAGAGTACTAGGATATTATAATTCAGTTGATGGAATAAAGGTGGTATCTAATCAAGCTAGCACAACAACAGAAAGTAATATATCTTCTAGTTTAACAAGTTTTTATAACACACTTGAAAAACAAGAAGACTATGTACTTGAAACAAATAAGTTTAATTGTACAAATACTACATGTACAACAAGTAACTATTCAAATATAGGACTACTATCAACAAGTGAATATAACATGCTAGGTGGAGTAAACTCATACTTAGCAAGTAATGAAAGCTATTTTGCTTTAGACAATTCTACAATAAAGAACATCACATCAAGTGGAATAACAGATACAACAACATCTACAACAAGTGGTTTAAGACCAGTAATATACTTACAAAATGATGTTAAAGTAACAGGAAGTGGAACATCTTCAGATCCATACAGATTATCAGATAAGGGAGATGTAATATTTGCAAGTGCAACATTAAATGGAACAGCACTAGAAACATTTCCAAAAGAAAGTGATCCATATATACCAAAAACAGTAACATGTACAAATGGAAGTGTAGGACACTGGAATACAGAAAAACAGAAAATAGAACTAACAACAGTAAACCTACCAACAAGTTGTGTAGTTGATTTCACTGAAGGTTATACAGTTACATTAAATGCAACAAATGGAACAGTTACAGCACCCACAAGCAAAGTAATAGGAAGAACTGGAACTGCAACATTTACTGTAACACCAAACTCAGGATATAAACTAGAATTAGAAACAAATACTTGTGGTGGAACACTTTCAGGAAATACATATACAATAAGTAATATAACAAGTGGAAAAACTTGTAGTATAACATTTAAAGAAGATAACCCTTTTACAAGCGGTACATTAACTTATCAGTTATATAAAGATAAAACAACAAGATTAACAAGTGCAAGAGGAAATGGATACAATACAGTTTACACATCTGATAATACAAAAACATTATATACATCAACAGAGAATGGAACAACAGTATATTATTTTGCAGGAAATGCAACAGATAACTGG
>ENA-UOIZ01002979-UOIZ01002979.1-human-gut-metagenome-genome-assembly--contig:-P88-NODE-2979-length-10982-cov-6.475519_pt1 | contig 10982 bp, 15 predicted proteins | sample MGYA00242336_ERZ723883 | MGnify/ENA metagenome assembly ERZ723883 | reverse complement strand
AGGAGTGAAATTCCAACTGGTGCCATTCGACAATACACCTGAGAACGCCCGGGAGATTCTGGCCAATTTGGGACAGAACATTGATGTAATAGCGGGTATCTTTGATGAAACAATGTTGAACCTGCGCCGCTGTGCCGGGTTGGAAATTTCAAAGGAACCTATCTGCGCGGCGGTGTCCATTCATCACCGGCTGGCGGGAAAAGACAGGCTCACCGTTCAGGATCTGTATGGCGAAAAATTCATGATGATGCGTCGGGAATGGAGCCACTATGTAGATTTGCTACGAGATGATCTTTGGAAAAACCATCCGAAGATCCAAATTGTGGATTTTGACTTTTACGATGTGAATGCCTTTAACCAGTGCGAAAACAACGATTGTGTGCTGATGGCGGTGCCCAAGTGGCAGTACGTCCATCCGCTTTTGAAAATCTTACCCGTGGATTGGAGTTACACAATTCCCTATGGCCTGCTCCATTCACCAGATCCTTCCCCTGTAGTCAAGCAGTTTCTAAGGGCGGTGCAAAAAGAAACTGGACGGGACAAGTGATAACCAAAAGGTAAATACTACATAACGAAACGAGACTTCTGTGGAAGTCTCGTTTTTTTTATAATGAAATCAGAAAAGGAAGAGAGGCAGGTGACAAAATGAAGGTGCAAGGAATTCTGGTAGCTACGGTTTGTCTGTTGCTGTGCTTCACAGGATGTGCGGTTCCTGGACAAACAGAGACAACTTCTTCCGGTGAATCTCACTCGGCAGAGAGCACCGCATCTTTGGATGATGCAGATTTTCAGCAGGAATCAGCCGGCTTTGCGCCTAAGGATCAAATGACAGAGCCATTTACTGGAAGTTGATACGAAAGGATACTCTCTCTGGGGCGGTTCAGCCGGAGCCCGTATGGCAGCGTGGCTTGGGTCCTATGGCCCGGCGGCATTTGGAGGGGATGATCTTCCACAGCCGAGTGCAGTAATTATGCAGTACACGGGCCACAGTGATTATACGGAAAACGATCCACCAACTTTCGCCTGTGTGGGAGAAGGCGATGGCATTGCAAACTGGCGAACCATGGAACGTCGCCTAACCGCCATGAGTACCCTTGGTATTCCAACGGAGTTTCATCATTATCCAGGACTGCCCCACGGATTCGGATTGGGAACCGGTACTGTGGCGGAAGGATGGCTTGATGAGGCTGTTGCTTTTTGGAAAGCTCAAATGTAACCGATGATTCATGAAATTTTAAGAAAGGAAGTATGGATATGAACAACTTTATTTTTCAAAACAGCACGAAGGTCTATTTCGGCAAGGGCTGTGTGAAGGAATATCTGACCTGTCTGACAAAAAATGCGCAGACCATCCTGCTGGCCTATGGCGGCGGCAGCATCAAGCGCAATGGTGTCTACGATGAAATCACAGGCATTCTGAAAGGCGCTGGAAAGACCATCGTGGAGTTCTCCGGCATTATGTCCAACCCCACCTACGACAAAGTGCAGGAGGGTGCGAGGCTGGCACGGGACAATCAAGCGGATATGATTCTGGCCGTAGGCGGAGGCAGCACCATGGACTGCTGCAAAGCTGTCTCTCTGGCTGCCCGGTATGACGGGGACATCTGGGAGGATTTCTGGGCTCACCCCGGCGTCATCGACTTTGATCCGCTGCCTCTGGGTGTAGTAGTTACTGTGGCTGGTACTGGTAGCGAGTGCAACGGCGGCGCGGTTATCACCAATGAAGAGAGAAAGATAAAAACAGGGCGGGATTATCCGGCTCTCAATCCCCGATTTGCTCTGATGGACCCCACCTATACCTTTTCTGTACCAAAAAAACAGATGGCATCTGGTAGCTTTGACATCCTCAGCCACATCATGGAGACCTATTTCAGCCAGCCCAATGAGGACAATGTTTCCGATGACATCATGGAGGCACTGATGCGTAGTGTGATCCGAAATCTGCGTGTTGCCATGGACAGCCCGGAGGATTACACGGCTCGGTCCAATCTGATGTGGGATTCCACCATGGCGGAAAACCGACTCATCAAGATGGGAAAAAAGTGCGACTTTGAATGTCACAACATGGAGCACCAGCTGGGCGCTTATACCAACTGCAACCACGGCTGTGGTCTGGCGGTGATCCATCCGGTGTATTACCGTCATGTGTATAAGGAAGGCTTAAGCAAGTTTGTCCGTTTTGCCGAAAATGTATGGGGAATTGAGCGGGATGGAAAATCCGATGAAGCGTTGGCTCTGGCCGGTATCGATGCCCTTTCCAGCTTCATTCAAGAGATTGGCTTGCCAACTACCCTCAAGGAGCTGGGCGCACAAAAGGAGCAACTAAAAGAAATCGCTGATTCCTGTGGTATTTCCCAGGGCAGCTATAAGCCTATGACCCATGAAGAGATTCTGGAAATTTTCCATGAATGCTATGAATAAGAGCCCCGATTAATACAGGAAAGGAAGGATCATTATGAAAAACTGACTGCAATTTTCTTGTGCTTTGCAATGGCGTTGAGCCTCGCTGCCTGTGGAAACACCACATCTTCCACAAATGAATCCAGTACGCCGGAATCTTCCGTTCCCCCTGCATCCAGTGAAGCAAGCGACACATCGTCCACCGCCGCCAGTCAGGAACCGGCTTCCCAGGAGGAAACCGAAGTGGAGGCTGGTAACACACTGGTAGTCTACTTCTCTGCTACTGGCAATACCGAACAGGCAGCTACTTACATTGCAGATATTACCGGCGGCGACCTGTTTGAACTGGAACCTGCTGATCCTTATACGGACGAAGATTTGAACTACAACAATAAGGACAGCCGGGTTTCTCAGGAATATGCGGATGAGTCTTTGCGGGATGTGGAACTGGTGAGCGACACGGTGGAGAACTGGGACAGCTATGATACTGTGTTTATCGGTTATCCCATCTGGTGGGGAATTGCTGCATGGGGCCGGTGGATACGTTTGTGGAAGCGAATGACTTTACCGGCAAAACAGTGATTCCATTTGCCACTTCGGCAAGCTCCGGTTTGGATGAAAGCGGACAACTGCTGGCAGAACTGGCCGGAACCGGAGACTGGCAGGAAGGAATGCGTTTCCGTTCCAGCGTTAGTGAGGGCGATATGCAGGAATGGCTGGATAGCCTGAGCCTGTCATAACAATCAGAAAGGAGGACCCCCATGAAGCGTATTTTTTCCTCTTTTCTTGCAGGAATACTTCTTTTAAGCTTTTCCGCTTGCAGCAGCGAGACTTCGGGGCCCGACCAGGTTTCAAGTACAGAATCTTCCACAGTCCAGCCCCCGGAAACAGATTCGGATGCAACACAGTCCTCTTCCAATACCATGGAGCAGGAAACGGTCAGTCCCAACTCAGATAGCAATATTCTGATCGCCTATTTCACTATGCCGGAAGATGTAGATGATAACTAACAACACGGGTTGCCTCATGACTATCCGTATAGCAGTAGATTCTTCCGCTTTCGGGGAGAGCCTGCTCTTTTCTGAAAATCTCAAGGAAATATACCGGAATCCGAAGAAGTTAAAACCTTTGACTTATCACTCCATAACCAATGGAGACTTCTGTTTTTTTTCGCAATGGATTACAATAGAATCACAAAGGAGAGAAAGATGATGCAGATGAGAACACTTGGCACTGATTTGAACGTATCTGCTGTAGGTCTGGGGTGCATGGGCTTTTCTCATGCCTACGGTGCGCCTACGGAGGAAGCAGAGGCTGTCCGTCTAATCCGTCGCGCCTTTGACTTGGGCTATACTTTTTTTGATACCGCTGAGGTGTACGGTACCGCCGCCGACCCCCATGTAAATGAAACGCTGGTGGGCAAGGCACTGGCAGATGTAAAGAATCATACGGTAATCGCCACGAAATTTGGCCTGCGGTTTGACCAGGAGAGCGGAAAGGTTCCATTGCCTCTGGTGGCGGATTCCCGCCCGGAGACCATCCGCAAATCTGTGGAAGGATCTTTGAAACGGCTCGGAACCGATCACATTGACCTGTATTTCCAGCACAGAATCGACCCCAACGTAGAGCCGGAAACTGTGGCGGAGGTGATGGCTGATCTGATCCAGGAAGGCAAAATTACTCACTGGGGCATCTCGGAGGCAAATGAAGACTACCTGCGGAGGGCTCATGCCGTGTGCCCGGTGACGGCGGTACAGAACCGATACTCTATGATGGCACGGCATTATGAACCGTTATTCCCCATTTTGGAAGAATTGGACGTGGGCCTGGTGGCTTTTTCCCCTATGGCCAATGGTTTCCTCACCGGGCAATATGGCAAGGGGCAGCGCTTTGATGCCTCCACCGACTACCGTGCTGCTATGCCCCAGTTCACTGACAAAGCTGTGGACCAAAATGCCGCACTTTTGAAACTGCTCGCAGATATGGCTGCGGAAAAAGGAGCAACCTCGGCCCAGATCTCCATGGCCTGGATGTTGTGTAAGCACCCGTGGATTGTACCCATCCCTGGCACTCGCAAGGAAGATCGCATGAAAGAAAATGCTGGGGCCGCATCTGTTTTTCTGACGCCCAATGAGGTGCGCGCTCTGGACGACGCCCTGGATCATATGGATATGTCTGAGGTATTCGGTGGAACGCCTTTAAAATAAACGGAAGGAGTATGCTCATGAACGAAACGCTACTTGATATATCTCGGCAGTTTTGGGAAGCTATGGAACACGCCGACGAAGTGGGGATGCGAGCCTGTGCTCATCCTGACTGCAACTTTGTCCATATTGGCATCACCTGCAAACTGGACAAGGAAATCGAATTTTACACCAGTGGGGCCTTTCAACCTACGAATATTACCTTCCACAGTCAGAAGGCTGAGTTGTTTGGAGATACCGGAGTGGTGCTTACTGACTGCGATTACAGCCTACTGCTGGACGGGAAGGAAACCACTCACCACTTTATGGTGACGGAAGTGTACACCCAGGATGAAAAACGGTGGAAGTTGGTTACTTTTTCCTTTACGGCATTGATGTATTGAACCGCCAGCCACAAATTTTGGTAAACACGGTTTGTATCGGTACAAATAAGCAATCACTTTTTAGGAGGATTTATTTATGGAATACGCAACTTTGAACAACGGAATCAAAATGCCCATGGCAGGCATTGGCACCTTTTTGCTTACTCCGGATGAAGCGGAGGCATCCGTTCTCTCCGCTCTTCAGTGCGGATACCGCCTGATTGACACGGCCAATGCCTATGTGAACGAAAAAGCCGTTGGCCGGGCTATGAGGAAATCTGGGATTCCGAGAGATGAGATTTTTCTGGAAACCAAACTGTGGCCCAGTTTTTATGAGCAGGAAGATGCGGTAGAAAAGACGCTCCAGCGCCTGGGAACAGACTACATTGACCTGCTGCTGATCCACCAGCCCGCAGGCAACTATGTCGCAGGTTACCGGCTTATGGAGAAAGCCTACAAAGAGGGCAAGGTGCGCGCCATTGGCCTTTCCAACTTTACCCCGGAGCAGGTGCAGGAGATTCTGGACATCTGCGAGGTAAAGCCTGCCGTGCTCCAAACAGAGGTGCACCCCTACTCGCAGGAGAAGGAACTGAAGGCATTTCTGGATAAAGAAGGCATCGTCATCCAGGCATGGTATCCTCTGGGTCATGGAGACAAGGCGCTGATCCAGGAACCGTTGTTCACGGAATTTGGCAAAAAGTATGGCAAGAGCAATGCCCAGATCATCCTGCGCTGGCACATTCAGGCCGGCAATATCGTGATCCCTGGTTCCAAGAACCCGGCCCATATCAAAGACAATTTCAACCTGTTTGACTTTGCGTTGACAGATGATGAAATGGCTAAAATCACTGCTTTGGACAAGCAGAAGCGATATTACACCAGTACACCGGAAATGCTGAAGAAGTATGCGGAAATGGTTCCGCCTGTAGACGAGCAGAAATAAGGAGGGATTCGCAATGCGTAAGAATTTTGGAACAAAATCCTGGTTTTATCCGCTGCCGGTGCTTGTGATCGGCACCTATGATGAAAACGGCAATCCTGATGCCATGAATGCCGCATGGGGCGGCCTGTACGATGCAGACAAGGTAGTACTGTGTCTGAGCGCTGGTCATAAGACCACCAGGAATATCCAGGCAAAGGGAGCGTTTACCGTCAGTTTTGCTGACGCTGCCCATGCGGTTTCTGCGGACTATGTTGGCATGGTGTCCGCAAATAATGAGCCGAAAAAGATGGAGAAGTCTGGCTTCCATTGCACCAAGAGCGAATCGGTGGATGCGCCCCTCATCGATGAGCTGCCGGTAGCTCTGGAGTGCAAACTCCTGAAAGTGAGCGAGGACGGCAACATCATCGGTCAGATTGTGAATGTGAGCATTGACGAAAGCGTACTGGACAGCGATGGGAAGCTGGATATGAGCAAATTCCAGCCCATCTCTTTTGAGCCAGCCAACAATGGGTACCATGTGCTGGGTGAGCGTGTGGGCAATGCGTTCAGCGATGGCGGCAAGTTGAAATAAGGGGGGCGAATGATATGAATAAGGAATTTCACAATCTGTTCCCGCAGGGCAGTCCCAACACGGTGGCCGGGCAGTATTTCAGCGGGGCCAGTTATCTGTGCCCCCTGAGTGATATGGGCGTGCCTGTTTCCAACGTGACCTTTGAGCCCAGTTGCCGGAACAACTGGCACATCCACCATAACGGCGGTCAGATCCTTCTTTGTACGGCGGGTCGGGGTTATTATCAGGAGTGGGGAAAATCCGCTCAGGAATTGAACCCTGGAGATGTGGTTAACATTCCGCCCGAGGTAAAGCACTGGCATGGGGCGGCTCCTGACAGTTGGTTTGCCCATATAGCGATTTCCGTTCCAGGTTCCAAAGCCGAGTGGCTGGAGCCGGTAGATGAAGCAGAATATACTAAATTAAAATAAATCCGATAGAAAGGATGGGATTATCATGGATAAAGTAACAGCAGGCAGAGATGCCATGAGCAAATTTGCCCCTAAATTTGCGGAATTAAACGATGATGTCCTCTTTGGAGAGGTTTGGTCGCGAGAGGATAAGCTCTCGCCCCGTGACCGTAGCCTGATTACCGTCTCCGCCTTGATGGCCAGCGGAATTCTGGATACATCCCTTCTTCATCATATTGAGCGGGCCAAGGCCAACGGTGTAACCGCCACCGAGATGAGCGAGGCATTGACCCAGCTTGCTTTCTATGCTGGCTGGCCAAAGGCGTGGGCGGCTCTGCGGATGGCAAAAGATGTCTATGGAGAGGAATAAGATGGAAAACCCTTTTGTTGTGTGCCATATGCTCACTTCTCTGGACGGAAAGATTGACGGTACGTTTTTCGGTGTGCCTGAAACAGTTCCGGCGATAAAAGCCTATGGGGAACTGCGAAGTTTTTACGGATGTCAGGCCACCTTATACGGCACAACTACCATGCTGGGGGGATATGCCGAGGGAAAGGTGGGGCAGCTACCCACTGTGATGTCCACTCCGCCCCGAGCGGATTGGGTAAACCCGACAGGCAAGGCCATGGGCAATTTCATTGTTGCAGTGGACCCACAGGGTCAGCTGGCCTATTCCGGATTGTCCATCGAAAAAAAAGGCCGCCCCGCCGCCCATGTGATCGAGGCGCTGACGGAGCAGGTGTCTCCAGAATACCTGTCTTATTTACAGAATCAAGGGGTTTCCTATCTGTTTGCCGGCGAGAAACGACTGAACTGCACTCTGCTTTTGGAGAAACTGCATCGACTGTTTGGCATCAACAAACTGATGCTGGCGGGCGGCGGGATCGTCAATGGATCGTTTTTGGCTGAAAATTTGGTGGACGAGTTGAGTCTAGTCATTGCCCCGGTAGCCGACGGCGGCAACGGTGTCAGTTCCTTTACCCAAGTTGATTTTCTGCCATCCTGGCCACCGACTGCATTTCATCTTAAAGAGGTGCAGACAGTTGTACCGAATGTGTTATGGGTGCGCTACACCCGGCCATAAACGGGCATATTCGTCTAATCAATAGAATGATTTTACAAGGCAGGGTATCTGTTTCAACAGGTACCTTGTTTTCGTATTAGTGGAAAGCTAAAGGTTAATACTTTATAACGAATCGAGACTTCTGTAACCTTACAGAAACCTTTACAATAAAATCAGAAACAAAAGATTATCCAGGCAATGCCTGGAGAGGTGTTGTGAAACCACAGAAAGGAAGTTATCTATGATGGAATATGTATTATTGAATAACAACATTAAAATGCCAAAACTGGGATACGGCGTTTTCCAAGTCTCGAACGAAGAATGCGAGCGCTGTGTACTGGATGCAATCTCAGTGGGGTATCGCGCGATTGATACCGCTCAGTCCTACGGAAACGAGGAAGCGGTAGGCAATGCTATCCAGAAATGTGGCGTACCCAGAGAGGAATTGTTCCTCACCAGCAAGATCTGGATGTCCAACGCCAGTTATGAAAAGGCAAAGGCATCCATCGAAAAATCCCTGCACAAGCTGAAAACCGACTACCTTGACCTGATGCTGATCCATCAGCCCTTTGGAGATTATTACGGCGCATACCGAGCCATGGAGGAAGCATACAAAGAGGGAAAGCTGCGGGCTATTGGCGTGTCCAACTTCTACCCGGACCGACTGATCGATCTGTGTCAGTTCGCAGAAATTGCACCCATGGTCAATCAGGTGGAAACCCATGTGTTTCAGCAACAGCGAACTGCGCACGAATACATGAAAAAGTACGGTGTGCAGCACGAGGCATGGGGCCCCTTTGCCGAAGGGAAGAAAAACTGTTTTACCAACCCTGTACTAGTTGAAATTGGCGAAAAGTACGGAAAAACGGCTGCACAGACTGCCCTGCGGTTTCTGATCCAGTCCGATGTAGTCGTGATCCCAAAATCCACTCACAAAGAGCGGATGGAACAGAACCTGGATGTATTTGACTTCTCCCTGAGTGAAGCAGATATGGAGGCTATCCGCACTCTGGATGAAGGAAAGAGTCTGTTCTTTGACCATTACGATCCTTCCACAGTGGAAATGCTCACCAATATGGGCAAAACGCGAATCGTATAAAGGGGGAAAGCCCAATGAGCAGGATACTGGTTGTTTACTACTCTGTCTCCAATGGGAATACCAGAGAAATCGCACACCAGATGGCGGAGTACATAAAGGCAGATTTGGCTGAAATTTAGACAGTACCGGATGTACGGCTTTCCCTTCAGATGAAGTGCATCTGGAAGAAACAGTATCCTCTGAGCCATCGGAAACAATAAAACCGGAGACTGATGCAGCCAGTGCCATCTCCTCTGGCGAGGAAAAATCGTCCATGAAAACAGGGATTATTGCAGAACAGATTCTGGAGGGCGAAACGGGGACGATCCATTACAGCTATTATCTTCCGGTTCGAACCTGGACTGGGATGGGCTCCTATGCTGGACGCAGCTTCAGGAGGATATGATCGTTGTGCCTGCTCAGCTGACGGATTGGCATGATACGTCGGCTCGGCAGGCCATTGAGCTGACGGAATATTTCCTTGCTAACTTTTCTGTGGATGTGTCTCGGGTGTATGCTGCGGGCTATTCCGCTGGCGGGGAAACCATGTCTCAGGCAGTATCTATGTGCCCGGACCTCTATGCAGCCTATCTCCACGGAGCATCTCAGTGGGATGGGGACTATGCGCCCATTGCGGAAAATGGCACGGCTGTCTATATTTTTATGGCAGAACATGATGAGTATTATGGTTCCCAGCGGGCATGGAGTGCTTACAACAGTCTCCATGATGCCTATGAGGAAGCTGGATGGAGCGAGGAGCAGATCAGCAATGTTCTTCAGATCCAGACACCAAATGACGAATGGTTCGCTCAGCGGGGCGTTACCAGCAATTATCATGGCGGCGGCAATGTGGTTTTTGGGGAATATGATGTTTTAAACTGGGTCTTGTCTCACACCAAGGAGGAGAATGAATCATGAAGGTATTGCTTGTAAATGGCAGCCCTCACCGGGAAGGCTGCACCTATACAGCACTGTGTGCGGTGTCGGAGGCACTCAATCAGAACGGGATTGATACCGATACGTTCTGGATTGGCAATAAGCCGATTTCCGGCTGTATCGCCTGTCACAAGTGCAATGACCGCAATCGCTGCGTGTTTGAGGATACGGTAAACGATTTTTTGGCATTGGCAGAGGATTATGATGGCTTTGTATTCGGAACGCCGGTCCACTGGGCAGGAGCTGCCGGTGCAATCACTTCTTTTCTGGACCGTGCTTTTTATGCCGATTTAAACGGAGGCGGCAGACGATTCTATTTGAAACCTGCAGCGGCGATTATGTCGGCTAGACGAGCCGGAACGACGGCTACATGGGATCAGCTGAACAAGTATTTTGGTCTGATGCAGATGCCTATTATTACGTCTCGTTATTGGAACATGATGCATGGAACAACACCGCAGGAAGTAATGCAGGACCGTGAGGGCCTTGCGACTCTTCGAACACTGGGTCATAATATGGCTTATTATCTCAAGTGCAAAGAGGTAGGCAGCAAGCTGGTGCCTCTGCCCCCGGAAGAACCGTGGGAAATGACAAATTTCATTCGATAAGGAACCAATAAAGGATAGGAGGTCAACCCAAATGCAAAGCAAAACGATTGGAAAAATCATCGTGGATCTTGGCATGACCGTCCTTGCAAAAAAGAAGTGAGCATGATATAATATGGATAAGAAGGCAAAAGTCACCGCAATGGTGTGAAAATAGATTTTGGCTGTTTCCATAAGGAATAGATCGAGAGGCGTTATCCTCAGTGGCTGAAAATACAGATGTGTGATGCTTGCAGCAAGCTATTTGTATAAGCCGAAAGGCCGCAGAAATGCGGCTTTTCCTAAATACATGAGTTAGCAGAACCTAACTTGTCAATGTGCACGTACTGGTTAGATAAATCTAACCATAAAAGGAGAGACAGCAATGCGAGAACACAAGAATTTCTGGGACAGAAATGCAGGTCTGTATGACTGCTTTATGCGAAAAGAC
>ENA-UOIZ01002977-UOIZ01002977.1-human-gut-metagenome-genome-assembly--contig:-P88-NODE-2977-length-10998-cov-9.291236_pt1 | contig 10998 bp, 7 predicted proteins | sample MGYA00242336_ERZ723883 | MGnify/ENA metagenome assembly ERZ723883 | reverse complement strand
CCGAGTAGCGCCCTACCTGCGGGATGATGCGCACCTGTTCGATCAGCGTGCGGATGTCCTCCACGGAGTTGTTCGACGCGGCGTCCAGCTCGTGGATGTTCAGCGAGCGGCCCTCGTTGAACGAGCGGCACGATTCGCACTCGTTGCAGGCTTCTGCGCCGTTGGGGCTCAGGCAGTTGATGGCCTTTGCGAAGATGCGGGCGCAGGTGGTCTTTCCCACGCCGCGGGGACCGCAGAAGAGGTAGGCATGGGCCAGCTGGGCGCGCTCGATGGCGTTTTTGAGCGTCGAGGTAATATGTTTCTGCCCGACGACCGAGGCGAAGGTCGCGGGGCGGTATTTGCGTGCGCTGACGATAAAATCACTCATAGTTCCGCAAAGATAAGAAATATGAGCGAAGATTTGAAAATTCGGGATTAAAAATTGTCCCCTCCGCCGTCCCTGCGCGCCCGTCCGCCGTTGCGCCAAATTGGCGCATTTTGACAGCGTGTTGTGACAAAAGATGACACAATGACCGAAAAATGAGGTTGGCAGGTGTTTTGCGGATGTTGATGATGAATGGTTTGCGTCTGCGATCCGGTCGCAATGCGACGAGTCCCCGCCGGGCGGGGATTTGAGGGTGAGTCGGACTTGCATGCGCGGCGGTAAGCCGCGGGTTGCGGCCCCGGACGCGAACCATCGGACCGTGTGAAATTTAACTTTGCGATTATGAATATAAACACATTGACCATCAAGGCGCAGGAGGCGTTGCAGGCAGCGCTCAACCTTGCGCGGGAGCGCGGACAGCAGGCTGTCGAGCCGCTCCATCTGCTCGCGGTGCTGATCCGCGAGGACGATTCGCTGGCCACGTTCCTGCTGGGACGCGTCGGCGTGAACGTGCGCGGACTGCGCGACGAAACCCAGCGCGCAGTCGGCTCCCTGCCGCGGGTCGAGGGCGGCGGCGAGCAGTTCTTTGCGCAGGAAACCTCGAAGGTGATCCAGCGCGCCGTGGACTTCACCAAGAACTTCGGCGACAAATACGCTTCGGTCGAACACCTTCTGCTGGGTCTCGTGGCCGAACGCGGACAGGCGGCCGACATCCTCAAGCGCAGCGGCGCCACCGAGAAGGAGCTTCTCGAAGCGATCCGTATCTTCCGCAAGGGTGCGACGGTCGATTCGCAGACCTCCGAACAGCAGTTCGACGCGCTGGGCAAGTACGCCGTCAACCTCAACGAACAGGCCCGTTCGGGCAAGCTCGACCCGGTGATCGGCCGCGACGAGGAGATCCGGCGCGTGTTGCAGATTCTCTCGCGCCGCACCAAGAACAACCCGATTCTGGTCGGCGAAGCCGGCGTGGGCAAGACTGCCATCGCCGAGGGCATCGCCCACCGTATCGTGGACGGCGACGTGCCCGAAAACCTGAAATCGAAGGTGATCTACTCGCTCGACATGGGCGCCCTTATCGCGGGCGCCAAGTATCAGGGCGAGTTCGAGGAGCGGCTCAAGGCCGTCGTGCAGGAGGTCGTCGCCAGCGAAGGCGAAATACTGCTGTTCATCGACGAGATCCACACCCTCGTCGGCGCCGGCAAGTCGTCGGGCGCGATGGACGCCGCCAATATCCTCAAACCCGCGCTTGCGCGCGGCGACCTGCGGACCATCGGCGCCACGACGCTCGACGAGTATCAGAAATACTTCGAGCAGGACAAGGCCCTCGAACGCCGTTTCCAGAAGGTGATGGTCGACGAGCCGACGCAGGAGGACGCCATTTCGATCCTCCGCGGACTGAAAGACCGTTACGAGAACCACCATCAGGTCCGCATCAAGGACGAGGCGATCGTCGCCGCCGTCGAACTTTCGACACGCTACATCACCTCGCGTTTCCTGCCCGACAAGGCGATCGACCTCGTGGACGAGGCGGCTTCGCGCCTGCGTCTGGAGATGAACTCCGTGCCTGAGGAGATCGACACCCTCGACCGGCGTGTGCGCCAGCTCGAAATCGAGCGTGAGGCGATCCGCCGCGAGAAGGACAGGGAGCGTGTGGAGCAGCTCACCAAGGAGATCGAGGAACTGAAGTCCAGAGACGCCGAGATGCGTGCCAAATGGCAGGGCCAGCGCGATCTGCTGAAGAGGATTCAGGAGAACAAGGACCGGATCGAGCAGCTGAAGATCGAGGCCCAGCAGGCCGAGCGGCAGGGCGACTACGGCAAGGTGGCCGAAATCCGCTACGGCAAGATTCAGGAGGCCGAAAAGGAGATCGCCGCCTTTCAGGAGGAGTACAAGCTGGCGTCGGCCAACGGCTCGATGATCAAGGAGGAGGTCGATGCGCAGGACGTCGCCGAGGTGGTGTCGCGCTGGACGGGCATCCCCGTGACGCGCATGCTGGCTTCCGAACGCGAGAAACTGCTGCACATGGAGGACGAGCTGCACCGGCGCGTCATCGGTCAGGAGCAGGCCATCGCCGCCATTTCCGACGCCGTGCGCCGTTCGCGCGCCGGGTTGAACGACCCCCGCAAGCCGATCGGCTCGTTCATCTTCCTCGGCACCACGGGCGTCGGCAAGACCGAGCTGGCCAAAGCGCTGGCCGAATTCCTCTTCAACGACGACTCGATGATGACGCGTATCGACATGAGCGAGTATCAGGAGCGCCACAGCGTGTCGCGTCTGGTGGGAGCGCCTCCGGGATACGTCGGTTACGACGAGGGCGGCCAGCTTACCGAAGCCGTGCGCCGCAAGCCCTATTCGGTCGTGCTGCTCGACGAGATCGAGAAAGCGCACCCCGACTTCTGCAACATTCTTCTGCAGGCGCTCGACGACGGCCGTCTGACCGACAACAAGGGCCGTACGGTGGATTTCCGCAATACGATCATTATCATGACTTCGAACATGGGATCGCATATCATTCAGGAGAATTTCGCGGCGGCGTTCAGCGGCGAGAAGCTCGCGCCCGAAGTGGTCGAGAAGACCCGGATGGACGTCATCGACCTTTTGAAACAGCAGCTGAAGCCCGAATTCCTGAACCGTATCGACGAGATCGTGATGTTCGAGCCGCTGACGCGCCGGGATATCGAGCGCATCGTGGACATCCAGCTGGGCGCCGTGCGCCGGATGCTGGCCGAGAACGGCATCCGCCTCGAATACAGCGACAAGGCGCGCGAATGGATCGCCGCCGCCGGCTACGACCCGCTCTACGGCGCGCGTCCGGTCAAACGTACGATCCAGCGTTACATCGTCAACGAACTCTCGAAACGGATTCTGGCCGGCGACGTCAACCGCGAAAAACCGATCAAGATCGGCGCCGACGACAAGGGCCTGACCTTCGCCAACTGAGAGCGGCCGCAAGACCGCCGGAGCGGGGTCTCGGATGCGCCGCTTCCTGAAAACGAAATGGTTCCGGATTTTTCCGGAACCATTTTTTATTGCCGCCCGCGTTCGGAGCACTCCTCTTTCGGCCCTGCGGGAGACGTTCCGCCTACTTTACGAACCTGCTGAAGAATTTCCACAGCTCCTCGCCCGTGTCGATGTCCTGCTCGCCCCACGAGTGTTTGCCGCCGACGATTTCGTAAAGCCACACCTCGCTTCCCCCAGCGCCGCCCGTGAAGCGGTGCGCGATCACCGTGCGGCCGCCGGGGGCCTTTGCCGGCAGCGTGTCGGTCTGCATGACGGTGCAGCGGTTCTTCGCCGCCCAGTAATGTACGGCCAGCGGCACGGGCAGATAAGCTCCCCAGCCGCCTTTGTTTTGCGGATCGCCCAGCCATGCCGAGGTCCTGTCCTCCGTGCCGTGGATTTCGAAGAGCGGAACCGGCGCCGTACTCCGGTCCGCTTTGTAGAGCCAGTCGAGCATCAGCCCCGAAACCGGCGCCACGGCGGCGAACAGGCGGGGCCGCTGCGCCGCCAGCTGGTAACACATCTCTCCGCCGTTCGACATGCCCGTGCAGAAGACGTTGTGCCGGCTCAGTCCGTGCTTTTTCTGCAAATGGCGCACCAGTTCGGTCAGGAACCGCACGTCGTCGATGGTCATGTCGGCCTGAAAGGGGTATCCCACGTTCCAGCAGCTCTTGCCGCGTCCGTCTTTCGCGCCCTGCGGGTAGCAGACGGCGAAACCGTAGCGGTCGGCCGTGGCGTTCATGGCGAAACGGTCGGGATTGTTGTTGCCGCCGTAGCCGTGCAGGACGACGACCAGCGGGGCGTTCTCCGGCAGGCCGGCGGGCAGGTGCAGTTTGTAGGTGCGCTCCATGCCGCCCGAACGCAGGATGTAATCCGGGGTCTCCGGCGCCGCGGACTGCGCCCGGCAGATGCTTGCCGCGAAGAGCAGAAGGGCCGTAAGAAGAAAACCCTTTGCCGCGGCGGATTTCAGCAGGTGTCTCATTTTCAGCAGTATTCGATTTACAGACCCTTGCGGGCGATGCGCCATGCCAGACTGTTGTACAGCCCGATCAGCGGAGCGCGCCAGCTGCGGGGCAGGGCGTTGAGGACGCGGACCTTGCGCAGCGTGCGGCGGTAGGTCTTGGTGTAGCCGAAAAACTCCGCCGCGCGCGCCGCCTCTTTCGTGCCGCCCTTGGCGCTGATGATGAGCGCTTTGCCCAATGCCGCGCGGGCCACGAATTCGTTGTATTCCTCAGGCGCCGACGGGTCGTAAAGCTCCTCGAACGAATAGCGCGTCCGTTCGGGCGTGTAGCTCGACGCCGAGCGGTTCGATGCGACCTTCGAGTAGTTCGCCAGCGGCTTGGGCGAGAAGCAGACCGCGTAGCGGCGGGCGATCTTGATCCACATGTACATGTCGCCGCCGATCTTCATTCCTTCGGGGAATCCGCCCACCGCCTCGAAGACCGCGCGCGGTACTGCGCTGGCCGACGGGATCGAGATGTACCGGTGCGCCGAGTCGCGGAAGAAGTTGGCGACCACGCCGCGCTCCGAAGGGGTGCGGGCCGGGAAACGCCCGTCGTGGCTGACGATGTTGAAGGCCGTCGAGTAGACCCCGCAGCCCGGAAACTCCGCGATCATAGCGGCGATCTCCTCCAGAAATCCCGGCTCCCACGTGTCGTCGGCGTCCAGCAGGGCGATGTAGTCGCCCGTCGATTCGGCGATGGCGCGGTTGCGGGCCGCGCATTCGCCGGCGTTGGGCTGCGTGACGAGTTTCACGAGCGGCGAGCGGATGCCGCGCACGATTTCTGCGCTGCGGTCCGTCGAACCGTCGTCCACGACGACGATCTCTGCCGGCGGCAGCGTCTGGGCCAGCACCGAACGCAGGGTGTCGCCGATTTCGCGTTCCTTGTTGTAGAGGGGTATGATGACCGAGATGGTTGCGGATGCCATTTTTAGCGGTTTGATTTATTGCGAAGATACCGATCTTTTGCTACATTTGCAAATAATTAACGGGTGCGCGGCACTCTTCGGGCGAGTTTTTCGGCAGAAACCGGCCGGTCCTATGCGCGCGGAGTCCCTCCCGCCGCTCCCGTTCCGCTCTTCCCGTTCCGGACGGGAATTAACGAATAACGCACCATGACCGCAGCCGAGAAACTCATCGCTTTCATCCGCAACTCGTTCGACACGGCGTTGTATTTCGCCGTGATGGCTGTCAAGGAGAATTTCCGCAACTACGTCGGGCGTGCCGGAACGGTCGGCCGGCCGGCGCAGTTGATGGTGATTCTGGGCAACGGCCCCTCGTTGGCCGGCGACCTGCCGCGGCTGATCGAACGCCGCGAATACGAAACCGAAGATTTCCTTGCGGTCAATTTTTTCGCCGAAGACGACCGCTTCGAGGTCGTGAAGCCGAAGTATTACGTCCTTTCCGACCCGATGTTCTTCCGCGACAGCGCATGCCGCGACCGCGTCCGGGCGCTTTACGCGACGCTCGCCCGCAAGGTTGCGTGGCCGATGAACCTCTACGTGCAGTACTATAACCCCGAAGGCTTCGACTACCGCGCCGTGCTGCCCAATTCCAATATCCGCATCGTCCGGTTCCATACCCAGATGTACCGCGGTTTCAGAAGTCTCGAATTTTGGCTTTTCCGCCGCGGGCTGGGAAGCGCCAATTTCGGAACGGTGGTGCAGGTCGGCGAATACGTCGCTCTGCTGCTGGGGTATAAGCGGATCGAGCTTTACGGCGTGGACCATACGCTGTTGGACGGACTCTGCGTGGACGATGGAAACCGGCTCTGCCGCATCGACCGCCACTATTACGACGGAGCGGAAGCCGCCGCGCCGCAGCCTATTTACAAGAAGGTTCCCCATGTGCCCTATACGATGGCGGACTATCTGGCCGAAGTCGCCGAACTGTTCCGCGGCCACGAAGTCCTGCGCGATTATGCCGCCGCACTCGGTGCGCGGATCGTCAACCGTACCCGCGGTTCGATGATCGACGCCTACGAACGGAACCCGGAGTGAGCTGCCCGATGAAAACGAAAAAGGAGGAATCGAAATTTCTCCTTCTTCGTATCGCCTGATGTGCCGGTAGATGCGCCGGAATTTATTTGGGCAGGTTGCGGCTTGCGGCGATGATCTCGGCCATTGTGAAATCCTCCGGATAGTCGATGTCCAGCCCCTCGATGCGGTCCACAACCGCCATGTAGGGTCTGTCTCCGATCCTGCGGTGCCGTCCGGTCCACAAGACCCGCGGGAAGATGAAGAACGCGCTGGTTTCGATATACACCGGCTCGATGGTCTGCGTGCGGGGGATGTTTTCGGGCGAATAGTTGAGCGGCCGTCCCTCGTACCACGCGAACGTCTGTATCTTTTCGGCGCTGAATGCCGAGTCGTATTCGCCCGAAACCACTTTCCGGAGCGCATCCGCGACGGTCTCGGCGCGGATAAAGGGCGACGTGGCGTGCGCCAGCACATAGAGGTCGGCTTCGACCTCGGCGGTGAAGCTGTCGTAAATCTCCCGTCCCAGCGTCGTGTCGCGGTCCAGCTCCTCGCTGCGGCGCAGGAACCGCACCCCTTCGGGCAGGAATTCGCGGATCCGCTCGTCGCTGCAATAGACGTAAACCTCGTCGATTCCCTCGACCTCGGTCAGCGTCCGGAGTATGTGGCACATGAGCGGCGACCCGCTCAGCGGACGCAGGTTCTTGCCGCTGACGCGCTGGCTGTTGAGCCGTATGGGGACGAATGCTGCTGTTTTCATAATTCGGTTTTATATCGGGGCCTGCCCGCCTTGCGACGGAAACCCGTTTAGGTTCACTGTACCAGTAAGTTGCATCCTCTGATGTCGCTGTGGTCGATGCGCCCCTCGACGACGAACGTTCCGCGGGCATCGACCCGGCCCACGTCCTGCGTCTGGATGAACGCGCACGACCACCAGTTCGCCAGATCGGCGATGTTCAGCCCTCCGCGCGTTCCCGCGGGCTGGGGGTCGAACGGATCGTTCACGTCGCGGGTCGTGACGCGCATCCACGGCGGACAGCAAAAGAGGTTGCCGCCCTGCGAATAGGCCTGCGAAGTCAGCTCGGCCATGCCGTATTCGGAGTGTATCGCGCCGACGCCGAATGCGCCGCACAGGATTTTGTGGAACTCCTCCTTGGGAATCTCTTCGCGGTAACCCTTCATGCCGCCCGTCTCCATTATGACCGTATTTTCGAGCTTCGGGGCGTAACGCTCCGCCAGATCCCACAGCGCATAGCTTACGCCCAGCAGGATTTTGGGCTTCGGATCGGCCTGCATGGCCGCCAGCAGCGCGTCGTAGTCGTCCAAGTAGAAGCCGCCCGAACCGCAGTCGGCGATCAGCCGGTCGGCCATGTAGACCAGCGACGACCCCTTGCGGCGCAGGTAATTGGGCAGCAAGGCATAGAGGCTCCACTGCCCCGGTTCGCCGTAGAACGTGCGGAATGCTGCGCGGAACGTCCGTTCGTAAAGCGCCAGCGAGCGCATCGGGTGGCGCGACGGCGTCATGCCCGTTGTTGCCGACGAGGTGAAGACCGCCTCCGGCTCCGTGCCGCCGCAGTAGACGTCGTGGGTCTTGAAGATTTCGATCGGCAGGAATGGAATCTCGCGGGCCGCGCGCACCTCTTCCGGCCGCACTCCGGCCAGCGCGAGGTATTCGCGGTAGGGCGGGCATTCGGCCGCCTGCCGCCTGAATACCTCCAGTGCGGCGGCTTCGAACGCCGCGTCGTCCGTGATCCCGAATATGTCGTCCTGCGTAATCATTTCATTGCAAAGGTAAATATATTTCGAAATTCGGCAAAATCCCTTTTCTGCGGACGGAATAAGTCCGGCAGGGCGGTTTCCTGCGTAGCGCTTCCGAAAGTCTGTCCCCCGCGTCGTTCCCGAAAGCCCGTTCCCGAAAGCCCGTCCCCGAAGCCCGTTCCCGAAGCCCGTCCCCGAAAGCCCGTTCCCGCAGGTGCATGCCTGCAGGTCCGCTTCCGCAGGTATATGAAAGGCCGCCGTCTCTCTGCCGCTTGCGTCGGTCATGAAATAAAAATCCACAATCGGACTCCCTTCCGGGACCCCGATTATGGATCGGATATAGTCGCTTCGCGCGGTGTCGGAACCGCTCGGCCGCTACTTCTTGTTGGTTTTGGGCGCCAGCATCATGTTCATCTTCTTGCCGTCGAGCTTGGGCATCATCTCCACTTTGGCGACCTCTTCGAGGTCGGTGGCGAAGCGGAGCAGCAGGATTTCGCCCTGCTCCTTGAAGACGATCGAACGGCCGCGGAAGAAGACGTACGCCTTGACCTTGCACCCCTCCTTCAGGAAGTTGGTGGCGTGCTTGAGCTTGAAGTTGTAGTCGTGGTCGTCGGTCTGCGGACCGAAGCGGATCTCCTTGATCACGACTTTCACCTGATTGGCTTTCAGCTCCTTGGCCTTTTTCTTCTGCTGGTAGAGGAATTTCTGGTAATCGGCGATGCGGCATACGGGCGGCTCGGCCTTGGGCGAGATCTCGATCAGGTCGAGTTCCATGCTGTCGGCGAGCTTCAGCGCTTCGCGTATGGGTAAAACCAGCGGTTGTTCGACGTTGTCGCCCACGACGCGCACTTCGGGAGCCGTTATCTGCTCGTTGATGCGGTGCGGATTCTCCTTTTCGGGCGGGCGGCGCCCGTACCGGTTGTTGGTGCCGGCTGCCGGTTTCGGCCGGTTATTCCCGGGGTTGAATGGCCTCGGCGGGAATGGTTTCGGTGCTGCGATAATCGTAAAGTATTAAAGTGGTTAATTACTTTTGTTTTTCATTGTCCGGCTGCCGGGGCGTGACCTGCGGCGTGCCGTAAACCCCGCCGTCCGGAATTTCCCCCGAAAGGGGGAAGTCCCGGATGCGGACCGGAGTCGTTATTTCTTTTCCATTTTGTTGGCCTCGATCTCCTCCTTCACCAGTCCGGCGATGAAGTCGCGGAAGCCTTCGAGCGTCATCTGACCCTTGTCGCCTTCGCCCTGCGCGCGTACCGACACGAGTCCTTCGGCCTCCTCCTTCTCGCCGACGATCAGCAGGTAGGGGATGCGCTTGAGTTCGTTGTCGCGGATCTTGCGGCCGATTTTCTCGTTGCGGTCGTCCACCTCGGTCCTCACGTCGCTGCGGTTGAGGTACTCCGCAACCTGCTGGGCGTAGTCGTTGAACTTCTCCGAAATGGGGAGCACCACGACCTGCTGGGGCGAGAGCCACAACGGGAATTTGCCGCCCGTATGCTCCAGCAATACAGCCACGAAACGCTCCATCGAGCCGAACGGTGCGCGGTGAATCATGATCGGGCGGTGCAGTTTGTCGTCCGCGCCCTTGTACGTCAGGTCGAACCGCTCCGGCAGGTTGTAGTCCACCTGAATGGTTCCCAACTGCCACTTGCGGCCGATGGCGTCCTTGACCATGAAGTCGAGCTTGGGACCGTAGAACGCGGCTTCGCCGTACTCCACGACCGTATTGAGTCCCTTCTCCTCAGCGGCCTGCATGATGGCGCTTTCGGCCTTCTCCCAGTTTTCGTCCGAGCCGATGTACTTCTCCTTGTTGTTGGGGTCGCGCAGCGAAATCTGTGCCGTATAGTTGTCGAACTTCAGCGTCTTGAAGATGTAGAGCACGATGTCGATCACCCGCTCGAACTCTTCGAGCAGCTGGTCGGGGCGTACGAACAGGTGGGCGTCGTCCTGCGTGAATCCGCGCACGCGGGTCAGTCCGTGCAGTTCGCCCGACTGCTCGTAGCGGTACACGGTGCCGAACTCCGCCAGACGGACGGGCAGCTCCTTGTACGAACGGGGCTTCGAACGGTAAATCTCGCAGTGGTGCGGGCAGTTCATCGGCTTCAGGAGATACTCCTCGCCCTCGATCGGGGTGTGAATCGGCTGGAACGAATCCTTGCCGTACTTGGCGTAGTGTCCCGAAGTCACGTACAGCTCCTTGTTGCCGATATGCGGGGTGATGACCTGCTGGTAGCCGTATTCTTTCTGCACGTTGCGCAGGAACTGTTCGAGCCGGTCCCTGAGCGCGGCGCCTTTCGGCAGCCACAAGGGCAGACCCTGTCCCACGCGCTGCGAGAAACAGAACAGTTCGAGGTCCTTGCCCAGCTTGCGGTGGTCGCGTTTCTTGGCCTCCTCCATCATCACGAGGTATTCGTCGAGCATCGACTTCTTGGGGAACGAGATGCCGTAGATGCGGGTCAGCATCTTGTTCTTCTCGTTGCCGCGCCAGTATGCCCCGGCTACCGAAGTCAGTTTCAGGGCCTTGATGTAGCCCGTGTTGGGGATGTGCGGCCCCCGGCAGAGGTCGGTGAACGCACCGTTGGTATAGAATGAGATGGTGCCGTCCTGCAAGTCCGTAATCAGTTCTACCTTGTACTGGTCGCCCTTCTCGGTGAAGGTCTTGAGTGCTTCGGCCTTGGGGACTTCGCGGCGGATGAGCTGTTCCTTGTTGCGGGAAAGCTCCTGCATCTTCTGCTCGATTTTGGGCAGGTCGGCCTCGGTGATCGGCGTCGGCGAATCGACGTCGTAGTAGAAGCCGTTTTCGATAGCGGGGCCGATGCCGAACTTGATGCCCGGATAGAGGGCTTCGAGGGCTTCGGCCAGCAGGTGCGACGAGGTGTGCCAGAAGGCGTGCTTGCCCTCTTCGTCGT
>ENA-UOIZ01002969-UOIZ01002969.1-human-gut-metagenome-genome-assembly--contig:-P88-NODE-2969-length-11025-cov-5.244758_pt1 | contig 11025 bp, 10 predicted proteins | sample MGYA00242336_ERZ723883 | MGnify/ENA metagenome assembly ERZ723883 | reverse complement strand
CACACTCAACCTTATCTGGAAAAAGAAAAATCCAAATATCTCCATTCCTGTGTTTGTTGACAGTTTCTCAACTTATATACAAAACAGAACTCCCGATCTGGCACCTGCTGATTAATCAGGGGGAGGGTTGGAGCAATTGCTTAGTGCAGTTGCTCCTTTTTTAATGTTTGTAACAATCAAGTAAACTAAATATGTCGTGTTCTGTATAGTATAACTTGCTTCAAGGTGAGTATAACAATTTTACCCATCAAATGGAAATTCTATCTGTACTCAGACGTTATGTCAAAAAAACATAACAATAATCTGTCTTTTCCGGCACATTTGGCACTGCATTTTCACCAATTTTTTCTATGCCAATCTGTTTCAAAAAATGAATCAACGATTATTCGTCTTTTGCATAAACCTGTTTGGAATCAACATTTCCCATCATAGAAAGCCTATTGTATAATAACCTCAAGCGAAAAGCGAATACATAACGCAAACGTTTCTAAACCCTATTTAAAAAAGGATGTATGTAAAAACAGGAGGTATTATTTATGTGCGATAACAAGCCAATGGCACCTTACGCCAAACTGCCGGAACTCGAAGAATACAAAGAATGGTTCAAAGACTTTGCTGACCTTTACCGTGAAGATGGTATCCTTCAGGTAACATGGAAGACGAACGATGGTCCTATGCACCACAGTGGTATGTCCCACCGCGCCATCAGCCAGTTAGTCAGAGTGCTTTCACTTGATTTCAAGAACGAGATCATCATCTTCACTCATATCGGCGATAACTGGATGATTGAATCCGACCCTAATGGTTGGGAAACATACTCCGAGCTTCCTACACAGCGTTTCCAACATCAGTACTTCGATGATACAAACCTGATCAAGAACATGGTATTCGACCTTGATGTTCCTACAATCGGTGCTGTACCTGGTCCTGGTTTCCACTGGGATTCCGCTTTCTTAAGTGATGTTACGATCTGTACAGAAGATACTGTTATGGAAGTTCCTCACGCTCAGGGTGGTCTTGTACCTGGTGATGCTATGGGTCTTATGTGCCAGCATTACTTCGGAACAAAACGCGGTAACTACTACATGATGACAACAAGACAGTTCACAGCTCAGGATATGCTTGATCATGGTATGGTAAGTGAAGTAGTTCCTAAGGGCAAAGCAGTTGAACGTGCATGGGAAATCGCTCGTATGTGGAAACTCATGTCCTACGAAAACCGTACAATCATGTCCAACCTTGCTAAACGTCCTCTGAAGAAACTCCTTGTTGAGGATCTGAAGCTTCACACAGTAAGTGAACAGTATGGTTCCCTTCTTCGTGTTGCTGCAGGTGACCTCGGTGACGAACATTCCGCTCAGCAGGATGAAAAATACATCAGCCGTGTAAACGATTACCGTTATGCTACAAAGGATATGCAGGAACCTATGACAGCTGAACATTGGGCTGGCATGGCTAACAGAGCAGCAGACTGGTTCAAGAAGGTTGAAGCAGGCGAAATCGAAAATCCATTCGATACAAGCAAGCCGGTTAAACCATATCGTCCAGCTCCAGCTAAAAAATTAAACAAATAATTTTATCAGCTGATTAATGAACGTAAACGAAGGGTGGTTTCTGGCAACAGAAATTACCCTTTTGTGTTATATTCCATTGATAATGCTGCATTTTAAGCAATTACTTTTTCTGGAATTGCAGCTCACTTAATCACAGGAGGTATTATTTATGTGCGACAATAAGCCAATGGCGCCTTACGCCAAACTGCCGGAACTCGAAGAATACAAAGAATGGTTCAAAGACTTTGCTGACCTTTACCGTGAAGATGGTATCCTTCAGGTAACATGGAAGACGAACGATGGTCCTATGCACCACAGTGGTATGTCCCACCGCGCCATCAGCCAGTTAGTCAGAGTGCTTTCACTTGATTTCAAGAACGAGATCATCATCTTCACTCATATCGGCGATAACTGGATGATTGAATCCGACCCTAATGGTTGGGAAACATACTCCGAGCTTCCTACACAGCGTTTCCAACATCAGTACTTCGATGATACAAACCTGATCAAGAACATGGTATTCGACCTTGATGTTCCTACAATCGGTGCTGTACCTGGTCCTGGTTTCCACTGGGATTCCGCTTTCTTAAGTGATGTTACGATCTGTACAGAAGATACTGTTATGGAAGTTCCTCACGCTCAGGGTGGTCTTGTACCTGGTGATGCTATGGGTCTTATGTGCCAGCATTACTTCGGAACAAAACGCGGTAACTACTACATGATGACAACAAGACAGTTCACAGCTCAGGATATGCTTGATCATGGTATGGTAAGTGAAGTAGTTCCTAAGGGCAAAGCAGTTGAACGTGCATGGGAAATCGCTCGTATGTGGAAACTCATGTCCTACGAAAACCGTACAATCATGTCCAACCTTGCTAAACGTCCTCTGAAGAAACTCCTTGTTGAGGATCTGAAGCTTCACACAGTAAGTGAACAGTATGGTTCCCTTCTTCGTGTTGCTGCAGGTGACCTCGGTGACGAACATTCCGCTCAGCAGGATGAAAAATACATCAGCCGTGTAGCAGATTATCGTTATGCCACAACAGATATGCAGGAACCAATGACAGCTGAGCACTGGGCAGGCATGGCCGACAGAGCTGCTGAATGGTTCAAAAAAGTCGAAGCAGGCGAAATCGAAAATCCATATGTGATCAAACCGGTTAAGCCATATCGTCCGGCTCCGGCCAAAAAACTGAATAAATAAAAAATAGAGTGCACTCGGTAATCTATGGCGCGCGTCCGCACGTCTCATCTTATCGAGTGCACTCTTTCTACTTAACATAAGTGCTTTTCATCGCTGTTATTTTTGAATACTTTTCGCTTTTGAAAGTTCTTCGGGAAATTCTGCCGCCACGGTTCTGAGCATTGCTTTCGCATTCATATCAAAGGCTTCTCTCGGCCATGCGCCATCTGCCGCCTTCTTCCAGAAAACTTCTTCCATCTCAAGAATCTGCGCTTCCAGCGTCGGATAGGATGCCAGGATACGGATAATCTCATCTTTTGTTGCCTCAAGGCCTTTCTCCATATACTTCCAATAGCGTTCGTCCGGAATCACAAGTCCCCGGTGCGGCATATAAAGCTGCTTCGGATCTGCCTCTCTGGTACGGCGCAGACTGTCCTCTGTCTTCTTATAGCTGATCAGGAATGCCGGTACATATCCCCCTTCAAAATCCCCTTCCAGACCGATCGTCTCAGATGAGATCATCACTTCATCATTGATCAGGAAGGATACCGAGCACTGTGTATGCCCAATCGTCTCGATCACTTCCACTACAAACTCACCCAACGCAATACGGTCGCCATCTTCAAGCGGCTTATCCGCATACAACAGCTTCCCTTTGTAATCGTCACTCTTCCATTCATGATGTGATTCTTCCGCTGCTGTCTTCGACATATGAAACATCATCTGCTGCGCTTTCGTTTTCTCAAATATATGACAGGCATATTCCGCAGCGTACACCTTAATCTCCGGCCATTCCTGTCTGACATACGGCACTGCAGCCACATGATCATAATGGGAATGTGTCAGGAAAACGGCCCGCAGCGGCTGCGTACCTAATATTTCTTTCACACGTTGTATAACGGTTTCACCATAGTAGGCCATCCCAGGGTCAAATAATATCGCTTCCTGCTCTCCCTGAACCAGAAAACAGGTTCCCTTAATATCTTCATCAATATAGTAAACTTTCACCTTTTTCTCCTTTTCATTATTTTCTAATCCTCTTTCAGGTTCGAATGTCTTTCGCCGATTATCCCGGCATTCACTGGTACTATTATAGCATCGCCGCACCACTTTCGCCAATTCATAATAGCCTCCTCATTATGTCAAATCCTCATAATCACCGGATTTACATATCACTTTGCCTTGAAGAATAAGGAAAGCCGCAGAATCAAATTTCTTTAATTCTGCGGCTCTCTATACACGCATTGACTACACGACTATCGTCATTTTATTCAATTTACTGAATCGCTTTCTTTTCCTTTACAGCTACGATCAAGATACCACCGATAACAGCGATAACAGCAAATACCATGTAAGGTACTGTATAACCGCTTGTCATTGAACGCAGTACAGCAAGTACAAAGAATGAGCAGGATCTTACGATACCATTGATCATATTCATGCAAGCATAAGATACGTTGAAGTCTTTACGACCGAATACCTGAGCTGCCAGGGACGGAAGGAAGTTACCGTTACCACCGATAGCACCGCCCAGCATGAAAAGACCAATGTACATGCAAGGTGTTGGATGTGCGATCAGGAATGCGATACCGATAAAGTACCAGATACCGAACATCAGGCAGGCTTTCTGTGTACCAAGTTTCTGGTCAACAACACCCCATGCCCATGAACCGATCATACCGATAACAGCAGCGATTGTCAGCATAGACAGAGCGCCTGTTAATTCATAACCTCTTGCAGCCATAAAGTAGCTGACTAACTGAGACATAATACCTACAGTAGCAAGACCGAAGCAGCCGGCGCCAAGACCGAAGATCCAAACATATTTGTTCTTAAGAGCACCAACATAGGAAACCTTTTCCATTTCCTTTACGCCTTCTTCTTCTGCCTTGATAATAGCAGCAATTTCAGGATCATTATCAGGATAGCATCCAGCTTCTTCAGGTGTACCTTTAACAAATATACCAAGCAGGATAGCCAGAAGAATAACAACACCACCAAGAATGGATAAAGCACCGGAAATCTGGAACTGGCCTGAAAGACCTGACAGAATCCAGTTAATTAATGCAGATGCAAGGTTCATACCAATTGTTGTGATACCCATAACGATACCTTTTTTTGTTGGGAACCAGTTAGCGCAGATTGCGAAACCACAGTTGCATGCAAAAGCATTGATGAATGTAACGATACATACAAGTGATACTGCGTACATTGCGATGTTTACGGAGTTACCGTAAGCGATCATACTGATACCGGCAAGTACCATTGTAATGATAGTTGTCTTTTTAAGACCTGCCTTTTCAATAAATGCAGCCCACAATACACAAGCAAACAATGCGATAATGGATGCTGGTGTTGAAATAGATAACAGAACATCCGGGTTCCAACTATGATACTCTGCCATCATAGGTACGATTGTGTTCAGACCATCAACTGTAATACCTGTCATAAAGAACAGCATGACGATTTCAAAACCGATAACAGTCCAGCCTTTTGTACCAAAATTATAACTTACTTTGTTAAGATCGACGTTCTTTTTATTATCACTCATGATCTTAAATCCTCTCCTTCATGTTCATGCATAATCGTGCAAAAAATAACTTTGTTGCAAAATAGCGTTTAAAAATAAATTCTCCCTTGCGCGCTTTTTTGGAATCATTTAATCTTGAGATTATTTTAACAAACTATAGTAAATAATGGAAATTCACTTTATGTTTTGCTTTTATAACAAATGGTTATAACAAATTCTGCATTTTATTCGTTTTTTCGATAACCGTGCCAACTTTTCACAAAGCGTATAGGCCTATTCAAAATCCTTTTCATGATTTCGCTGTAAGCAGTTGGCGAGCGAACCTTTTTTAGATTATACTAATAACAGATGAATTTCAACGATATGATTTTTTCAAAGGAGGATTTACAATGAATTACGTTAATACAGTAACAGGCCCTGTTGCCGCTTCTGAACTTGGCCGTACACTGATGCATGAACATTTCTTATTCGGTTTCTGTGGTTTCCAGGGTGATGCAACACTTGGCGGATTCAAAGAAGAAGAATATACAAGAGACTGTCTGAAAGCCGTTGATGATGCCCGCGCATACGGCATCAACACAATCGTTGACGCAACAACAAACGAATGCGGACGTAACGTTCGTTTTCTTAAGAAGATCTCCGATATGACAGGCATGAACATCATCTGTTCTACAGGCTACTACTTCCAGGCAGAAAGTGCTTATGCATACTGGAACTTCAGAAGAGGCTTCGCCAACATTGAAGAAGAAATCTACGAAATGATGGTCACAGAGCTGACTAAAGGAATCGAAGGCACAGATATCAAAGCCGGCGTCATCAAACTGGCCAGCAGCTTCAATGAAATCACACCAACTGAAGAAATCTTCTTCAAAGCCGCTGCACGTGCTCAGAAGGAAACAGGATGTGTTATCATTACCCACACACAGCTCGGCACAATGGGCCCTGAACAGGCACAGCTTCTGATCGCCAACGGTGCTGATCCATCCAAGATTGCCATCGGTCATATGTGCGGCAGCACGGATGTTGCCTACCATGAGGCCGTTCTGAAACAGGGTGTTTATGTTAACCTTGACCGTTTCGGTCTTGAAGGCGAACTTTTCCATACACCAACAGACGAACAGCGTATGGATCTGATCAAAACGCTTTCTGACAAAGGCTACGGCAACAAGATTCTTCTCGGCCACGACTCTGTCAATGTCAACCTCGGCCGCGGTCTGATTATGACACCTTTCATGGAAGAAGCTATGAAATGGGCCAATATCACAGATATCGGTGCAAGAGTTCTTCCGGGTCTTGCTAAGCGAGGCATGACAGAAGAACAGATCGATGCACTTCTTGCAGCTAACCCAATGACTATCTTTGGTTAATATATAAATAAGGAAGGCAATAATGAATACTCACGCTTACACACCGATGCATATTCAGGATCTGATTAACCGTACGGCTATGGAAGCGAATATTCTGCCCCTGACATCCAGATGTGATTCTGCATGTATTTTCTGCAGTCATCAGAACAATCCGCCCCAGGTACAGGTGCTCTCCGTCGGGGAACGCTCCCTGGCGGATATTCTGGATACCATGCAGTATCTGGATCCAGCAAGAACAATCACCATCGGTGAATCCGCAACAAACATTATCGAAGGCGAACCGACCTCTCACAAAGATTTTCTGAATATTCTTCAGATTTTACGTCAGCGTTTTCCACAAACACCGGTCAGCATCACAACGAACGGACATCAGCTGACAAGAGCGCTCATCGCCCAATTAAGCAGACTGATGCCTGTGTATATTAACCTTTCTATGAACAGTTCATCCGTCACCTGCCACAGACAGCTCATGCGGGATTCTGAAGAAAAAGCAAACTGTGCCATTGCCGCCATTGCTTTACTAGATGAATATCGTATTCCTTTTTCCTGCAGTATGGTCGGTATGCCTAACATCACCGGCACGGATGATATGCGTCAGACAATCCGGGATATCGCGCACTACGGTGCTGATTCTATTCAGATTTTCATGCCAGGATTTTCCTCCCATATAAAAAAGAATATTTTTCCGGATCCGGATCATATCTATGCCGAGCTCAAAGCGCTCGTTGATGAAGTTGCGCCTCAAACCGAGTGCCCGGTTCTTTTAGAGCCGTCTTATGTTCAGGATCTTCGCTGCATGATCAGCGGCGTTCGGAAAAACTCTCCCGCATGGCAGGCGGGACTTCGCAAAGGAGACGAAATTCTGACCGTCAACGGTGAAACACCTTACTCAAGAGTTGCCGCTTACGGCTATCTGAATGGTCCCGGCACACGCACAGTCACTTATCGCTCCAGTCAAAGGGTGCTCGAAGCCACATGGCAGAATACGTCGGACGGCTCCTGTGGGATTGCCATGGAATATGATTTTGACCCGAACAGAGCCGATTATATGAAAAAGGCATTAAGTGACGCACCAGGCAAGGTTCTTTTACTTTGTTCAGAGTTTGCGTATCCGCTGATGCAAACTGTGCTGTCTGGAATGGCACTTCCAGAAGACGCATGGGATCTGATTTATGTACCGAACATTACCTTTGGCGGCACAATCCGCGCAGCCGGTCTGCTCTGCTACGATGACTATGTTCAAGCCGTCCGGGATTATTGTGATCATCATACACCCCCGGCCGCTCTGGCTGTTCCGGGAGAAAGCTTTAACTATCTCGGCCTTGATCTGACCGGACATCATTATTCAGAAATCGGTCAGGCCTTTCATTTACCTGTCGCATTGATGTAATGCCGCTACTTTTCTGAATTGCTACACGATTTTTTATAACGATTATTTACAGGAGATTTTTATGAGTCATAAAACTGTTATTTGCTTTGCTATCTGGACCAGCTTCTGGTCTGCACTTTTTAATCACTTTTACACTGTTTACTTTGGTTCATTCGGTGTCCCATGGATCATGTTTGTCTGCATGGCCATCTTCTTCGGCATGAACGGCACACCAAAACAGGTACCCGGCATGATCTTGTCTGCCTTCTGCGGTCTCGCATGGGGACAGTTCGACTTCATCCTGATCAACTTCTTCGGCGGCACATGCCACATGTCTGCTGAGATGGCAAGCTTTATGGCCATCCTTGTTGGTACAGCCATCACCATGTACATTCATATCAAACTGCTTGGTGCAACACCTTTTGGCTTTATGCCATTCATCTTTGCCGGTGTCTGCCTGACATTCTCACAGGGTGGCGGCAACGTGGCAGGACTTGCCTTCACATTATTTGTCGGTATCATCCTGGCGATGATATGTGGTCTCGGGCTGACATACTGCTCAAAGAAATTTGATTCGGCCGAGAATACGAAATAGTTTTTCTAAATCAAACGTAAAAAATATCCATCCTTTCTCGCGGCAAACGCACGTCTTACGCCGTGAAATGTTTGCCGCGAGAAAGGATGGATATTTTTTACTGTTTTTTGAGGACTTGATTTGCATTCCTGATACTGTTATCGTTTAAGTAAATTTATTTTGTATTCTGGAGCTTTTAGCATTCCAGGCCTGACATCTCCCATCTGCTGTCTTCAAAGTTGTACTCAGAAATAATATAATCACCTTCCAATTTACCCAGGCGCGGCTCGCATCCTACACAAGCTCCATTTTCAACATACCATGTAACCTCTGCACAACAAATACTGTTTTCAGACTTCCTCCAGATGTATCTGAGTATCATCTCCTTGTTTCTCTTCCCCTGCTCTGTCACATTTAACAAATCCAAAAAGCTCTGATGATGCATACGAAACTTTTCAAAATCAAGCCCAGCCGCCATACACTCTTCCTGGGCGTATTCTTCCATATCCGGTACAATATTCTGAATGACATGCAGCATTCTCCGGCAATGTCTTACAAATTCATCCGTATATTCGGCCGGATATCCCCCATCTTCCCTGTTTTTATCATCCCAAGCATTGTTTTTCAGCTCATTAATTGCATACAATTTTGTTTCGGTAGTATCTTCTGTCCTTGTCCACTGACCATCGTTAATATGATACATATACATCGCATCATCTTCACCAGTTGTAATTTTGTTTAATTCAAAACCAAACGTATATCCCCCATTTACATTCTTCACAAATGGAAATGTACAAAAATAAATGGTATCTTCTGATACACGCCACTGATATCGAATAGGTGTTGTTTCTATACTTTCTCCACGATAAATACTTCCAAGGAACTTCTTCATTCTTCAACATTTCTGCAACCGCTGGGTCATTATCCGGATAGCAGCCGTCTTCCTCAGGTGTACCCTTCACAAATAAAGCAACCAGACCGGCTAATACAAATAATACAATGCCAAGTACTGTTAACAATTGCCAAAACCTATTCTCTTTAGCCGCAGATAGCACCCATATCAGCAACAATCGCCTCACCATTAATCATACCGGACATATCCGATGCCAAAAACAGTACCAGGGCTGCCACTTCATCTACAGTTCCGAGCCTTCTCTGAGGAATCGTTTTCAGTACATGCTCTTTAAATTTTTCATTTTCAAATTCCGCACGATTAATTTCCGTCACCACATAGCCCGGGCAAACAGCGTTTGTCTGGATACCGTAACGACTCCATTCAAGGGCCATGGTCTTCGTCAGATTGATCACACCGGCCTTGGAGGCACCGTAGAGCGAAAGTGCGCTTGTGCCTTTTAAGCCGCCAACAGAAGCAATATTGATGATCTTTCCGCCCTTTTCGGATGCCTTCATCACAGCTGCCGCTGCCTTGGAAGCAAACAAAACACTTCTGAGATTCGTCTCCATAACCATGTCGTAATCTTCCACGTCCAGATCAAGAATCTTTTTCGTAATCGCGACACCGGCACAATTAATCAGAATATCCACGCCGCCAAAAGTCTCCGCTGCACCTGCAATCAGTGCATTGATCTCATCAATATTTCTTACATCGGTACGAATACCCTTACCATGACCGCCCGCAGCAGTAATCGCTTCTGCAACAGCGCTACATTCATCATCATGTCTTCCGGCCACAACCACATTGGCGCCGCACTGACCAAAAGCCAGCGCAATCGCTTTGCCGATACCCTTTGTACCGCCGGTAACAACCGCCGTCTTGTCGGCCATATCGTAGGATGCCATCTTCACAGGCCCATTCATATTTACCATTTCAATACCTCCTATTCCTTCAATTATCAGATAATCGTTAACTGTTTATGAAAACCTTCCTGATTATCCGACTATTTCAAAACAATAACTCACATTAACAACAAATAAACGGCAAAAAGGGAGCTGCTGTGACAGATATATCCTGTCTGACAGCGGTTCCCTTTTGATAGGCAACAGATAATTTCAAAATTCATTTTCCTGGATAAACGTAAAAAATTATTTTGAAATTATCTGTACCGTTTTTTAGAATTTATGATGCAGTTTGAGGATATCGATCAGCATCTTATCTCTGTACTGAGCGATTTCTGCATTTGTATGGCCCACTTCATCTGGAAGGTTTTTCATGATCTCATCCATTTCCTTCTGAGCCTTTGTACCGTAATCTGCTGGAATTGTATCCCATGCAGCGATATCTGCGCAGAGGTTGAAGCCACCTGCCAGCATATCCATCATACCTTTAAGACCATCTTTGTTGCCCAACTGCATGATCATGTTATGACCAAAGATTGCCCATCTGATAGCAGGGCCAAATGTCAGAGCCTTATCAGCTTCTTCTACTGTACAAACGCCTCTTTCAACAAGGTCAACCATTTCACGGAATACAGCAAGCTGCAGTCTGTTG
>ENA-UOIZ01002956-UOIZ01002956.1-human-gut-metagenome-genome-assembly--contig:-P88-NODE-2956-length-11043-cov-16.733345_pt1 | contig 11043 bp, 12 predicted proteins | sample MGYA00242336_ERZ723883 | MGnify/ENA metagenome assembly ERZ723883 | reverse complement strand
CCGTGCCTGCATCGGCGGCGGAAACAACCGAGGCCCGTGTGCCGGTGACGCTCACCGTGGTCAACACCGTCGCGCCAATTTCGTGTACAGTTCCCGCTGCGCTGCCGGTTTCTCTCGTTGACGGCTATGTGGTCTGCGCCAACAATGCCGCGATTACCAACACCGGCAAGACCGGCGCAATTCGTGTGACCAAGGTAGATGTTCAGGCGGGCACGTTTGAAATCGGCAATTTTGACGATTTTACGGCAAGCAAGAACAGCATTGCACTTAGCATCAATGGTTGCAGCACGAAAGGCGCGGGCGCGCTGACGCTTGCGGACGGCGCGTTCCCAGCGATTCCGGCTGAGAAAAATCTCGCCATCCGCTATAAAGCGAAAGTTTCTGCGTCCGAGGCTGTTACGAACGTCAATGCGGCAACAATTGTGTTCACCATTGCCGCTGTGAGTGAAAAGGAGGCTGCATGATGAAGAATTTCAAGAAATTCACCGCATTGCTGCTTGCCCTCTGTATGGTGTTTTCGTTGAGCATTTCGGCGTTTGCAGTCGAAGATCACGAACACACGGTCTATGAAAGCGCCCCTGACGAAGAAATCGCCGTGCAGTCCGTTTCTGGTGAAGCTGCGACCAGCGGCACGATTCCGGGCAGCAGCATCAAATGGTCGCTGGACTCCAAGGGTTGGCTGACCATCTCCGGCAGCGGCGAAGCGCCGGTGTTCCAAAGCGCAGACGATCAGCCTTGGGCGGCTGTCCGCGATCAGATCACCGAGGTCTGGTTTGAGGACGTGGAAACGCTGACCATCCCAGATCTGGCATATTGGTTTGAGGGATGCACGGCGTTGACCACCGCCGAATTGCCGCTGGCTCCGGTCATTGGCCGCCATGCGTTCTATAACTGCCCGAAGCTCTCTACACTGACCATGTACTACGGCGAAACGGTTCTGAACAGCATCGGCGAGGATGCGTTCTGGCGCGAAGCCGATTCCGGCGACACGCTCTATATCGCCTACATCATCGGCTACCCAGAGGCAACGGTGCCGTTCTACACCTATGATTGGGCGGCTTCCAACCGCAGCAACCGGTATTTTTACGATTTGTACGGCGTGTATCCCAATGCGGACACTGCAAACACGGCAGTCAATACCGCATCCGTGTCCGGCATCCAGAAAGCCCCCGGCATTTCGCTGACCGCTTCTACCGGCATTGTTGGCAACTGCCCAAGCTGCGGGAAATACTCGCTGCAAGGAACGTATGTATCGCAGTCCCATACCTCGCGCGGCCATGCCGAGTACTATGAGTGCTACCTCTGCCATTACACAAAAAATCTCGGCACTTATGTGTATAAAGACCACGGTTCCGGCTCGTATGGTTCTTGGACTTGCCCGGACTGCGGCAGTCACACCTGGGTGCTGGACTATGAGCAGGACGCAACGTGTACGCGAAACGGCTACCGGGAATATAGCTGCGATTGCGGTCAGAGCAAGCGCGAGACCATCTACGCAACCGGCCACAGCTATTCCTATGGAAGCTGGGAGGAATATTCCAGCAGTCAGCACCGGCGCGAAGCCTATTGCCGGAACTGCGGCGATTCGGATTACGAATACGCCAGCCACAGCATGAGCTACGGCTCGTGGAGCAATTCTTCTTCCAGTCAACATAGCCGAACGGCATCCTGCCGCACCTGCGGATACAGCACTACGGATTACGGTAATCATAGCTATTCTACCGGTTCGTGGAGCAAGTATTCTGACACCCAGCACCGCAGAAGCAAGACTTGTTCCGGCTGCGGTGCGTCAACCTATGACTATGCCAATCACAGCTATTCTTATGGTTCGTGGACAAGAGCGGACGATACGCAGCACAAACGCACAAAAACGTGCTCTGCTTGTGGAGATTCCAGCGAGGAATATGCAGACCACATCGACGCGAACGGCGACGGAAAGTGCGACGACTGCGGCGCTACGGTCAGTCTGTCGATCAAATGGGACGCAGGCACAAACGGCGGCACCATTGACGACAAGGCCAGCATCACCACGACAGGCAAGCCGAATGCGACGGCAACCGCCCCGACGAGCACGCCGGTCAAGACCGGTCATGCGTTCAAGGGCTGGTACACGTCTGCTTCTGGCGGCAGTCTGTACAATACCGTGACCATCACAGCGGCAAAGACGTTCTACGCACAATTTACCGCCAACAGCTATACGCTGACGTGGGATCTTGGCAATGGCACGACAGAGGAAACAAAGCAAACCTATGGTGAAGCGCTCGTCCTTCCCACCGAGCCGACGCGCAAGAACGCTGAATTCCTCGGTTGGTTCACGGAAGCGGTCGGCGGCACGCAGGTCGATGCCAACACCATCTACAAGACAGATGGCGACAGCACCTACTATGCGCATTGGGAAATTACAGAGGTTTTCTCGGTCACAGTGCCAGTTGTCCTTCCGCTGACGGTCGATGAAAACGGTGAGGTTCACGTTGGCGCGGCGGAAATCATCAATGGTTCTACTGGCGAGGTCATTGTATCCAGCGTTTCGATTTCTACCAAAAACGGCTGGCAGCTTGTTCCGTTTGATACCGACATGGCACATGAAAAGGTGGATGCACGGCTGCTTGGTTTCAAAATCAATGATTCTGAAACGACGAAAACCGGTGATGCAGAAACATTCTCGCTGACCTCACCGTGGACGATTGCGGAAAATGGAAAACTGCCGCTCTCCTACGATGCCGTTGTGTCGGCGGTCTCGCAGCCCGTTACCGAGCAGGATGTCCTGTCTGTCGTATTCGTGCTGGAATGGAAGGGGGAATAATTTATGATGAAAATTCTGAAGCGCGGAAGACTGCTCGTCTTCTGCGCACTCGCCTGCTTGATGTTTGCAACATTTGCCTCGGCAGCCGGCAGCGGCGATGTGGCATCCGCTGTTGAAAGCACCTGGACCACAGCGTCCACACAGATCAAAACTGTTGTGGATAACGTGGTTTTTCCGGTAATTGATATGGTTTTAGCCATTGCTTTCTTCGTGAAATTAGGCACTGCATACTTTGACTATCGGAAATCCGGGCAGTTCGAGTGGACCGCTCCCGCCATTCTCTTTGCCTGTTTGGTCTTTACGCTGACCGCACCGACCTACATCTGGGGCATCGTCGGGCTGTGAGAAATGCAGACCGGAAAGGCGGGTGACGAGGCTTGTTTATCTGGGATTTTGTAGCCGACACGATTTTGGAGCAGATCATGGACTGGGTCTACAAGCAGATCATCGGTTTCCTTGCGAACTTCTTTGCAGAGATGGGCAATATGGGAGCCGAGATGTTTGAAATGAGCTGGGTGCAGAGCATCGTCCTGTTTTTCTCGTATCTGGCTTGGATTTTATATGCGGTCGGCTTCGTGGTCGCCTGCGCGGAATGCGGGCTGGAATACTCGTCCGGCCGAGCCGACATCAAAGGAACAGCCATGAATCTCATCAAGGGATTTATGGCGGTCAGTTTGTTTTCCGTCGTGCCGGTGAAGCTCTATGAGCTTTGTGTGTCTTTACAGGCGAACTTTGGCTATGCCATCAGCGGCGCGGGCGCGAGCTTCGGCACGGTCGCCGGAAATATCATTGACGAGCTGACCGTTGAAAACTTCGTAGATTTTGCTACGACGCACGTCGGCGGCTTCGGTTCGGTTACCAGCCCGATCATGGTGCTGTTTTGCATCATCCTCATGGCGTATGCGGTCATCAAGGTATTCTTTGCAAACTTGAAGCGCGGCGGCATCCTGCTCATCCAGATCGCGGTCGGCAGTCTGTATATGTTTTCCGTACCGCGCGGATATCTGGACGGGTTCTACCAGTGGTGCAAACAGGTCGTGGGGCTTTGCCTCACGGCTTTTTTGCAGGCCACGATCCTGATCGCGGGGTTGTCGCTGTTCAACGAACACGCCCTGCTCGGCTTGGGGCTGATGCTCTCCGCCGGAGAGATCCCGCGCATTGCGGGCGCGTTCGGCTTAGACACATCAACCAGAGCAAACCTGTCCAGCGCGGTTTACACGGCACAGACGGCGATCAATATTACAAAAACTGTCGCAAAGGCGGCTGCGGCATGACGGAGGTGAAGGTATGGATATGAGCTTTTTGGATGAAGATCTGGAGATGATCGAGGTGCTGGATCATCCGGCGCTTTTCTCAAACGGCAGAATCCTGCGGGCGGCTGTGCCGAAGGGCCTTTATGCGTATGACCTCTATGAAAGCTGCGATACGGGCAATTTCTGCTACATCGCGCCGCTCGTAGTGGTCAACCATGGCGGCACGGTGCTCACAAAAGAACCCATTGACTTCGGCGGCGCAGACAAGATCGATCTGACGGAAGACACTTCGCCAAATTTCCTCGGCGGTACTATGCGTGTGCATGATTTCATGGCAGCGTCTCTGGACGAACTGCGGCAGTACAGCGAGGAACCGCAGCTTGGAGGAATGTAATGCCGGAGCTGACGATGGGCAGCCTGTTCGACGGCATCGGCGGCTTCCCGCTGGCGGCGGTGCGAAACGGGATCACACCCGTGTGGGCTTCGGAGATCGAGCCGTTCCCCATCGAAGTCACAAAAACACACTTCCCAGACATGGTTCATGTCGGGGATATCACAAAGCTCAAAGGTGCGGAACTGCCGCCCGTGGACATCATCTGCGGGGGCAGTCCGTGTCAGGACTGCTCGGTTGCGTCCGGGACACGCGCTGGTTTGCAGGGTGCGCGGTCCGGACTGTTTTTTGAGCAAATACGGATTACAAAGGAGCTGAGAGATGCAGACATACTTCGAGGGCGAACAGGCAAGTCTATTCGCCCCAGATACTTCTGCTGGGAGAACGTTCCAGGCGCGTTCAGTTCAGGCTCATCGAACGGGGAGGATTTTAGGATCGTCCTGGAGGAAATTGTTAGACTACGTTGCTCCGGACTATCAGTTCCTCGACCTCTCTTCGGACGCTGGAAATCTGTTGGGGCAATACGAGTGGACGATACATTCAGCCTTGCGTGGCGGGTGCTGGCTGCGGAATACTGGGGTGTCGCCCAGAGACGCCATAGAATCTTTCTTGTCGCAGATTTTGCAGGCGTATCCGCCGAAAAAATATTATTTGACTACTGCGGCGTGTCTCGGAATCCTGCGCCGGGCGGAGGAACGTGGCAAGCCATTGCCGAAGGCATTAGACACTGCTTTACGGATACAAGCTGGCTTGATTGGCTCGACGAACGGCAGAGGGAAAAAGAATCTAAGTGACGAGCCCGTTGCCTTTGCACAAAACCAGCGTGATGAGGTGCGCGACCTGCATGATCTGGCCGGTGCGCTTGCCGCGCAGCCGGGGATGAAGCAGCAGACCTTTATTGCATCCGGTGTCATGACGAAAGGCAATGGCGATACAAGTCTCACACCGGAGCTGCATGGAACGCTTTCCTGCGGGGGCGGTCAGGCAGGTCAGGGCTATCCCTGCGTGCTGACCGCCTCCTTTTCCGCGGGTGCAGGCGCGACAGCCGGAACGATCGGTTATGCGGAAGAAGTAGCCCCGACGCTCAAAGGCAGTCCCAGCGGCAACTGTATGCCGTCTGTTATGTGCCTGCACGATCAGGGCGGGCAGCGGATGGACGTGTGCGAAAATATGACCGGCACACTTCGCGCCAGCGAAAAGGGGCATCAGCCCTTAGTGTACGAAAATCACGGCATTGAGGCGCGAGTCCGGGAATCCGGCGAAATAAGCCCGACTGTTACCGCCCGCTACGGCACAGGCGGCAACACGCCGCTGGTGCAGGAGGACAGCGATGTTTACTGCATCGTCGGCAACATCATCGACCGCCAGCCGGAAAACGGCGGCAACGGCTGTGGGTATCAGACAGATCTCGCGTATACTTTGACCGCTGCAGACCGGTTATCTGGATATCCAGATAACCGGTCTAATCCCGAGGATTGAGTTATCCCGAGATTGCCTTGCAGCGGCTCACAAATCTCTTGGTTTTTCACTGCTTTCTGTGTGCTGTCCACAAATAACCTCCAGATAAGAAAAATTATAAAAACACCTCTATAATGTAGCTGGCGGCATAGGCCGACTAACTGCATTCAGAGGTGTTTTTATGTCTGAAATTGTATTTGAAGTTTTATGTGCAGAAGTGTTGGAGGCGTTGCGCGGGTTGGGGCTTGGCAAGTTCAGCATCCGAAACTATTACTACGAGGGGATGCGGCCAATTATAAAGGCATATCGCTCGGAGGGGGTGATATTTTACAGTATTCCCTTTACGAGCGAAGTTGTAGATCGCTTTCGTGCAGAACACGAAAATGGTTTGGTCTCTGACCACGTTTGGATGAGCATCAGAAAAGTAAAAGCCCTCTTTGAGGAGTATACACAAACCGGAGAAATAATCTGGCAGCGTCTCAAACCCGAACCCAAAGTTTGCATATCGCCATATTATCAAGAAATCTTATTTGGTTTCCGAAAGCATGAAGCGAATACGAGATCCATTGGATACGGGAGCTTACGGGATGAGGAAAATATCTGCCGGAGATTCTTTGCATATCTTGATGCCAATGGCCGTCATAACTGCAAAGATATCGATTTGACAATAGTCAATGATTTTCTCATAGTCATTGCGCCTCAACGGAAGTCCAGCATAGATAGAGTGACTTCTACACTAAGGCACCTGTGCGAATACCTTCTTTCCAAAAAAATATGCAATGATTTTAGCACCGCGTTGACTGCTCGTCCTGCGCCTCGGAGAAAACTGCGGCCTGCTTTCTCGGCAAGAGAGGTGGGTATCGTCATGGAAGCAGCTGCAAAAAGTCCGGCCCTATCTCTCCGCGATACTGCGATGTTCTCCATTGCCGCCAGCTTTGGAATGAGAGCAGGCGACATCGTTCGTTTAACGCTGTCGGATATTGACTGGGTTCACCACGAAGTGCGCTTCGTACAGGGCAAGACTGGCGTTGAACTGTGTTTACCCCTCGAAGCGTCAGTGGGAAACGCCATTGCGAATTACATTCTGCACGAGCGCCCAAAAACAAAGTCTCAAGTTCTTTTTGTACGGTCCCGTATACCTTTTGATGCCATGACTTCAACAGCTGCGGGAGACCGCCTCAGAAAATACATGAAACTCACGGATATTGAGTACACTCCGGGAGACGGAAAGGGCTTCCATAGCTTTAGAAGATATGTCGCCAGTTCCATGATAAATTATGAGGTACCCGTCGATACCGTGAAAGAAATTCTGGGCCATACGCAGATGGACTCAATGAAGTCCTATATGCGTATCAGTCGTGAAAAGTTGGCAATGTGTTCGCTCAGCCTGAATGGCATCGAAGTACGCCAGGAGGATTTGCTGTGAAGTATGCATTTCATGGAGCATTTGCTCCCTACATTTATGGCCTGATAGAAAAGAAACGATCTCTCGGCTATGATTATTACGAAAGCGAGCGCATTCTCCGTACCTTCGATGAGTTCTGCCGAGAGCAGTTCCCGTGCGAAACCCACTTGACTGCGAAAACTGTCATGAGATGGGCCGAACAGACTGGAACCGAACAAAACCTGTTTCGGCTGAATAGGGTATCCGTGATCCGAGAACTTGCCAGGCACATGAACAGCGTAGGCTGTCAAGCCTATATCCTGCCGCTTGATTTCACAAAGAAAACCGGTCGCCATATCCCTTATATTTTCTCATACGAAGAATTAGCCAGATTGTTTCGAGAAATAGACTCCTGCGCTCCCAGTCTCAACGCACCAACGAGACATTTGGTCGTGTCCGTGATTTTTCGCATGATCTACTGCTGCGGTCTCAGACCGGTAGAAGCAAGACGCCTCCGCAGAGAAGATGTCAGTCTGCGCGACGGGGTTGTGAAAATTCTGGAATCCAAAGGACATAAAGACCGAATCGTTGTACTCTCTGAGAGTATGCTCGCCCTATGTGTGACTTATGACCAGCGTGCAGACACGATTTATCCTGACCGAAAATACTTCTTTCAGAGTCCAAGTGCCAGAGGAGATGGGATGTATTCTATGGAATGGATGATTCCCACGTTCCGCCGGTTTCTCCATTCCGCAGGTATATTCGGATACGCCGGGGTCACCCCGAGAACTTACGATTTGAGACACTCGTTTGCCACACACCGCTTGTACCAGTGGATAAAGGAAGGAAAGGACGTGAATGCCTGCCTTGCCTATTTGAGCGAGTACATGGGACACGCAAATCTCTCAGATACAGCGTATTATATACATTTACTTCCGACCCTCTATACTGATTTTCCAGAACTACATCTGGACACACTCCAAACGGAGGTGCGCTCATGAGATTGAGATTGAAGGATGAAAAATTCTATAAAACGGTGCGGGATTTCCTTGATATCTATCTGATTCGGCACAAGGGATATAGCGCAAATACCCAAAAATCGTATCGGGAGGCGTTGAATCTTCTTCTCCTCTACTTCAAAACGGAACTTGGCCTTGAATACGTCAATATTGGATTTGAGGATATCACTTATTCCAATATAACTGGATTTCTTGAATGGCTCTCAAGTTCCAGAAACTGCTCACCTGCAACGATAAATCTGCGGTTGATGGCGATTCGTTCCTTTACAAAATACGCCGGAATACTAGACCCTGCAAAAATCCATACCCAAGTGGAAATCAGCAACATTTCCATTCGGAAAATGCCGGGTAAAGTAGTTGAGTTCCTTTCGATGCCAGCCTTGAATACCCTTATGGAGCAACCGAATCGATTGAAAGCAAATGGATATCGAGACTTTTGCTTTATGAAGCTGATGTACGACACTGCAGCCCGTTGCCGAGAATTGGTCAATGCAAAAATCGGTGACCTTGATCTTCGTAAATCGTATACTGCAATCTGCCTCACTGGAAAAGGAAACAAAATGCGTGCGGTACCGATTTCCCCGAGTATGAGTACCCTTCTCAAAGAGTATATGGATACCGTTCATCCCATTGAACAAAGACAGAATAGTGATTACTTGTTCTTTACAACACTCCATGGCCGCAGGACTAGGATGTCAACTGATGCTGTGTCCCTCTTTATGAAAAAGTATGGCGGACTTGCAAACCATATTTGTTCTGAAGTTCCCAAGCGGGTACATCCCCACCAACTCCGACACTCCAGAGCCATGCACTTGTATCGTGCCGGTATGCCGCTCGTTCTTCTCTCGGAGTTTCTTGGACACGCCGATGTCAACACAACTCGTGTCTATGCATGGGCAGATACGGAGACAAAGCGTCAGGCAATCCAAAAAATCTCTGGAAATTTGAATGAAAGTTCTGTTGCGCCTATTTGGGAAAACGATGAGGAGATGATAAAGCGCCTGTATGGATTAGCGTGATTTTACCACAATTCAACAATAACCGCAAGGCGGTGACCGGTTGGTTTCCTCCGGCTGCCGCAAATTTATTATTCGGAGGTTTGATAGTGAAATGCCCAGAAAAAACGCCTTATCTCGGGCAAAAAGCAGTATAGTGACCGACTCCCTCAGGATAACTCAATCCTCGGGATTAGACCACCATGCAATCGCACAGCCATATCAGGACGAGCGTATGCGCGGCAAAGTGCAGCTCATTCGAAGGCTCACGCCTTTGGAGTGCGAGAGATTACAGGCTTTTCCAGACGATTGGACGAACATCCCCGGCGCGTCGGATTCAGCCAGATACCGCGCCCTTGGCAACAGTGTTGCCATCCCGTGTGTGGAGTTCATTATGAAAAGTCTGCGGGAGGTCACAGAGTTGGAGGCTGAACAGAGCCAAGTGCAAGGAGATTATCATGCAGAGAAATGAATTTGAAACCATGGTCAAGGAACTGCTGCCAGACGTGACGGAGCAGGCCATGGAGAAGTGGACGCAGTATGCACAGGAGCTGGAGCAGGACGGCACAGAAAAGGAAAGTGACCTTTATGATGCCGCCTATGTAGAGCTGCGGCTCATCACGGAGCATCAGGGAGAGCCGACGGCAACGCGCCTGTTCAACTACGGAGAGCAGTTCGTGTTCAATTATTTTGAATTGCGCGGTGCGGCGGCGAAGCTCACCGAGGGCTGGACGCTGGAGCAGATCCGCGATTATACCATTGAAAATGGCTGCGACCCCACCGACGAGGAATACCGGGAATCCGCACAGGCGCTGCAGGCATTTCGCAGCCAGCAGGAGCATACATTTTCCGGCGAGATGTACTTGTAATATGCTTCGTTTTGCGGCGCTTCTTTGTTGCTTATTGTGAATAGCTTTGTTCCGACGCTTACAGTATGCTTGCTTTGCAAATCAAAAAAGAAAGGACGAAGCCCATGGCAGACAAGAAAAACCTCTGTGCTCAGATCGACACAGCCCTCCACGCGCGTGTGCGGCAGGAGCAGGAGCAATCCGGCAAAACACTCAGCGAGTATGTAGAACAGCTTATCACAGACTATTACAACATGAAGGAGAATACAAAAATGACAGGCGACACCAGAACATTGGCAACTCAGATCCCGGAAGAACTCTTCGAGCGGCTGAAGGCATACCTCAAGAAAAAAGGCCTCAAACAGAGGCAGTTCATCATTGGACTGATCGAGGACGCGCTGGAGCAGGACGAGGAAGACCCCGCCGAGCAGCCGGAGACAGAAGAAGCCGGCGAACCCGACGAACCGGACACGGATGCTGAAGAAGAATAACCGCGCAGCCGGAAGCCGCAGGGATCGCCTGCGGCTTCTGCTTTTGCATTTGTGGACGCGCTGTGGTATAGTTAAAATTGCAGACAGGAGGTGCGGCGTATGAATGAGAAAGACTTGACCGGCAAGATCCACAGCTCCATGTACCATCAGCTCCAGACGCGCGGATATGCCGCGCCGGTGGATGTGCTCATCGACACCGGTATCCTGCCGAAACAGAAATATGAGGACTGGCGGTTCGGGCGTGTGCGGTATCTCGAAGCTGTGTGCAATGCCAACCTGAAACGACTGTCGTTTGTGCTGCACCAGATGCGCGTGTATGCGCAGGCGCATGGTCTGAAACCATCCCTCTGCTATTACAAACGCTGGGGTGTCCGCAAGAAAAACGGGACCGGTCACAAGCC
>ENA-UOIZ01002940-UOIZ01002940.1-human-gut-metagenome-genome-assembly--contig:-P88-NODE-2940-length-11090-cov-6.549343_pt1 | contig 11090 bp, 8 predicted proteins | sample MGYA00242336_ERZ723883 | MGnify/ENA metagenome assembly ERZ723883 | reverse complement strand
CCGATGGAGGAAGTGGATCTGATGCAGATCTGCCGTGATGTCGAGGGACATCTTTCCATACGGGCAAAGGAGCAGCAGGTGAAGATGACACTGAGAGGAGAGAGCTGCCGGATCAAAGGTGCACGGCAGGTTCTTTATGAGATGATCTACAATCTCTGCGACAATGCGATCAAGTACAACCGCAGGGACGGTGAGGTCGAAGTGACGGTTTCCCGCGGAAGAAACGGACGGGCAGTGGTATCTGTGGCAGATACCGGAATCGGAATTGCAAAGGAAGATCAGGAGCGGATCTTTGAACGGTTCTATCGTGTAGATAAGAGTCATTCCCGTGAAACGGGAGGTACGGGACTTGGACTTTCCATTGTGAAGCATGGAGCGATTCTTCATGATGCGAAGATTAAAATTGAGAGTACACTTGGAACTGGAACAAAGATTATTCTGGAGTTTTAAGTGAAAAACAGATACCGCAAAAGACAGCATGCGGGGACAGAACCTATATGGGAGGCTTGAAAAATTCATGATTTTTAAGTGCCCAAAGCGGTTCCGCCCCCCCGCATGCTGTCTTTTTATGTATGGCTTTGCATCGTTACAAAAATGCAAATTCGTTGTTTTGAATAAACAGAGTATTCAATATTTGGTAAATATGATAAGGGGGTTGGGGGTTGTTTTTTGATGCAGAGTATGGTATTGTAAATATAACGAGTTCCGGAAACGTTACCGACACCGTTTCCGGAAATACAGACGAGATACCGACAGCCCTGTTTTTACGAAACAAAATGAGCTGGCTATAGGGGTTGCATAAGTTACAATTTGCTGCGTATCCGTGAACAGGAATTATGTATTTGTGGGGTCGGATGGATAGAAAAAACGACAAGGAGAAAGGGTTTAAAAATGAGAGCAAGTGGTATTTTACTTCCGGTAGCTTCGCTGCCGTCCCGATATGGTATCGGATGTTTTTCGAAAGAAGCGTATGAATTTGTGGATCGCCTGGAGGAGGCCGGCCAGAGCTACTGGCAGATTCTTCCACTTGGACCGACGGGATATGGAGATTCGCCGTACCAGTCGTTCTCTACTTTTGCAGGAAATCCATATTTTATTGATCTGGAAACCCTGGTAAAAGAGGGACTTCTGACAGAAGAAGAGTGTGATGCGTGCGATTTCGGCGACAATGCAGAGTATATTGATTACGAAAAGATTTATCTGTCCCGTTTCAAAGTACTCAGAAAAGCATTTGAAAGATTTGCGGCAGATGACGTATATGATGCATTTGTATCGGAAAATGGTTACTGGCTGGAGGATTATGCGCTGTATATGGCGATTAAGGATGCACTCGGCGGAATCAGCTGGAGTGAGTGGCCGGCAGAATTAAAGGACAGAGAAGAAGCAGCACTGAATCAGAAACGGGAAGAACTTGCCGAGGAGATTGCATTTTACAAATTCCAGCAGTTTATGTTCCTGAAACAGTGGAAAGCACTGAAAGCATACGCAAATGAAAAGGGTATCCGTATCATCGGTGATATTCCGATTTATGTGGCATTTGACAGCGCTGACACCTGGGCAAATCCGGTTCTGTTCCAGTTTGATGAGGACAACCAGCCAAAAGCAGTTGCCGGATGCCCGCCGGATGCGTTCTCCGCAACCGGACAGCTCTGGGGCAACCCGTTATACAAATGGGACTATCATAAGAGCACAGGTTATGCATGGTGGCTGTTACGTCTGGCTCACGTGTTTAAACTGTACGATACTGTCCGCATCGACCATTTCCGCGGATTTGATGAATATTATTCCATCCCATTCGGTGATCAGACGGCAGAGCGCGGCCACTGGGAAAAAGGACCGGGCATGGACCTGTTCAATACCGTCAAAGAAAAGCTCGGCGATGTGGACGTTATCGCAGAAGACCTGGGATACCTTACCGAGAGCGTGATCGAAATGGTGAAAGAATCCGGCTATCCTGGTATGAAGGTGCTGCAGTTTGCTTTTGACTCCCGTGAGGAGAGCGATTATCTGCCGCACAATTACGAGAGAAACTGTGTTGTTTACACCGGAACACACGACAACGATACGATTCTTGGCTGGTATTATGTGATGAGCGAGGAAGACCGCGAATTCTCCAAAGAGTATATGGGAAATGCAAAGAGTACCGATGAGGAGCTGCCGTGGGATTTTATCCGCATGTCAATGGAGAGTGTGGCAAATCTGGCTGTCACTCCGATGCAGGAGTTTTTAGGCCTTGGCACGGAGGCAAGAATCAACTATCCGTCCACACTTGGAAATAACTGGAAATGGCGCCTGCTTCCGGGACAGTTTACACCGGAAATGGCAAAGAGAATTCATCGGCTGACACAGATTACAGCACGTATTACAAAATAAAAACACGCGCTGGAAAGAAAGCAAAACAGGCCGGGGAAACAAGCCGGAAGAGATTCCGGCAGAACAGGTACAGAGTTTAAAGGAGAGGCCTGCAGAATATGGAACAGGTAACAATCAGGGACATTGCCCGCAAATGTAAGGTAGGCGTGAGTACCGTATCGAGAGCGATGAACAATCATCCGGACATCAATCCGGAAACAAAAGAGATGATCTTAAAGGTGATTGCCGAATCGAATTACGTACCGAACAACAGTGCCAGAAACCTGAAGCGGTCGAATGCCAAAGCGATTGCCATTCTGGTAAAAGGCATGGACAACATGTTCTTCAACAACATGATCAGTGTGATTGAAGAGGTTGTGCGAAAAAAGAAATACTCCTGCATTATTGAGCGAGTAGAGGAAAAGGCAAATGAGGTAGACTCCGCGATCGAGATCGTCAAAGAAAAACGGCTGCGCGGCATCATTTTCCTCGGCGGAAACTTTACGCATCCGCATGAGAAAATGGCGCAGATCCCGGTTCCGTACGTGATCAGTACAATCGGGGCGGTTTCAGACGGAGGAAAACCGTGCGCGAGCGTATCGGTCGATGACTACAGGGAAAGCTATAAGATGGTAGATTATCTCTGTGGTCTCGGGCACCGGCGCATTGCCATCATTACCGCCTGCGAGGACGACATCAGTATCGGACGGCTCCGTCTGAATGCGTACCGTCAGGCTTTACTGGATCATGGGATACCTTATGACCCTGATCTGGTATTTCATATGACGAAGGACGACACGTATTCTTTCGCCACAGGGTACAAGATAACAAAAGAAATTCTGGAAAAAAAGACGGAGTTTTCCGCGCTGTATGCCACCGCGGATACGCTGGCAATCGGTGCGTGCCGTGCCTTAAAAGAGGCCGGGCTTACCGTGCCGGATGATATTTCCGTTGCCGGATTTGACGGAATTGATGCGGGAGAGTATTATATACCCAGTATCACAACGATCCGCCAGCCGGTGGAGCAGCTTGCCGCAGAGACGGCGAAGATGCTGTTTTCCTTAATTTCAGGAAAAGAAGAACCCTGCAGCAAAGTATACGATGGGGAACTCGTCGTAAGGGAATCTACGAAGTCGCGGATCGCGCAGCAGTAAAATATTTGCTGTTTCGCTGCCCCAAAAAGTGATTCAGAAGTGAACCGTCCCATTCAGGGAAAAGCTTTGCATGGAACTGCGAAAGCTGCCAATTGCAGGAAATCTGGAATGGCAGCGCAACTAAATGACACTGTGGGAATTTATCCACAGCAATACGAGGAGAAAAAAATGGAAGAAAGAATTCAGGCAATCTTAAAAGAGCGTTTTGGAAGAGATCTGGACAACTGCACAAAGAGCGAAATCTTTGAAGCCCTGATGGTTATCACCAAACAGGAGATGGCAGGTCGTAAAAGAAACACCGGAAATAAGAAGCTGTATTATATTTCAGCAGAGTTTCTGATCGGAAAACTGCTGTCCAACAACCTGATCAACCTTGGCATTTACGAGGAAGTTGAAAAAGCACTTGCAGCTCACGGAAGAGAACTGACGGAGATCGAGGAGATGGAGATGGAGCCGTCCCTTGGAAACGGAGGCCTTGGCCGTCTGGCAGCATGCTTCCTTGATTCTATCGCAACACTTGGATTGCCGGGAGACGGTATCGGCCTTAATTATCACTTCGGTCTGTTCCGCCAGCTTCTGGTCGACCACAAACAGAAAGAAGTGAAAAATCCATGGATCACAAATGAGAGCTGGCTCGTCAGACAGCCGGTATCCTTTGCAGTTCCGTATAAAAACTTCACGATGCATTCTACCCTGTATGATATCGACGTACCGGGTTACAACAATGGCTGTAACCGTCTGCATCTGTTCGATGTAGATACGGTAGACGAGAGTATCGTTCCATCAGACAGCATCAACTTTGACAAGCATCAGATCCAGAAAAACCTGACACTGTTCCTCTACCCGGATGACAGCGACCGTGCCGGACAGCTGCTTCGTATCTACCAGCAGTATTTCATGGTCAGCAACGGCGCACAGTTCATCCTGATGGAGTGCGAGCAGAAGGGCTACGATCTGCATAAGCTGTATGATCACGTTGTGATCCAGATCAACGATACTCATCCGTCCATGGTCATTCCGGAGCTGATCCGTCTGCTGCAGGAGAGAGGCTTTACCATGCAGGAAGCCATCGATGTTGTAAGCAAGACCTGTGCTTACACCAACCACACCATCCTGGCAGAGGCACTGGAAAAATGGCCGATCGATTACCTCGAGGAGGTTGTTCCGCACCTGATGCCGATTATCCACGAGCTGGACGCACAGGCAAAGAAGAAATACAAAGATGAGAAAGTAGCGATCATCGACAAGGATCAGCGCGTCCACATGGCACACATGGATATCCACTACGGATTTTCTGTTAACGGCGTTGCAGCACTGCACACCGAGATCCTGAAAAACTCCGAGCTGAAACCGTTCTACGATATTTATCCGGAGAAATTCAACAACAAGACAAACGGAATCACTTTCCGCCGCTGGCTGCTGCACTGCAACCGTGAACTGGCACAGTATATCGAGAGCCTGATCGGACCGGGATTCAAAAAAGATGCCGACGAGCTGGAAAAACTGCTCAAATACAAAGACAACAAGAAGGTTCTTGCAAAACTTGAGGAGATCAAACACAACCGCAAACTGGATCTCAAACAGTTCCTGTATGAGACACAGAATATCGCGCTGGATGAAAATTCCATCATCGATGTACAGATAAAACGTCTTCATGAGTACAAACGCCAGCAGATGAACGCCCTGTACGCTATTTACAAATACATGGATATCAAGAGCGGCAACAAGCCGAAAACCCCGATCACCATGGTATTCGGTGCAAAGGCTGCACCGGCTTATATCATCGCAAAAGATATCATCCATCTGATCCTGTGCCTGCAGGAGCTGATTGATAACGATCCTGAGGTAAGCCCGTACTTCAAAGTGATTATGCTTGAGAACTACAACGTATCAAAAGCTGCAAAGGTGATCCCGGCAGCAGATATCTCCGAGCAGATCTCCCTGGCATCCAAAGAGGCTTCCGGAACCGGAAACATGAAATTCATGCTGAACGGTGCCCTGACGCTTGGAACAGAAGACGGTGCAAACGTTGAGATTGGCGATCTTGTCGGAAAAGAGAACATCTACATCTTCGGAAAGAAACCGCAGGATGTCATCGACCTGTACGCAGATGCTGCTTACTGCTCAAAAGACATCTATGACGAAGATCCGGAGATTGCAAAGCTGGTTGATTTCATCGTCAGCGATGAGCTTCTTGCTATTGGCGACAAGGTTTGCCTGGAGAGACTCTACAAAGAGATCTTGAACAAAGACTGGTTCATGACGCTGCTCGACCTGAAAGAGTACATCAAGACAAAAGAAAGAGTATACAAAGACTACGAGAACAAAGATGCATGGAACAAGAAGTGCCTGATCAACATCGCAAAAGCAGGCTTCTTCTCCTCCGACCGTACCATTGCACAGTACAACGAGGATATCTGGCATCTGGCATAAGTGCAGAACATGCATACAAAACGCCGCCGCAGACGATTCGGTTCGTCCGCGGCGGCGCTTTTTAATGCAATTTTTATGAAAGATTCAGCCGTCTGCTTAAGATATAGCGGCAGATCAGGAACAGAACAACGCAGAGCACCACGGTGATGATAAGTGTGGAAACCGAGGATGTGGTAACCACAGCAGTCGGTGTGGAGTCCTGGAAAACACGGACGATGCTGATTCCGCCGAAGATCTGGATCACGGTAGTCATGCCGATGTAAGAGAGGACAGCCGTCAGAATTTTGTGGCTGGATACCAGGCTTCCGATGCTGATGGCGGCATAGAACAGAAGAATGCCAAAGAACAGCGAAGCGAAGAAGCCAACGATGGAAAACAGTGCCATACCGATGTGGTTCGTGATGCCGATCAGGGAAAAAGCAGCATCGGCAACACAGGTAATCTGTGCCCAGAGATAGGACAGAAAATCGGAAAAGGTCATGGTTTTGTTGTAAAAAAGCAGGGTGTTTGCGGTAAAATACCGGATTGCGGACGGCAGAAGCAAAAAAGCGAAGGAAGCGAGAACGGAAAGTGCGTTTAAGATGCTCCATGCGCCGAAAACCAGCATTTTGGAGAGAATATGATCCGTTGCCGATACCGGAAGGACGTTGGTCAGATACCCTTCGTCGGTAAAAAGATTTTTATAGTAGCGCTGGATCATCAGCACCTGTGTCATGACGGATGCGGCGATCACAATCAAAACGTACGCAAACAGATAGAGGACGATCAGCAGATCCGGCAGCTCAGAAATCTGGGAAAAGAGGAATCCGGAGCCTCCGAGAGCGCCCATGAAAATGGCGGCACCGTTCAGCAGCGCCATGTTTTTCCAGCATGCTTTCCACTCATGTTTCAGACATTTTTTTAACATTTGAATACCTCCCTGAAATAAGAATCAATCGATTCACCCTCCTGCATCCGGATATCCTCAACCGAGGCGTGCAGTTTTAACTGGCCCTCCTGGATAAAGATGACCTCATCGAGAATATTTTCGACATCGGAAATCAGATGTGTTGAGATGAGGATGGATGCGTCTGGTTCGTAGTTGTTTAAAATCGTAGATAAAATGTAATCGCGTGCTGCCGGATCGACGCCTGCAATCGGCTCGTCGAGGCAGTAGAGCTTTGCGCGGCGGCTCATCGTGAGGATGAGCTGGACTTTCTCTTTCGTTCCCTTCGACATCGTTTTCAAACGGTCCTTCGGGCTGATTTTTAAGGATTCCAGCATGGCATTGGCGCGGGACATGTCAAAGTCCTCAAAGAAATCGCTGTAATACGTTAAAAGATCCGAGACGCGCATCCAGCTGCCGAGATACATTTTATCCGGCAGATAGGAGACGATCCGTTTTGTCTCAATACCGGGATGATTTCCGGCGATGAGGACTTCACCCTCACTCGGGGTCAGCAGTCCGTTCAGCAGCTTTAAGAGCGTCGTCTTTCCGCTTCCGTTGGGCCCCAGCAGTCCGATAATTTTCCCGGAATCCAGGGAAAGGTTGAGATGATCGAGCGCGGTGTGGTTTCCGAAGCGCTTCGTCAGGTCTTTACACGTTATAAGTTCACTCATGATTTTCTTCCTCCTCAATCGTTTCGGCAAGTAGCTGCCGGATTTCCTCCGGGGTTATGCCGAGCTGTTTCATGTGGGCAACAAAAGCAGATACTTCTGCGGCGGCAAGTTCTTTTTTCATCTGATGAATCAACTCCTTATCTTCGGTAATAAAGCGTCCGCTGGTCCGCTGGGAATAGATCAGTCCGCTGCGTTCCAGTTCGGAAAGCGCTTTCTGCATTGTGTTCGGGTTGACGGCGGCCTCCTGCGCGAGATCGCGGACGGACGGAAGCTTATCGCCCGGCTGATAGCGCCCGGTGATGATGTCCATCTGTACCCGCTCGATGATCTGCAGATAGATCGGCCGCGAGGAATCAAGATTCCATGGCATATGGCATTCACTCCTTTTGTACTACTGTATTAATTTGATAGTACAATCATACAATCGTTTTATGGATTTGTCAAGAAAATTAAGAAAAAATTTTAGATTTAGAGGTTAAATTGTGGTAAACTAAGCGTAAGTGCGGCACATTAGTATTAGAAGAAAAACCGCAGAAATGGTTCCGTCTAAAAAGATGGATGAAGGGAGAAATATGGCAGAAATTAAACTGAAAAAAAGAGAAGAGATGGATCCGGTGTACTGCTGGGATCTTTCGAGTTTGTTTGGTAGTGATGAAGAATTTGAGAAAACAGAGCAGGAGCTTGCGAAGAAAATAGAAGCGTTCCGCGCAAAACAGGGAACAATGAAAGAGAGTGCAGAAGCGCTGTATGACGTTCTTTCCGGTCTGGATGACATCAGCCGCGTCTTTTCCAGCCTGTATGTCTATGCAAGCCAGAAATATCACCAGGATATGGGAAATCAGAAGTATCAGGGCTATGCCGGAAAGATGGACAGCATGATGGCTGTTCTTGCGGATGCCTCTTCTTTCGTAGAGCCGGAGATCCTGGAGCTTGACGAGGAGACGGTTACAGAATTTGAAAAAGCATATGAGCCGCTCCGTCTGTACGATCGCATATTAAAAGAAAACTTCCGCAAGAAAGAGCACATTCTCTCGCCGGAGATGGAGGCGGTTCTTGCAAAAGCCGGAGAGATGGCATCCAGCCCGGATCAGATTTTCTCGGCATTTTCGAACGCAGACCTCAGATTCCAGCCGGTCACGGATGAAGAGGAAAATCAGGTTCCACTGAGCCACGGCACCTTCGTCGGATTTTTACAGTCGAAGGACCGCCGGGTCAGAAAAGAAGCGTTTGAGAAGTATTATGCGGAGTATGAAAAACACAAAAACATGCTCGCCGCAACGTTCGGTGCCAATCTGAAACAGGCTGCATTCTTTGCAGATGTAAGAAAATATCCATCTGCACTGGCTGCATCGCTGGATGGCGGAAATATCCCGGTTTTGGTTTACGACAAGCTGCTCGAGGCGATTCATGCAAAAATGCCGGCGATGTACCGCTACGTGGCACTGCGTAAGAAGCTGCTCGGTGTGGATGAACTTCATATGTATGATGTTTACGTTTCTCTGACGAAAGAGTACGAGCAGAAATATACGTATGAGCAGGCGATCGAGATCGTGAAGAAAGCGCTTGCCGTGCTCGGGGATGATTATGTGGCACTGCTGGACAAGGGCTTTTCGGAGCGCTGGGTGGATGTTTATGAGAACGAAGGAAAAAAGAGCGGTGCTTACTCCTGGGGTTCTTACGATTCCCATCCGTATGTGCTGATGAGCTTTAACGGAAATATCGATTCGGTCTTCACACTGGCGCATGAGATGGGCCATTCGCTGCATTCCTGGTATTCGAACCATACACAGCCGTTTACGTATGCGGAGTACCGCCTCTTTGTCGCTGAGGTGGCATCAACCTGCAACGAGGCACTGCTGATCCGCTATCTGCTGAAGCATGCGAAAGAAAAAGAGGAGAAGATTTTCCTGCTGAATTATTTCCTGGATCAGTTTAAGGGAACGGTGTTCCGCCAGACGATGTTTGCGGAGTTTGAGAAGCGGATTCATGAGAAGATGGCAGAGGAAGGCACGCTGACGGCGGACGGTATTTCGGAGCTGTATCTGTCGATCAACAAGGAGTATTTCGGACCGGATATGATTTCGGATCCGCAGATCGCGCTGGAATGGGCGAGAATTCCGCATTTTTATACACCGTTCTATGTATATCAGTATGCAACGGGATTTTCGGCGGCGATTGCGATCAGCAGCAAGATCCTGGCAGGGGAGCCGGGTATCGTGGAGAAGTACAAACAGTTCTTAAGCGGCGGCTGCTCGATGGATCCGATCGACCTTTTGAAGATCTGCGGCGTCGATATGACGAAGCCGGAGCCGGTGGAAGAGGCGCTGGATGTGTTTGCTTCTTATGTGGAGGAGCTGGAGAAGCTGACCGCGGAAGCGTAAGCACAGGTTTTAAAGTTGCATAAATTTGATGGGAAATATGTGTGAAAAATATACAAAATTTGGCGCGTTTTTCCCTTGAAAAAGTTTTTGGATATGTTACAATATTATTACAGAGTAAAAATGGATGAGCTGGAAATTGAAAAATATTTGCGATTAAGAGGGAGAATTTCCGTATTTCTGTCGAATGCGGAAGATTAAACGTAAATTTTTCGGAATGCGGCGTTGCTCCTGTAAAAATGGGGAGCGGGCCGTGGCCGGCTATGAAAGAAATATTACTGTTCATTCAGCAGTGAACTGTAACAAAAACAGACGGATAGCAGATGAAGTAAGGGTGAGAGTATGAATTTATATGAGGCTATTTTTGTTAGAAAATCAGTAAGGAGTTATTGTTTTGATACGCTTCCGCCGCAGACTTTGGATAAGATTTGGGAGCATTATAAGGAGATGCCGGCACTGTTTTCGGGCATCGGTGTGGATATGGCGATTCTGGACAACAGAAAAGGGCAGGAGAGAATGCTCAGTATGTTCAGTGTGAAGGCACCGTATTATATGGCTTTTTATTCGGAGGAGTCAGAACGATATCTGATGACCGTGGGGTATATTATGGAACAGATGGTGCTGTATCTGTGCAGTATCGGACTGGGAACCTGCTTTATCGGAAGTAATCGTGTGAAAAAGGCGGAGCTTGAGAAGAACGGAAAGCGGCTGGTGGGGATCGTCGCTTTTGGTAAGAGTCATGGTTCGCATACGAGACGGCAAAGTGAAGCAAAGAGACTGCCGCTGGAGGATCTTTGTGTGTTCAAAGAGGTGCCGCGGCAGTGGATGACGCAGATGCTGGAAGCGGCGAGACTGTCGCCATCCAGTATGAACAGCCAGCCGTGGAGATTTGTGGTGTATGATAACAGGATTCATATTTTCTCGAAGAAGCACAGTGTGGAGAAGCTTCGGAAGTGGGATGAGGTGAATTTCGGGATTATGTTTGCAAATATGATGGTGGCAGCAGAGGAGCTGTGGCTGGATGTTGACCTGATCAGACTCGGGGATATTTCGCAGAAAAACTTCTCAAATAATCAGTATGTGCTGAGCGCGATTCTGAAGGCGTAGAGGTGAATACGGACGACCGCGGACGACTTCGTGCGGCTTCGTGCCCGCTGCACCGCAGGTACGAAGC
>ENA-UOIZ01002936-UOIZ01002936.1-human-gut-metagenome-genome-assembly--contig:-P88-NODE-2936-length-11101-cov-5.226869_pt1 | contig 11101 bp, 10 predicted proteins | sample MGYA00242336_ERZ723883 | MGnify/ENA metagenome assembly ERZ723883 | reverse complement strand
GATACCAACACTTTTTCCTGTTTTGAAATTATGACCTCCAAAAAAATTACGCACAGTTTCTACACTCATATTAAGTTCATCAGCTATTCTATGCATACTTCCACTGGGTAATGAATCTTTGATTTTACGCAGCGCGTTGAATGTTATCGTTCTGTTCATAGTGTCTTAAATTTTAGTTATACAAGTGATATTTAATTCACGCTATAAACTTAAGCAAAAAATAATATAAAACAAAGTATTTCCTTCTTTTTTTAAAGTGAAGAAATGAAATGCTATTTCCCTATAAGTTTAATGTATGAGCTGTAATAAACCCGAGAAGAATAATCATAAAATACGTCAATAATAGGACTGTAAATAGTAGATTAATATCGTTTATCAAATAACCACTAGCTGTATATTTATTGGAAATACAACGAGGTTGATGGAAGATGCGTTTGTGAATAAAGCTATATAACAAATACATCAGATATCCTATTAAACACCCAGCCAGTGTACCGAATAGAATATCCCCGGGATAGTGCACACCTAAATATATGCGTGAATATGAGTTGAGGGTAGCCCAAAAAATGAGCATGAAAGTGAGCGATTTGTTTTTGAATAACAGCGAAAGAAATACAGTAAGTGCGAAAGTATTGGCAGCATGGCTTGAAATAAAACCGAATCGACCTCCCCTATATCCATTTACTATGTCTACTATATACATGATATCTGGGTCTTGCGTGGGGCGAAAACGATGAAAATAGGGTTTACAAACACCTGAAGCAATTTGATCTGCTAAAGTAATGACAAGGGCAATCATTGCAATAGTCAGTAAAGTTTCTTGTATCTTATTATTTTTAATAATGATATACAACAGTATAATAGCAGTGGGAATCCATATATACGTACTTGTTGCTACCCACATGAAGCCGTCCCAAAAAAGAGAATTGCTTCCATTCAGGTTCAATAAAAGTTCCTTGTCGAGTGCTATATACTGTTGTATATCCATTGTTTTTTAGATTATTTCTATTACATTAGTTGGTACCCATCCCACGTTGCCATCTTCCAATCTGATCTCTTTCCACTCTTTCATTGTGTTGTCTTTAATCATGACTTTTCTTCCTTCGTGAAGAATGAAAAGGTCTGTTCCACTTTGATTGGGAGTACTTTTGACCGTAACACTGGGAGCTATGATAATGGCACTGTCTCGGTTTAACAGTTCTGCCTTTTGTTTAGAAGCAAAAATGTTAGAGAATATACAGATTGCAAAAAAACATATGGCAGAAATGAAACCTATTTTTTTCCATACTACCCGCTTGCCAAAAATAAATAAGGCTAACATAAAAATAGTCAAAATAAAGGTAACAATACCTGTTTGAGCCCATCCTTTTTCACTCATTGAATTAATAAGTGATTGAATCCATGTAATAAAAAACATTTCACTAGGCAAAGTTACCTTATCGACAGTTTTACTACGTGCCAATTCTAGGTTGAAACGAATATCATTATTACCTGGATTCAGCAATAAAGCTCTTTCATAATTGAGCACAGCTTTTGCTATATTATTCATTTTATAGTAACTGTTTCCCAAATTATAATAGATATCTGCCGATTCTCCTTTATTCTTTAAAATACTTTCATATAACTCTGCAGCATTGGTAAAATCATTATTGATATAGGCACTATCGGCTTCTGCTTTTGTAACATGGGTAGAAACTGTAACTTGGGTACTGTCTGTCTGAGCACTCAAACTGAGGAAACCCATCAAAAGTATCAAAATGAAATATGTTTTTCTCATTGTTATATCTCCTATTAGTTAGTGTTTTATACTATTTTCCATCTTGCTGATGACCTCTATGGCAGAAGAATATACCTTATCCATTGCCTCGCTTTGGTCACCCGGTGCATAACGAGCAAATTCACATTCATTTAGTGTTTCGATAAATTCTTTGATACATTCGGGAGAAACTCCATATTTGGTTAAGTCTTCCTCGATATTATCTTTTGACAGTTTAGAAACCGGAATATTCAGTTTATCACTGATGTAGCCCCAAAGCGCTTTCAGAACTTCATCATAAAATGCTTCTTTCTTGTTTTCTGCTAACAATTTGCCTGCATTCTTCATTCGTTTGGTAGCCACTTTGTTTGCTTTTTTGGTACGTACTTTGGCAACATTAGCATTTTCCATTGCTTTTTTGCGATAAATGATAACAAATGTAATGAAGAGAGCTAATGGAATAATATACCATAGATAGTAAGCAACCGAACCAAAAAAGAAATCACCTTTCTTAGCTAGTTTACTTTCTCCCATTTTAATGTAACGCACATCCTTGCCTAGTACTTTCAGATCTTCTTTATTTGTGAAATCGGCGATTACTTGATCAGCATTTCCTTCTCCTTTTTCTACTTTCAGCGTATAAGGCTCTGTTTTCAGTGTTTTGTACGTTTGTGACTTCAGATCAAAGTAAGAAAACTCTACAGGAGGAATTGTGAAGTTTCCGGCATGTCTGGGAATCGCCAGATATTCAATTACTTTATTACCGGATAATCCCTCACGGGTCAAATTGAACTTATTATCAATCTTCGGATCATAAACCTCGAAATCTTTTGGAAAATCGACTTCGGGTGTGTTAATCAACTTCAGATTTCCTACACCTGAAATAATTAACTTGATGGTAACGGCATCGTTTGTTTTCAGTTCTTGTGTATTGATGGAAGAGCTGATTGTGAACTCACCTACTCCACCTGAGAAATTGGCTGGCTTTCCGGTTGGCAAGTCTTTTACATTGATAACCAATTTGGGAGTTACGATGTTTTTGTTTATCTCTATATAGTTACTTCCACCATTGAAGAAGGCATCGAATGGATCATCCGAAGCTACTCGCTGTGCGACTGTACCCTCAAATGTAATGGAGGGAATTTCTAATTTACCTGATTGCTGTGGAAATAGAATATATTGGCTCCACACAGTAGTATTATAGTTTCTTCCGTTATAGTGTTCTAAAGTGAAGACCTTTTTACCCGGAAGCTCTACTTCTTGCGTATGGAAACCTTTCAAGTCGGGCATACTTCCACGGAGTCCCCTCAAATCTACCAATGTGTAAACCTTGTAAGTCAGCAGAATAGCCTCTTGTTCGTAGACGGTAGTTTTACTGGCTGAAGCAGTAATGAATAAGTCTTTATTGGTTATCTTGCTACTTGCAGCTTGGCTTCGGGAAGAAGATGGATTACCAGCCTGATTTCCTCCAACTCCATTTGCTTGATCAGGTGGAAGTACTTTGATAGTCACCGTATTGGAAGAGAGGGAATGTCCATCGGCAACGATTGTTGCTGCCGGAATGGTATAGGTTCCTTCTTTATCGGCCATCAATATATAGGTATAAGTAACTGAGCTGGTTGAAGTTACATTACCATTAATGATTTGTGTACTGCTTTGTCGAGAAGCTGTTGGACCCATCAACACTTCAAACCCTTTTATACTTGGGACCCGGAAGTCTCTCACCTTCTGTGTGTTTACCGTATAAGTCAATCGGAATTGATCACCGCTTACTACCACATCAGGCGCTACAGCTGTCAGCGTTGGAGTCCCGTCCGCCCATGCTCTCAGCACCGTAGTTATTAATATGAATAAGAGAATTACTTTCCTCATTTTTCTATTTAGTTATTTTAGTCGTCAAAATTAAACAATTACCAGTCTTTATCCAATTTCTTTCCTCGAATTTGCATTTGTTTTTTCACTTTATCCTGCACATTCTTTTCATCTTGCATCACCGCATTCAACAATTGCTGAGCATTTTCTTTGGACATTTCATCCTTATTCTGCTGCTGTTGCTGATTTTGATTCTGTTGTTGATCTTTCTTATCTTGATTTTTCTGATCTTTGTTTTGCTCTTTCTGTTCGTCTTTCTGATCCTGTTTTTGGTCTTTATTCTGATTTTGATTTTGTTGGTTTTGTTGTTGGTCTTTCAGCAATTTCTGTGCTAAAGCAAGATTGTAACGTGTTTCGTTGTCTTTCGGGTTATTGCGTAAAGACTCCTTGTAAGCCTCGATGCATTGTGGATATTGTTTAGAAGCCTGAAGGATAACACCCATATTGTGATAAATCTGGGCTAGTTTATCTTTTTCTTTTTCTACCTTTGAAGCCGATTCAAATTGTTCCATTGCTTCTTTTGCTTTTTGCTGCATCAGAAGCGAATTGCCCAGGTTGAACATAGCATCTGTCGACTTCGGGTTCACTTCCAGTGCTTTGCGATAATCCACCTCTGCTTTGACAAACAAGCTGTCGTTATATAACTTGTTTCCGCTACGCAGATAATCTCTATCCGACTTTTGGGCAAAGGCACTCCCTCCTGCTACAAGCAAGAATAACAGGGTGATATAGGTTTTCTGTAACATAAGCATTTATTTAAATAGTCTCACATTTTTGAAAAGCGGATTCTTTCGTTCCAAAATAAGCATTTCTACAATCAGCAGGATGAGTATCAACCATGCCAATGCTTGGAATTGTTCATCAAATTCGGTATAAACCTGACTCTCCACATCAGCTTTCGACAGTTTGGCTATCTCGTTGTTCAGTATCTTCTCTGCTGAGTTGGAATTATCCACACGGATGTACATTCCATTGCCGGCTTTGGCTATTTCCTGACACATTTGTTCGTTCAAACGAGTTACAATGACGTTTCCATCTTTATCACGGCGATAATCGTTACTGCCTCTTTCCGAAGGAATCGGGGAACCGTCAGGCGAGCCGATACCTAATACAAATACTTGCATACCTTTTTCGGCTGCTTCCTTTGCAGCTTCTACAGCACCGCCTTCGTGGTTTTCACCATCGGTAATGACTATGATGGCACGTCCTACACCTTCCTGTGGAGTGAAGCTTTTCATAGCCGAACGAATAGCTGCTCCAATATCTGTACCCTGTGTAGTTATCAGCGAAGGATTGATAGTCTCCAAGAACATTTTGGCAGATACGTAGTCGCTTGTGATAGGTAATTGTGTGAATGCATCTCCGGCAAATACGATTAAACCTACTTTATCATTGTTGAACGTATCTACTAATCTGGAAATAAGCTTTTTTGCTTTGTCCAAACGACTGGGAGTCACGTCTTCTGCTAACATTGAGTTGGAAATATCCAATGCAATGACTGCTTCTACCCCACTGCGTTTTACCGTTTCCATTTTGGAACCAAATTGTGGGCGTGCTAACATTAGGATTACTAATGTGAGTGCAGCAAAAATCAGCCAGAATTTAATGTCAGGGCGATATTTGGAAATAGTCGGCATTAAATGTTTGAGTAATGTCGGATCACCATACTTGCGAATGTTTTGTCGGCGGCGGTAATTAGAATATAAGTACAGCGCTACTACAAAGGGCAATATGATGAGTAAATATAAAAAGTTCGGGTCTGCAAATCGAAACATAACTTCTTGTTTTTAAGGTATTTTCTTTAACACTGAGTTGCGTAATAAAATTTCAAGCAGGATACAGAAGAAAGCAATCCAGGCAAATATTTGGTATTCTTCTTCTCGTTTGCTGAACTCTTTTACATTCAACTTCGTTTTTTCCAGTTTGTCAATTTCCTGATAAACTTCCTTTAATTTAGAATTACTGGTAGCGCGGAAATAGTTTCCATTTGTTGCTCCGGCGATTTCAGTCAAAGTTTTCTCGTCAATTTCCACAGGAGTATTTATATATTGTGTTCCTGCGTATGTTTGCACCGGATAAGGAGCTGTTCCGTTAGTACCCACTCCGATAGTGTAAACTCTGATACCAAATTTCTTGGCAATTTCAGCAGCGGTCATTGGGGAAATATCTCCACGATTGTTGCTACCGTCTGTCAGCAGAATAACCACTTTAGACTTTGCCTTACTGTCTTTCAGTCGGGTTACCGCATTAGCGATACCCATGCCGATGGCGGTACCATCTTCTATCAGTCCACGTTGGGCAATGTCACCCTTAATGCCATTAAAAAGATTCAGTAACACACCATGGTCTACTGTCAACGGACATTGGGTGAAACTTTCACCGGCAAAGATGGTCAGACCGATATTGTCGTTCGGCCGACCGTTGATGAACTCAGATGCCACTTGCTTGGCAGCCTCCAATCGATTAGGTTTCAAATCTTCGGCCAGCATACTGGTGGAAACGTCTACCGCCAGCATGATGTCGATACCTTCTATTTCGGTATTCTGCCAGTTGTCGGTGGTCTGCGGACGCGCCAAAATGAGAATTACCATGACGATGGCCACCGTTCGGAGCACAAACGGGGCATGCAGCAGGTAGATTTTCCAGCTTCGGGATACCTTCATATACATGCGGGTGGTAGAGACCTGAAGTGTGGGCTCAGTCTTTTGCCTCCTCATCACATACCATATTATATAAGGTATGAGCAATACCAGCAGAAATAGATATTCAATATTTGCAAAAATCATTGTTTCTAGTATTTATGAGTTAAAACCAAAGATTGTATATGCCGCGAAGCACTTGGTAGAGAATCACTGCGATAGCAATGACAATCACTCCTATGCTACCCAACAAAATAATCCTTCCTTGCTTTGAACGCTTTTCTTCTACGGTGATTTCCGTAGGTTCAGGCTTGGCATTCGGATCCGCTTCCACCTTGGTGTTATTAATAAATTCTACTGCATTGACCAAGTTCATATCGTTCTCATTCATCAGCGGTGAATGTTTGGCAAATTTCACAAGATCGGCAGTTTGGAACAGAAACATCAAATCTTTAATAGATTCTTTGTCGCTGATATCCTGTAACTTATCAATAATTTCAGAAGAAGTCATCTCCATTGCATTAAATCCGAAACGTTCTGCCATATAATTGCGAAGTACATCGGTCAGTTCGGTATAATACTCCTTCGGGTCGGTGTTGCGCAACGTTTTGTCACCCTTGATGCGCTCTATTTCCTGCAAGGCTTGTTGGTGGGGCGGTAATTTCGGTTCCACCTTAATCTTCTTGATAATAGGCTTGTTATCTTTATATCTTATATATAAATAATAACTCAATCCTGCCAATGCCAACATCAGTAGCGTGAGCCATACGATAGCAGAGACATCTTCCCAGGTAATAGGAACTTCGCGTACTGTTTTCGGTCCGAAGAATTGTTCCGGATGAAGCGTATCCACCGGGATGGAATAAACCTTCAATGCCAATGCCTTTGAACGGTAAGCCTGATTGTTAACCAATATTTCGAGAGGTGGAAGATAATAAAGTGCTGAATCGAAAGAAGTAATCGTATACTCTTGTTTGATGAGCATCCGCCGTCCATCGTTTAGCATTTGGGTGTCAGGCTTGGCGATATCAAGAATCTCCACTCCCCTTACGATAGTATCGCGCAAAGCTGGGAGTGTCAATTTTTGATTGGCATCCATACTGACTTCCAACTTTATTTTGGCCTGCTCGCCGATAAGAAGTTGCAGGGAGTCGATGCTTGCATCCACTGTAACCTGTTGCGCTTTTACCTGATGTGCTGTCAGCAGTATCGTAGCACAAGCCAATATTTTCAAGAACTTTTTGCTAGTATGTATTATCTTCATGTTCATTAGTTTCGTTTAGCAAATAAGTTAAGCAACGCTTTTACATAATCCTGATCGGTGCGGATAGACACAGAGTCTACATTACTTTTCGTAAAGGTTTCGTTCAGCATGCCCTGACGTTGCAGCCACCATTCGTTGTGCGCGCGTCGTAAGGCGCGTGATGAGGTGTCAATCCACTGTTCGTGACCTGTTTCGGCATCGCGCACCTTCATCAGCCCCACATTGGGGAGATCAGTGATACGGCGGTCGTACACCTGAATGGCAACAATGTCATGCTTGCGGTTGGCAATGGTCAACGCATTGCGGAAATCTTTTTCATCGATAAAGTCGCTCAGCATAAAGGCGGTGCAACGCTTTTTTATCACGTTAGTGAGATATTCCACTGCCATTTGAATGTCTGTACGCTTACTTTCGGGCTTGAAGTCAAGCAGTTCGCGGATAATATACAAGATATGTTTACGTCCTTTTTTGGGCGGAATGAATTTTTCAATCCGGTCCGAAAAGAAAATGACACCGATTTTATCGTTGTTTTGAATGGCGGAGAATGCAAGTGTGGAGGCAATCTCGGTCACCATATCCTTCTTCATCTGTTTCACCGTACCGAAATCCAAGCTGTTTGAGACATCAATCAAAAGCATAACCGTCAGTTCGCGTTCTTCTTCAAACACCTTTACAAAGGGTTTGTTGTAACGTGCGGTTACGTTCCAGTCTATATCTCGTACATCGTCACCATATTGATACTCACGTACTTCCGAAAACGACATTCCTTTGCCTTTGAAGGCTGAATGATACTGCCCGGCAAAGATGTTGTTTGAAAGGCCGCGTGTCTTGATTTCAATTTGGCGAACCCGTTTTAATAAATCACTTGTTTCCATACTGTTTCGTACTAAATTTATACTACTTATGCATCAGCGGGAGCGTATAAAGACTCTCGCCATTGGTGGATGGGGACGGTTAACGGCTGCACTATACAGATAGATTACGCCATATAGCCCGTACGGAAGTACCATAAGACGTGATTGAACTTCATCCACATTTCGTTTTCCCGACAGAAAAATTCGGGCAGAGGTGTTGCTTAAGGCACTTCTACCTTGTTCAGAATCTTACTGATAATTTCGTCAGAAGTCATGTTGCTGGCTTCCGCCTCATAAGTCAGACCAATGCGGTGGCGGAGTACATCATGCGCAACGGCACGCACATCTTCGGGAATCACGTAACCACGGCGCTTGATGAATGCATAGCTGCGTGCAGCCAAAGCCAAGTTGATGGAAGCACGTGGTGAACCACCGAAACCAATCATGTCTTTCAGTTCCTTCAAATCATATTTTTCAGGATAGCGAGTTGCGAATACGATATCGGCAATGTATTGCTCAATCTTTTCGTCCAAGTATACTTTCCGAACGACTTTGCGGGCTTCCATAATATCTTCCGACTTCAAAATAGGACGAACTTCAATCTTTTCACCGCTGATGTTTTGACGGATAATTTTCTTTTCTTCTTCCAATTTTGGATAGTCGATAATGACTTTCAGCATAAAACGGTCTACTTGCGCTTCGGGCAATGGATAAGTACCTTCTTGCTCAATCGGATTTTGGGTAGCCATTACTAAAAATGGTTCGGGCAACAGAAATGTTTCTTTGCTCAGTGTAACCTGACGTTCCTGCATGGCTTCCAGCAAAGCACTCTGTACCTTGGCCGGAGCACGGTTGATTTCATCGGCCAATACGAAATTGGCGAAAATCGGTCCTTTCTTAGCGATGAATTTCTCATCTTTCTGACTATAAATCATGGTACCGATAACGTCGGCTGGAAGTAAGTCCGGAGTAAACTGGATTCGGCTGTACTTGGCATCTATCAATGATGCAAGAGTCTTGATTGCTAATGTTTTTGCCAATCCCGGAACACCCTCTAACAGAATGTGACCATCGGACAACAAACCGATAAGTAAAGATTCTACCAAATGTTTTTGACCTACGATGACCTGATCCATACCGGTCATCAAATTGGTTACAAACGCACTTTGTCTTTCAATTTGTTCGTTTAGTGCACGAATATCAATTGCTTCAGCCATAATTTTGTTATTTAGTTATTTCTTTTTGAATCAGTATAACGGCCTTGTGACGGCCTTGTTCAATTAATGCAGCCAAAATTACGGTAATTAATTAACTGAGGCAACTATTTTTTATTAAAAAAGTGAAGCGTATCTCTACTTTTAAAGGATATTGGGCTAAAGAATTTTAAAATGAAAATTAGCGGTGGTTTATTGCTTCTTCGGAGCTAGTTCCGGGATACGCAATGTTGTTCCAATGGGAACTCTGTCAGCATCTTTGATTACGTTTTTGTTATGCCTTACAATATATGGCCACAATTTCTTTGTTCCATAAAATTTCAATGCTAATTTTATGAGACTTTCTCCTTCTTGAAGAGTATAGTTGACCTTAGTGCCTACAATATCATATTCCACGGTATCGGCCAATGTTACTTTGGCTATCTCTTGATTGGCAGCTGACTGTACGGAGGGGCTTTTCGGTTTTGTCGGTTGCTTTTGCAAAGGAGTTTCCGCCGGTTGTGATTGAATTGGCTCTCTTGTCTGCAAATTACTTCCCGAAACGGTATCCTGTTGCTGTAGAGTAACAGAATCGTTTGGCATTTCTTTCACAGTGGAAGTTGCGGCTGGAATAGATTGTCTTATCGGTTGCTTACTCGACGATGATTGCATGAACCAATAAATACCACCGGCAATGCAAAGAACAAGAATAATTGCAATAATGATTCCCCATAGATTTTTTTTCTGTTCCTTTTGCAACAGTCCTTCGGGAACTGCCAATGGACTTTCAGAAGCTGTCATCGACTGTGGTTTCGAAGTACGACCTTCGATTGTTTCTGAAATAGTTTTTTCTTCTCGTACTGCTTTTATTGCAGCTTCTGCAATGGTAGCAGGTCTTTCCTCCGAAGTATCTTCTGCTACTTTCGAAGCCTTTTCTGTCAAGTGGTCTTCTTTTATCGATTGTTGCTCTTCCACCGTTTCAATTATTTCATCAGCCGCTATTATTTTTTGGGGGTCGGAAATATTGGTTATCGGTTTAATGTCAGCTTCATAAGTCGGTGTGCTGGTGATAGTATTGGTGTCGTCTTCTTTTAGGATTTCAGGTGTGGAGGAGATGATTTCTTCCGTATTTTCTTCTTTATCGTCTTCTCCCTCCATTTCTATTTTCGTATCTTCTAATTGGGTATTCTCATTCAGGATAACCGTTTCGAAATGTGCGAACGGTTTATTAATCAAATCCTTCATGGCAGTATCGGGAGTAAACGATATTTTATTATGTCCCTGTATTTGAAAGCGCTCTCCTGTATTTACATTAACGCTTTCACGACTTTCTACTTCTGTTAGTTTAAAAGTTCCTAACCCCTTGACTTTTACATACTTTTCAGAAGCCAATGCTTCTTCGATAAGGTCAAAAATTCCTTTAACAAAGGCTTCGGCATCTTTTTTGTTCATGCCATGTTTCTCTCCCAAAAGTTCGATAATATCTTGTATGGTTATCTTGTCACTCATAGCATGTCAATTGC
>ENA-UOIZ01002899-UOIZ01002899.1-human-gut-metagenome-genome-assembly--contig:-P88-NODE-2899-length-11203-cov-15.808755_pt1 | contig 11203 bp, 8 predicted proteins | sample MGYA00242336_ERZ723883 | MGnify/ENA metagenome assembly ERZ723883 | reverse complement strand
GCCTCGGGCATGACCTCGGCCAGCTGGTCGATGGTCTGCGGGGTGCGGACGCCGGCGACGACGTCTTCGCCCTGGGCGTTCATCAGGAATTCGCCGAACAGCTTCTTTTCGCCGGTGGCGGGGTTGCGCGTGAACGCGACGCCCGTGCCGGAGGTATCACCGGTGTTGCCGAAGACCATGGACTGGACGTTGACAGCGGTGCCCCAGTCGGAGGGGATGTCGTTCATGCGGCGGTAGTAGATGGCGCGGGGGTTGTCCCAGGAGCGGAAAACGGCCTTGATGGCGCCCATCAGCTGCATTTTCGGGTCCTGCGGGAAATCTTCGCCGAGCTTGTCCTTGTATTCGGCCTTGAACTTCTCAGCCAGCTCCTTGAGATCGTCGGCATCGAGCTCGGTGTCGAGCTTGACGCCCTTCTTGTCCTTCATCTCGTCGATGAGCTGTTCGAAGTACTTCTTGCCGACCTCCATGACGACGTCGGAGTACATCTGGATGAAGCGGCGGTAGGAGTCGTAAGCGAAGCGGGGATTGTTGGTCTTCTTGGCGAAGGCGACGACGACCTCGTCGTTGAGACCGAGGTTCAGGATGGTGTCCATCATGCCCGGCATGGATGCGCGCGCGCCGGAGCGGACGGAGACGAGCAGCGGGTTGTAGAGATCGCCGAACTTCTTGCCGGTCATCTCTTCGAGCTTTTCGACGTACTCCATGATCTCGGCTTCGATCTCAGCATTGATCTGGTGGTCGTCCTTATAGTACTGCGTGCAGGCTTCGGTGGTGATGGTGAAGCCCTGCGGGACCGGCATGCCGAGGTTGGTCATTTCGGCGAGGTTCGCGCCCTTGCCGCCGAGCAGCTCACGCATGTGGCCGTTGCCTTCGGAGAAAAGATAAACGTACTTGTGAGACATTTGGTAAACCCCTTTCCAGTGTGGAGCAAAACATCTTTCGTTTTGCTGCCTTGTCATTTTTTATACCTTCAGATTCTTCAGACAAATACATACTATACCATATTTCCTGGGGTTTGCAAACTGAAAAGTTTTTGTTTCGACTAAAAAAATGTGAGATTCCGGACGGCCGGACGCGAAGAGATTTGGGCAAAACGCCATATCAGAGAGGCTTGGCCGGATATCAGACTTCATATCGTTCACAAAACGCAGCACGCGGGGAAAAATCGGGCGTCCAGGCTGCAAAAAAATCCCGCCGCCGGTCACCGGCTGCGGGAAAGCGGCGCTTTGGATTTCGGGATCCGGATGGTCAGGACAATCTCCTGCTCGGTCTCCTGCCGCTCGCGGCTGGCGCCGACGCCCGCGGCGCGGACGAGATCGAGCTGGTGGTCGATGGAGTTGAGGAACAGCCGCACGTCGCGCAGGACAAACCCGCCGAGCTCCCGGCGCTGCGGCGTGCGCGGGGCAAGGAGGGAATCGATGTACTGCTCGGTCTTTGCGACGGTCCATTCGCCCTGCGCGATGAGGCCGATGACGCGCAGGCGCTCGGCCTCGTCCGGCAGCTTCAGCAGCGCGCGGGCGTGGCGCTCGGTCAGGTGGTTTTCGCGCAGCGCCTGCAAGACCGACGGCGGATGGCGCAGGATGCGCAGCTTGTTGGCGACGGCGGACTGGCTCTTGCCGATGCGGCGGGCGGCCTGCTCCTGGCTCAGGTGGTATTGCTGCATGAGCTTCTGCAGACCCTCGGCCTCTTCGATGTAGTCGAGATCCCGGCGCTGCAGGTTTTCGACCAGTGCCAGCATGCCGGAGGATTCCTCGTTCACATCGGCGAGCAGGCAGGGGACCTCGCTGAGCCCGGCCAGCCGGGCGGCGCGGAGCCGGCGCTCTCCCGCCACCAGCTCATAGCCGCCCGCGAGCCTGCGTACCGTGAGCGGCTGCAGCACGCCGTACTGCCGGATGCTCTCCGCCAGCTCCTGCAGCGCGCCCGCGTCAAAATGCTTGCGCGGCTGCAGGGGATTCGGCCGGATCCGCGCCGCCGGCAGATAGAGGACCCGGCCCGATTCCAGCACCGAAAGGCGTTTTGTCTTTGCCATAGCATCTCTCCTCTGCAAGGACTTCTTGCAGCTATTGTAGGACAGCCCGGACGCAAAAACGCACGAATCCTGCCCATCCGCCACAATAAATTGTGGCGGGAAATACACGGGAAACACAAGATGTGGAAAACTGTGTGGAAAATGTGCATAAGTGGACGAAAAAACGCGCGAAGCTCCGGAGGCGCCTTGGAGCGTGGAAAATCGATGCCTCCCCTTGCAGGGGAGGTGGCTCGGCGCAGCCGAGACGGAGAGGTCGTGCCGGGAAGAGACAACCTCTCAGTCACCTTCGGTGACAGCTCCCTACCCCTTTTGTCCCTTCGGGACATTTCCCCCTGATAGGGGGAATCGGCCCCTGAAAGGGGAGCCTTTGGGGCACATTCTGTAGGGGCGGAGCAGAGCCCCGCCCCTACAAGGTGCAGAGCAAATAAAGAAGACCTACTCGCAAAAAGGTGCAGCCTGACAGATCCAGACTGCACCTTCTATTTATAGCAATCGTTCTAAGGCAACTAGCTGCAAACTTGATACCCACCGTATCAGGCGGCGCGTACCAAGACGCCCGTAAGGTGAGTATCGAGTGGAACGCCAGACCGAAACATTGGGGCTTACCTGAATTCGGATGCAGGAAGCACCAAACGTAGCCAAGCGCCCCTTTTCTCCCCTATCTTTTCCGGCAAGACGGAAAAGATAGGGCCGTCGGAGACAACCGGCAGTCGCAAATCTGCGACAACCTCTCAGTCAGCTTCGCTGACAGCTCCCCTGGGAGGGGAGCCCTTGGGTTCGTCAGCCCTTCAGGGTCTGTTTCGCGTGGGCGAGGGCCTGGCAGAGGGCGGAGACGTCGGCTTCGGTGTTGTCGCGGGAGAACGAGACGCGGATGGAGCCGTCGATGACGGCAGGGGGCAGGCCCATGGCCTCGAGTACGTGGCTGCGGTGCCCCTTCGAGCAGGCGGAGCCCGCCGAGACGTAGATCCCCTCCGATTGCAGGCAGTTGATGATCCCCTGCGAGCGCAGGCCCGGCAGCGAGAGATTCACGATGTGCGGCGCCTGCTGGCTGCCGAGCAGCACGAGCCCGTCGATCCCGGCGAGCGCCTCGCGCGTCAGATCGCGCAGGTGCGCCATGTGCGCGATCTCGGCCTTCGCGTCCGTATCGGCACAGGCCGCGCCGAAGCCGCAGATGCCGGGCATGTTCTCCGTGCCGGAGCGGTAATTGCTCTCCTGCCCGCCGCCGCAGAGGAAGGGGGGAAGCGGCAGGCCCGGCCGGATGTACAGTGCGCCCGTGCCCTTGGCTGCGTGGATCTTGTGCGCGGAGACGGAGATCATGTCCGCCCCGAGCGTCCTGGCCCGAAACGGGACCTTCAGAAAGCCCTGTACCGCGTCGGTGTGGAACAGCGCGAGCGGCGAGAGCCGCCGCGTGGCCTTGACCATGTCGGCGATGGGCATGACGGCGCCGGTCTCATTGTTGACCATCATGACGGAAACGAGGATGGTATCGGGGCGGAGCGCCTTTTTGAGCGCTTCGACCGTGATGTTCCCCTCGCGGTCGGGCTGCAGGTAAGTGACCTCGAAGCTCTTCGCCTCGAGCTTCTGCATGGGGTGCAGGACGGCGTGGTGCTCCACGGCGGTGGTGACGATGTGGTGCCCGCGCTTGCCGAGCCGCTCAGCAGCGGAGAAGATGGCCCAGTTGTCCGCCTCCGTGCCGCCGGAGGTGAAAAAGACGCGGTCCGGCTCCGCGCCGAGGGCGGAAGCGACCTGCTCGCGCGCCTGGCGCAGACGGTGGTGGGCCGCGATGCCGTGCGCATGCACGGACGAGGGATTGCCCCAGCAGTCCGTCAGAAGCTCTGTCATCGCCCGCACGCAGGCCTCACAGGGCTGCGTGGTGGCGGAATTATCGAGATAGATCATAAATATCGGTCCTTTATCAGCTTATTTTCCGACGCAGAAGCGCTCAAAAATGCGGTTCGTGATATCCTCGCGCATCGTGCGCCCCGTGACCTCGCCGAGCGCGCGCATCGCCGCCTCCAGATCGACCAGCACGGCGTCCGGCGTAAAGCCGGCCCGCAGCGAGCGCAGCGCAGCGTCCACGGATTTTTTGGCGCGCACGATCGCGTCGGCCTGCCGCGCGTTGGTCAAAAGCGATCCGTCGCACGGCGCGTCGTCCGGGAAGAGCATGTCGAACGCCTGCTCGAGCAGGTCGAAGCCCGTGCCATCCTTGCACGAGACGGGGATGATATACGAAAACGGCAGATCCGACGGCTCGATCACAGCGCCGAGATCCTGCTTGTTGAGAACGGCGATGGCCTCCGGTGCTTCGAGCGCGGCGTCCATCGCGCGGCGGTCCTCGTCGGTCAGAGGGCGCGAGTCGTCGACGACGAACAGGGCCGCGTCGCAGTCCTTCGCGGCCTCGACCGAGCGGTCGACACCGATCTTCTCGATGACGTCCTCCGTGTCGCGGATGCCCGCGGTGTCGACCAGGCGGACCAGATGCCGCCCGAGCGTGACGGTCTGCTCGACGGTGTCGCGCGTCGTGCCGGGGATGTCCGTGACGATCACGCGGTCAAAGCCGGAGAGCGCGTTGAGAAGGCTGGATTTTCCCGCGTTCGGGCTGCCGAGGATGGTGATCCTGACGCCGGACCGGACCATCCGGCCCCGGTGGCAGGAGGAAAGCAGCGCGGAGAGCGTCCGGCTGCTCGCCTGGAGCGCAGACTCCAGCTGGCTGAGCTCGAACGGGTCAATGTCCTCGTCGGGATAGTCGAGCACGGCGTGGAAGTGCGCGCAGATATCGACCCAGCTGTCGTAGACCGGGTCGATCCTTTTGCGCATCGCACCTGCGACCTGCCCGGCGGCGTTGGCCGCGGCGTCGGCGGTCTCGGCGTCGATGAGGTCGATGACGGCCTCGGCCTGGGTCAGATCCATCCGGCCGTTCAGAAACGCCCGGCGCGTGAATTCGCCCGGCCGCGCCTGCCGGAACCCGGCGGCGAACAGCGCCTCGAGCCCCGCGGCCAGCGCGGCGGGGGAGCCGTGGCACTGGATCTCGGCGGTATCCTCGCCGGTGTAAGAATGCGGGGCGCGGGAGATGAAGGCCATGCAGTGGTCGATGGGGCGCCCCTGCACGTCAAAGAGCGTGCCGAGGGCAAGCTTGCGGTCGGGAAGGGAGGAAAGCGGCTTGCCGGACTGCAGCTGGAAGACCTGCCCGGCTGCCTCGATGCACCCGTCGCCGGACAGGCGCAGAATGCCGATGCCGGTCCGGGCATGCCCGGTGGCGACGGCGGCGATTTTTTCTGCCATAGTGCCTCCTTACCGGTAGACGACCTCGATGCCCTTGAGCAGCAAAGGCTTGAGATCGAATACCGCCGGATCGCCGACGGCGCAGGGGACGTTCGTCACGTCCACACAGGTGTGGAGCATGCCGATGTGGCCGAGGACCCGGCACTTTTTCCCGTTCACCGTCACGGTGATGTGCTTTCTGAAGATCATCTGCCTGAGGTTCCGCAGCACGCCGCGCAGGCAGTCGCGGAAGCGGAACAGGTCGTTTCCCATCTCGACGCCGAAGCCGTGGTACCAGCCGACGGAGAAGACGGCCACGCGAGTGGGCTTCTTCGCGGTCCAGCCCGCGCCGTAGCCGCAGCTGTGGCCCTTCGGCAGCCAGCGCAGCTCCTCGACGGTCGCCTGGCATTCGCCGATGCGCGTGAGGCCGAAATTGCCGCGCACGCTGACCCGCCCGAGAACGGCGGAACCCACGCGCACGCCGTCCATCGCGTACTGCGGATATTTGAGGAGCCCGGCGGAGTTCAGCATGTGCGCCATGCCGGTCTCGCAGTCGGCCGCGTGCAGCTGATCGAGAACGCCCTGAAAGGCCTCGGCCTGCGCGATCGTCGCCTTCTGGCTGCAGAAGGCGGAATGCAGATGAGTATAGATGCCGGTCACGTGCAGACCGGGCATGTAGCGGAAGATGGGCAGCAGCTGGTCGAGCTCGTCCGGCAAAAAGCCGTAGCGGCCCATGCCGGTGTCGATCTTGACGTGGACCTCGGCCTGTACGCCGAGCTCCTGGGCCACGCCGTTCAAAACCGCCGCGTCATTCTGACTCGAGACGGTCAAAATCGCGCCGAGCTGCAGCAGCTGCCGCAGCTCGTCCTGCTCGCTCGTCGGGCGGAGCATCAGGATCGAAGCGTCGGCAAAGCCGCCCGCGCGCAGGCGGCTGACCTCGCTGACCTCGGTCACGGCAAAGTGCGTGACCCCGGCCTCCCGGCAGATGGCGGCCATCGGCAAAAGCCCCAGCCCGTAGCCGTCCCCCTTGAGGACGGCCCACAAAACCGCGCTGCCCGCGCGGGTCTGCAGCTGCTGCAGATTGCTCCGCACGGCGGCGGAATCGACGACATACGCTTTCATGCTGCGCCTCCTGCCTTACTTTTTTCCGCGGTTTTTGATGAGATAGACGGTCTTGCGCAGGTCCTTGAAGACCGACGTGCCGTGCTCCACGGCCCAGTAGATGAACGGGGAGAGGACCAGATCCTCCTCGCCGACGAACTCGGTGAACGCCCCGCCGAAGCCCTGCTTGAAGCGGAACAGACCGTAGAGCGGGTTATCCTCCGACACGTTGCCGGAGACCCCGCGGAAGTCGTAGATCCGGCAGCCGGTCTCGACCGCCCACTGGATCATGCGCCACTGCAGCAGGTAATTGGGCATCAGATTGCGGTGCTCGTTGCTGGACGCGCCGTAGAGATACCAGACCTTGTCGCCGTAGTGGATGGCGAGCGTGCCCGCGATCGGCGTTCCCTCCGGGTCAAAGGCCATATAGAGCCGCGCGTGCTCGCCGAGGTTATCGAGCATATTCGCAAAGTACTCCGGCTGGCGGGTGACGAAGCCGTCGCGCACGCCGGTCGTGAGCATCAGGTCGGCGAACGCCGGGACCATCTCCTTGCCGCAGATCTTCACGGTCACGCCCTTGCGCTCGGCCAGACGGATGTTGTAGCGCCATTTCTGATGGAAGGCGGCCATGAGCTCGTCCTCGGTCTTGCCCTCGACATTCAGGCGGAAGACGTAGCGGGGCTGGATGGCCTCAAAATTCTTGCCGCCCTCCTTGCATCGGAAGCCGAACGAGCGCATCATTTCCGCGAACGCCGTGTCGGAGGAGGGGACGTCGGGGTCGATCTTGATGACGTAGGCCTTCTGCTGCTTGGCGAGGGCCTTCGCGCCCTCGAGCAGCTCTGCAAAGGTCTCCCGGTCGCGTAGATCGCAGACCGGGCCGCGGCAGCCGTATAGCAGCGTCCGGCCGATGCCGGGCACCTTGCGGGACATCAGGGCCAGCGAGCCCTTGATCTTCCCGTCCTCGCCGCGCACGGCGACGGCGTTCCAGGCCCACATGGGCTTCTGCTTCGCCCAGAGGCTGCTCTGGGCGAAATGGCCCTTGGGGTGCTGCTGCAAAAACGCTTCGTATTCTGCGAGCGTCTTGTCGTTGATGAGTTCATACATGGCGGTGCATCTCCAAACAATACATATTATATATGTGTGATCGCGTCAGCCGACGCATAGCTTTCGCTATAGTCTACCACAAACTGCCGGGATATGCAAACCTGCACGGGGGAAAACAGGTATAGTTTTCTCCATATGCGGAAAAATGACAGAAGAGTTTTGTACGGGAGGCGGTCAGGATGGAAAACTGGGGCGCGGCGGAGCTGCGGGCGCTGTTCGGCGGCAGCGCGGATGTGGCGGAGCGGCAGATCATGGCCGGCGGGCAGAAGCTGGACGTGCTGTTTCTCGACGGGCTGACGTCCGGCGGTGATATCGCGGAGCAGGTCCTGCGTCCGCTCATGCAGACGGTGCAGCCCGGCAGCATGCAGGCGGTGCTCGCCCAGGCGGAGCAGGCACGGGTCTACTGCGCCGTGGCCGAGCGGGTCACGGCGCCGGAGGACGCCGCGGACAAGCTGCTGCACGGCTACTGCGCCGTCGTCTTTCCCGGCACGGGCGCGGCGCTCTGCTTCGAGACGAAGACCGATACCCGCCGCGGCCCGTCCGCGCCGGAATCGGAAAACACGGTCAAGGGCGCGAAGGACGCCTTTACCGAGACCATGCGCATCAACACGAGCCTCCTGCGCCGCCATCTGCGCTCGGCGCAGCTGCGCTTCGTGCAGAAGACCGTGGGGCTTCGCAGCCAGACGGCCGTCACGGTCTGCTTCCTTGCAGATCTGACGGATCCGGCGCTCGTCCGGCGCATGGAGCAGCGGCTGGCGGCGATCGATATCGACGGGATGCTGACGCCCGCGAGCGTGGAGGAATATGTGACCGGCTCGCGTAAAACGGCCTTTCCGCTCCTGCAGTACACCGAACGGCCGGATACCTTCTGCCAGGGGCTTTTGAACGGGCAGGTGGGCCTGCTTGTCGACGGGCTGCCGCTGGGGTATCTCGCGCCGGTGGATCTCGGCATTCTGATGAAATCGACGGAGGACCGCGCGGTCGACTATATCTCCGCCACCTGCCTGCGGGTGCTGCGGTATCTGGCGCTGCTGGCGGCGCTGCTGCTGCCGGGGCTGTATGTGGCGATGGCGACGTACCATCAGGAGATGATCCCGACCAAACTCCTGCTCGCCATCATCGATTCCAAGCAGGAGGTGCCGTTCGACACCGTCTTTGAGGTCATCGGCCTTCTGGCGGCCTTTGAGCTGCTGCAGGAGGCGGGGCTCCATCTGCCGCAGGCCATCGGCACGGCGGTGTCGATCATCGGCGGGCTTGCCGTCGGGACGACCGCGGTCGATGCGCGGCTGATCTCTCCGGCGGCGCTGATCGTGGCGGCGTCGGCCGGGATCTGCGGCTTTACGCTGCCGAGCCGGGATTTGTCCGACGCCATCCGCGTCTGGCGGTTCGCGCTGGCGATTCTGGCTGGCGTGGGCGGCCTGTTCGCGCTGACGGCGGGCGGCGTGCTGCTGCTGATCCATCTGTCGGGGCTGACGAGTCTGGACGTTTCGTATCTGACGCCGTTTTCCGACGCCCGGGCGGCCCGCGCCATCCTGCGCCCGCGCCTGATCCGGCAGAAACGGCGCGAGGCTGCGCTGCGGCCGCAGGATCTTCGAAATCAGGGGGACGGAACATGAACCGCATCTGTATCTGGCTGCTGGCCGCGGCGTCGGCCGTCTGCCTCTGCATGCTGCCGCGCACCGGCACGGACGCGGCGAAGCTGCTCCCGGCCCAGGTGCTCGTGATCGGGGCCGGGGACGGCGTGGTCACCGTGGAGGCCGACAACGGCGCGGCCGGGTCCGGCCCGACGCTGGCCGCCGCGCTGGCCGATATGGCCGAATGTGCGGAGGGGACGCTGTTTCTCGACACGGCGGAGCATATCGTGCTGCTGCAGAGCGCCGGAGCCCTGCTGCCTGCGGCTGCGCAGCAGCCGCAGTTCCGCCCGGCGGCCAAGCTGTATCTGGCCCGGCTGCCGGAGCTGCACGCGGCTGAGGCCGTGGAGTTTTTACAGGCGCACCCGGGGACGCTGACGCTCGCGCTTGCGCGCGCGGCGCTGGTCCGCGGGGATCAGATCCGCCCGGCGCAGCTGCTGCCGGCGGAGGACGGAGGGATGAAGCTTGCAGGATAAGCTGACGCCGCGGCAGAGCCGGGCGTGGGGGCTGTGCGCGCTGAGCGTTCCGGCGGCCATGGCGCTGGCCGGGCGCGGCTGGCTCTGGGTGCTGACGGGAAGCGCGGCGGCGAGCGGGATCGTGCTGTTTCTGCAGACGCTGCAGCGCCGGAGCGGTCAGAGCCTGCCGGAGCAGATGGCCCGGGCCTTCGGTCGGCGCAGCGGGCTGCTCCTGGGCGCGGCGGTGTGCCTCTGGCTGCTGCTGGCAGCCTCCGGCGCGGCTGCGGCGAGCCAGATCGCGTTTGAGGACGATCTCGGCCCACTGGCACCCGCAGTCCCGCTGTTGCTGGCCGCACTGGCCAGCCGGAAGGGACAGGCCGCTGCGGCCCGGGTCAGCGGCGTGTTGGCGCTCTGTCTGGCATTATTATATAGTATCATCGCGCTGGCCTCCTTGCGGCATGTGCAGGCGGCGTGGTGTCGGCCGTGGGGGAGCGCCGCGGATGCAGGGCTGAGCCTCTGCCTGTGCCTGATGCCCGCGTGCCTGCTGTTTCTGGACGGGGACGGGCAGACGCCGCGGCCGGGCTGGAGCGCGTTGGCCGCTGCGGTGCTGCCGGGCGTGGCGGCGCTGCTGTGCAGCGCGTGTCTGTCCCCGGCGTGGACGGCCCAGCTGCCGCAGCCGCTCTATACGCTCACGAAAAGTCTGTCGGTCCTGTCCGTCATGCAGCGCTTTGAGCTGCTGCTGTCCACGGCGCAGCTGCTCGGGCTGGTGTCGCTGCTGACGCTGCTCGTGTGCGCGGCCGCCCGCACGGCAGAGGTCTGCCTCGGCGCCGGATGGGGAGAGAAGAAGGAAGGAGTCTTCTGTCTGCTCGCCTTCGGCGTCAGCTTCCTGACGCAGCGGCTGCCGATGGCGGTATGGGTCGTCGGAGCGGCTACATTTTGGGGTGTGATCCCGATATTAACACAAGTTATAGGAAATATAAAAAAGAATGAAAAATAATGAAAAAAGGGGTTGACAAACCCGAATCCCGATGATAATATATGCGAGCGTTCTGAAGAGCGCAGCATATTGGATGGGAGCCGAGAAAACGGTTGAAAAACCTTGAAAAAAGTTCTTGACAAACAGATGAAGATGTGCTAGAATAAATGAGTTCGCTGCGAGAGAGAAATTGATCAAAGCGAGCGATGATCATAAGAAGTTCGAAAGAATTTGAAAAAGTTCTTGACAAACGAAACTTCCTATGATACAATAAAAGCCCGCGAAACTGCGGAGTGCACCTTGTAAATTAAACAACGAGAAACATGAACAAACACCTTGGACAATTTTAATTTAAGTTGTTCAGTGAATGTCAGAAATGAGATTCTTTGAATAGCCAACGAAAATTCTTGAGTATAGCTAAGAGCGAACCAAGATGAAATTGATTTTAGAGCTTCGGCTTTAAGATACCATTTTATTGAGAGTTTGATCCTGGCTCAGGACGAACGCTGGCGGCGTGCCTAACACATGCAAGTCGAACGAAGCTCTGCGATACAAGACTTCGGTCAAGTTGAACGGATGACTTAGTGGCGGACGGGTGAGTAACGCGTGAGGAACCTGCCTTTCAGTGGGGGACAACAGTTGGAAA
>ENA-UOIZ01002897-UOIZ01002897.1-human-gut-metagenome-genome-assembly--contig:-P88-NODE-2897-length-11228-cov-12.954802_pt1 | contig 11228 bp, 8 predicted proteins | sample MGYA00242336_ERZ723883 | MGnify/ENA metagenome assembly ERZ723883 | reverse complement strand
TAGGCGGCGTCGGCGAAGCCCGCGCCCGGCTTCTGGACAAGGAGCTGGGCATCCGCACGCTGGGCGACATGCTGAGCCATTATCCGTTCCGCTACATCGACCGCACGAAAGTCTACCGCATCGCCGAAATCACCGAGGGCGCGCCCACGCTCCTGCAGTTCCGCGCCCGCATAACGGGGGTGGCCTATGCCGGTACGGGGCGTAAAAAACGCTTCACGGCCTACGTGCAGGACCCGACGGGATCGGCCGAACTGGTGTGGTTTCAGGGCATCAAATGGATCGAAAAACGCGTCGAAGTCGGACGCGAGTACCTCATCTTCGGACGTCCGTCGTTCTACCGCGGACTTCTGTCGATGGCGCATCCCGAACTGGAGACCATGGAGCAGGCCCTCTCGCGCAAGGCCGAAAGCGGCATGCAGGGCATCTATCCCTCGACCGAGAAACTTTCGAACGTACTCGGCGCCAAGGGCATGTACCAGATCATCTGCAACACATGGGCGCTGGCCAAAGACCATATCCCCGACTACATGCCCGACGAGGTGCGAACCCGCTACGGGCTGATACCGCTGCGTGACGCCTACTACAACATCCATTTTCCGCAGTCGCCCGAACTGCTGCGGCAGGCACAGTACAGGCTGAAATTCGACGAACTGCTGGGCATCCAGCTCAACGTCCAGTCGCGCCGTACGGAACGTCTGGCCAAAAACAACGGCTTCCTGTTCATGAAGGTCGGGGACGTCTTCAACACCTTCTACAACGAAAAGCTACCGTTCCCGCTCACCGGGGCGCAGAAACGGGTCATCAGGGAGATCCGGCAGGACACCGTCACGGGCTACCAGATGAACCGCCTGTTGCAGGGCGACGTCGGCAGCGGCAAGACCCTCGTGGCGCTGATGTCGATGCTGCTGGCCGTGGACAACGGCTTTCAGGCCTGCATGATGGCCCCGACCGAAATCCTCGCCCGCCAGCACTTCGCGACGATCACGCGCATGCTCGAAGGCATGGACGTGAAGACGGCGGTCCTGACCGGATCGTCGAAGGTCAAGGAGCGCCGGCTGGCGCTCGAAGGGATCGCGTCGGGCGAAGTGGACATCCTCATCGGCACGCACGCCCTGATCGAAGACCGGGTGCAGTTCGCCAACCTCGGATTCGTGGTGATCGACGAACAGCACCGCTTCGGCGTGGAGCAGCGCGCCCGGCTCTGGACCAAGAACGAACAGCCGCCCCATATCCTCGTGATGACCGCCACGCCGATTCCCCGCACGCTGGCCATGACCCTGTACGGCGATCTGGACGTCTCGGTGATCGACGAGCTGCCCCCCGGACGCCGTCCGATCAAGACCGTACATTACACCGATGCGGCGCGCCTGCGCCTGTTCGGATTCATGAAGCAGGAGATCGCCAAAGGACGGCAGGTGTACGTGGTCTATCCGCTCATCAAGGAGTCCGAGGCGATGGACTACAAAGACCTCACGGACGGTTACGAAGCCATCTCGCGCGATTTTCCGCTGCCCGATTACGTCACGACGATCTGCCACGGCAAGATGAAGCCCGCCGACAAGGAGGAGTCGATGCGCCAGTTCAAGTCGGGCGAAGCCGACATCATGGTCGCCACATCGGTCATCGAAGTCGGCGTGGACGTGCCCAACGCCACGGTGATGGTCATCGAGTCGGCCGAGCGGTTCGGACTCTCGCAGCTGCACCAGCTGCGCGGACGCGTGGGCCGCGGCGGCGAACAGTCCTACTGCATCCTCATGTCGGGCGAAAAGCTCTCGAAGGAGTCACGGGCGCGCCTGCAGGCCATGTGCGAGACCAACGACGGCTTCCGACTGGCGGAACTCGACCTCAAGCTGCGGGGCGCCGGAGACATCAACGGCACGCTCCAGAGCGGCATGGCATTTGATCTGAAAATCGCCAATCCCACGCTCGACGTGCAGATACTCACCGTCTCGCGCGAAGCGGCGGCGGCCATCCTGACCGCCGACCGCGATCTCTCGCTCCCGGAACACCGCGGACTGCAGGAGCTGAGGCGGAAGTATTCGGGACAAGAAGAGATTGATTTTTCCATGATTTCGTAATATTTCAAAACCACCGAACGTTTATCCTAAAAAACCCTGTCCATGAAACGATTGCTTATCACGATACTATTCCTTTCGGCCGTCCTGCCCCTCCCGGCCCAGCTCTACCATCCGGGCGAGCAGCTCTTCTACCGCGTGAGCTACAAGGCCAAGATGTTCCCTAACACCGAGGTCGGCGCCGTGGAGGTCAAGACCAGCGACAGCGAAATCGCCGGCCGCAAATACTACAAGGTCGAGGGCATCGGCCGCACGCTGCCCACCTACCGCTGGTTCTTCAACCTCGAAGACATCTACACGGTATGGATCGACCCGGAGACAAAGCGCCCCGTACGTTTCGAAAGCGACCTGCACGAAGGCGACTATACGTTCCAGAGCTACTACAACTACGACTGGGAGAACAATCAGGTCTTCACCCGCTGGCGCCGCCGCCAGAAACCCTATCAGGAGAAAACCATGCCGCTGACGCCCGAAAGCATGGACGCCATCGCGCTCTTCTTCACCATGCGCGGATCCGACGCCGACAGCTTCAAGCCCGGCGAGCCGGCGACGCTCCAGATGGTGCTTCAGGACACGATCCGGCACCTGAGCTACCGCTTCATCAACCGCGAGACAAAGAAAATCCGCAACATGGGCAAATTCAAGACCCTGAAGTTCGAATGCCAGCTGGGCACCACCGAAGGATTCTCGTTTACCGACGGCACGGTCTTCACGCTCTGGATCTCGGACGACGAGAACAAAATCCCGCTTTACATCGAATCGCCCGTGCGCGTGGGCAGCATCAACGCCTATATTTCGGGCTACAAAGGGCTTAAATACCCGATGACGAGCCTGATAAAATAAAAATTTTATATCTTTGCAGAAACGAAAGTTACCCCGGCAACATCAAATTAATCCTATTTCCGAAAAACCAGCTTTTATGGAAGAAAATAAGCAAGGATACGACCCCTCGGAATTCGAGGACGACGACTACATGACTCCCCAGCCCGACGCGGGCAAATCCATCCGCGGCTACCGCATCGTCATCATCATCCTGTCGGTGATTCTGGTGGCCCTTTCGGCGCTCTATTTCAGCATCCACCGCCAGCAGATGATCGACAACCGGCTGCTGCAGAGCGACCGCGACTCGATCCAGAACGATCTGGGACGGCTGATGACCGACTTCGACAACCTGCAGGTCACCAACGACAGCATCTCGGCGGGGCTGACCATCGAACGCGACCGCGCCGACTCGCTGATGACGCGCCTCAAGAAGGAGCGTTCGTGGAACCTCGCCAAAATCAAGCAGTACGAGAAAGAGGTAGGTACGCTGCGTACGATCATGAAGGGCTACATCCGTCAGATCGACTCGCTGAATACGCTCAACAAGAGACTCATCAGCGAAAACGTCGGCTACCGCAAGGAGATCTCGTCGGCCAAACTGCGCGCCGAAATGGCCGAGGAGAAGGCCGCCGAACTGGACAACAAGGTCCGTGTCGGCGCCGTGATCCGCGCCCGCGACATCACGCTGGCGGCGCTCAACGCCAACAGCAAACCGGTATCGCGCGTCAAGAACGCCGCCCGCCTGCGCGTGGACTTCGTGCTGACGGCCAACGAACTGGCGACGCCGGGCGAAAAGACGATCTACGTGCGCATCACCTCGCCCGACGGCTACGTGCTGACCACCGAAGCCATGCCGACCTTCGACTTCGAGGGCGAACGCCTGAGCTATTCGGCCATGCGCGAAGTGGACTACCAAAATCAGGACCTCGACGTGGGCATCTTCTACAACAGCACCGGATTCGCCGCAGGCACCTACACCGTGCAGCTCTTCTGCGAAGGCCGCCTGATCGGCACCTCGCAAATCGCCATGCGCTAACCGCGGCACCGGGGTCCGGCAATCCGCCGGCCCCCGGCTGCAACCCGCACGAACATATGAATTCCCGGTCTTCGTAGCGAAGACCGGGAATTCTGTTTTCGGCAGCACGCACGGCCTGCCGGAAAGGAAAGAGCACGCCCAACGAAACGGGCAGGAACGCAACAGAGGCGGAGGACAGCGGAAGACAGCGCCGAAACGAAATAAATAAGAGGGAGAAGTCCGCGGACTTCTCCCTCATACCCCGTAAACCGGCGGCCCGAATCGGAGCGAAACAGACCGGCCCGGCGAATACGGCTTATTTGTTCTCCTCCTGCCAGATCAGGGCCGAAGCGCCGAGAATAGCGGCGTTCTTGCCCTGAATACCGCTCGGAAGCAGTTTCACCTTGTTCTTGAATACGAAGAGCATGTTCTCTTCCATGTACCACTGTGTGGGTTCGAAGATCAGCTTGCCCGCCTTCGACAGACCTCCGAAGAGGAAAATCGCTTCGGGAGAGGTGACCGTCACCACGTCGGCCAATGCGCGGCCCAGCAGCTCGCCCGTATAGCGGAAAGCCTCCAGCGCCACCGGGTCGCCCTGCTCCGCCGCAGCCGAAATCATCGACGCATCGAAGTCCGCGAAGGCAATGTCGCGCAGTTTGCTGGGCGCCGTCATCGTCGCCATCAGCTCGAAAGCCGTGCGCTTGATGCCCGTCGCCGAAACATAGGTCTCCAGACAGCCCCTGCGCCCGCAGCCGCACTCGCGGCCGTTGCGCTCGACGATGATATGACCGAACTCGCCGGCAAAACCGTCGTGTCCGTAGATCATCTCGCCGTTGGAGACGAAGCCCGAACCGAGTCCCGTGCCGAGCGTGATCATCACGAAGTCGCGCATACCTTTGGCGTTGCCGTAAATCATCTCGCCGATCGTCGCGGCATTGGCGTCATTGGTCACCAGTACCTTCACGCCGCCGAAACATCTGCCGATATCGTCGGCCAGCGGAAAGAGACGGCGGCTCTCGTCGGGATTGGGGTCGCCCTCGCGGAATTTCCAGAGGTTGGCGGGATTCTCGACCGTACCCTTGTGGAAATTGGCGTTGGGGGCGCCGATGCCGATGCCCGTCAGCTCGTATTCGAACGAAAGACTGTCGGCCAGCGCGTGCATCGCCTGACACAAATCTTCGACGTAAGCCGGATAATCGTCTACATGAGGATATTTCTTGGTCGAAATGACCGATTCGGCATAGAGGTCGCCGTTCTCATCGACAAGGCCGAAGGCGGTGTTGATGCCGCCGATGTCCACGCCGATCGCGAGTTTTTTCATAATATGTCCGGTTTAAAAAAGTTAGCAATTATCAGGTCAAAGTTAATCCAAAATTCGGCTACTCCAAACTTTTTTCCTACTTTTGGGACAGATTCCGCTCCAAAATGTAGTACTACAATGATGCAAACGAACGAGCAACTGCTCTTAGCAATCGAAAATTATCTGGCCCAGACCGAGTTCCCGGCCGAACCCGAACGTCTCTACGCACCGATCGGCTATTCGCTGGCGGGCGGCGGCAAACGCCTGCGCCCGATGCTGCTGATGCTCGCACACGGCATTTTCACCGACCGGTTTCAGGCCGCCCTGCCGGCTGCGGCCGCCGTCGAGGTGTTCCACAACTTCACGCTGCTGCACGACGACATCATGGACAACGCCGCCGTGCGCCGGGGCAAGCCCTCGGTCCATGCCAAATGGGGGCAGAACGTGGCCATCCTCTCGGGCGACGCCATGATGATCTACGCCTACCGCCTGTTGAGCAGCGTCCCGGCCAACCTGCTGCCGCAGGTGCTCTCGACCTTCAACACCATGGCGCTCGAGGTGTGCGAAGGACAGCAGTACGACATGGATTTCGAACAGAAACCCAAGGTCTCGGTGGTCGAATACATGCACATGATCGAGCTGAAGACCTCGGTGCTGCTGGCCGGATCGGTCGTGATCGGCGCGATGCTGGGCGGCGCTTCGGACGAGGACTGCCGCCGCCTGCGGCGCTTCGCCGTCGAGCTGGGGCTGGCATTCCAGTTGCAGGACGACCTGCTGGACAGCTACGGCGACCAGCGGCTGGGCAAAGCCATCGGGGGCGACATCCTCGAAGGCAAGAAGACCTACCTGATGATCACGGCGATGAGCCATGCCGACGAGGCGACGCGCGAGATGCTGCGCACGGCCTACCGCGACCCGGCGCTCTCCGACGCCGAGAAGATCGGCAAGGTGAAGTCGATCTACGACCGACTGGACGTGCCGCGCCTGACCGAGCAGCAGATCCAGCTGCGTTTCGAACGTGCGCTGTCGATCCTCGACACCCTTTCGGTGGCCCCTTCGCGGACGCAGCGCATGCGCGACTACGCCATGAGCCTGATGGACCGGAAAAACTGAACGATGAAACGCTACGACATTGAAATAATGGCTCCCGTCGGGAGTTACGAATCGCTCGCGGCCGCCATCCGGGCCGGGGCCGACGCCGTCTATTTCGGCGTCGGGAAACTCAACATGCGTTCGGCCTCGGCGGCCAACTTCACGCTCGACGACCTGGGACGGATCGTCGCCTCGGCCCGCAAGGCCGGGGTGAAGACCTACCTGACGGTCAACACGATCGTCTACGAAGACGAGATCGCCGACGTGCACGCCGTGATCGACCGCGCCAAAAAGGAGGGCGTCGACGCCGTGATCGCCTCGGACATGGCGGCGATCCTTTACGCCCGCCGGATCGGGCAGGAGGTGCACATCTCGACCCAGAGCAACATCTCGAACTCCGAGGCGGTGCGCTTCTACGCCCAGTGGGCCGACACGGTGGTGCTGGCGCGCGAACTGTCGCTGGAGCAGGTGGCGGCGATCCGCCGCCGGATCGTCGAGGACGACATCCGCGGCCCGCGGGGCGAACTGGTCGAGATCGAGATGTTCGCCCACGGCGCGCTGTGCATGTCCGTCTCGGGCAAATGCTACCTCTCGCTCTACGAAACCAACTGCTCGGCCAACCGCGGCGCCTGCCGCCAGCTGTGCCGCCGCAAATACACCGTCACGGACACCGAGACCGGTGCGGCGCTGGACATCGACGGGCGCTACGTCCTCTCGCCCAAAGACCTCTGCACGGTCGATTTCCTCGACCGGTTCATCGGCTCGGGTGTGCGGGTGCTGAAGATCGAAGGGCGTGCACGCGGCGCGGAATACGTCAAGCGCGTGGTGGAATGCTACGACGAAGCGCTGCGCGCGATCGAAGCCGGCACCTACACCCCCGCCCTGGCCGCCGGGCTGAAGGAGCGGCTCGCCACGGTCTTCAACCGCGGATTCTGGGAAGGCTACTACGCCGGGCGCCCCGTGGCCGAACACAGCCAACATTACGGCTCGGCCGCCACGCGGCGCAAGGTCTATGTAGGCAAGGTAACGAACTTCTACAAAAGAATATCGGTGGCCGAGGTACTGGTCGAAGCCGCACCGCTGTCCGTGGGCGAGGATATTTTCTTCATGGGTGCCACTACCGGCATCGCCGAACAGACGCTCGCCGAGCTGCACGACACCGACGGCACCCCGGCGCAATCCGTGGCACAGGGCACCCTCTGCGCCGTGCACACCGACACCCCGATCCACCGCGGCGACCAGCTCTACAAATTCGTCGACGCGGAATAGACCCGGCTGTCAGGACAATATTCATTACAAGAAACGCCTCCGGGCGTTTTTTTGTTACGGTTTCCCTGCGATCAGACAGATGAAAAGTTGCTTATCATAAAAATTTTATCGAAAAACAATAAATTTTATTTGTTTTTCAAAATTTCTTTTGTAAGTTTGCAGTGTCGCAATTAAAAAAGACATCCTATGGAGATCGAAAAAATCATCCGCATGCTGGCCGTATTCATCGTCGTGGCCGCCTTCGCGCTCTCGGTAGCCGCCCGGCTTCTGTTCCCCGAAGTTTCGCACCTGTCCGACACGCCGCTGCTGATACTGCTGATCCTCTCGGTCTGCGCCATCTGGCGCGACGCCCTGCGCTCCGAAAAGCAAAACGAAAACACAAACGAATAATCCCATGAAAAAACTCCTTCTGTTCGCCGCAGCGGCGGCCGTTCTCGCCTCCTGCGCACCCAAGACGGCCCTTGAGCTGCCGATGGAAACCTTCTTCCGCAATTCGGAGAAGACCGGTTACCAGATATCGCCCGACGGCCGCTATTTCTCCTACATGGCGCCTTACGAAAGCCGCCGCAACATCTTCGTACAGCCCGTGGACGGCAAGCAGGCGGTGCGCATCACCTCGGAGACCGAGCGCGATCTGGCCGGATACTTCTGGGCCGGCGACAACCGCATCCTCTACCTGAAGGACACGGGCGGCGACGAGAACTACCAGCTTTACGGCGTGAACATCGACGGCAGCGACCCGAAGGCCTACACCGCCATTCCGGGCGTCCGCACGCAGATCATTGACCCGCTGGAAGAGATCGACTCGCTGATAATCATCGGCACCAACCAGCGCAATCCGATGATCTTCGACCCCTACCGGCTGAACCTCAACACGGGCGAGATGACGATGCTGTGCGAGAATCCCGGCGACATTCAGGGCTGGCAGACCGACCACAACGGCCGCCTGCGCGTGGCTTACGCCATCGTGGACGGCGTCAATTCGCAGATCCGCTACCGCGAAACCGAAGCCGAGCCTTTCCGCCCCGTGCTGACGACCAACTTCAAGGAGAGCGTCTCGTTCGCCGCCTTCACCCCCGACAACAAGCAGGTCTACGCCGTCACCAACCTCGGACGCGACAAGGTCGCCCTCGTGCTGATGGACCCCGCGACGTGCGAGGAGATCGAACAGCTCTACGTAAACGACAAATACGACTTGGACAACATCTGGTACAGCGACGCGCAGAAGAAACTGCTCGGCGTCTCCTACACCGGCCACAAAGGCACCGCGCGCCACTTCTTCGACAAGGCGACGGGCGAGATGTTCGGCCGCATGGAGAAGCACCTGCGCGGCTATGCCATCGGCATCGCCGGCTCGAACAAGGCCGAGGACAAATACATCGTCTATGCAGGCGGCGACCGCACGATGGGCACCTATTACCTCTACGACGTCGAGGCCGACACGATGACCAAGCTGGCAGACCTCGCGCCGTGGATCGAAGAGGAGCAGATGGCCGAGATGATCCCTATCAACTACACTTCGCGCGACGGTCTGGAGATCGAGGGCTACCTGACGCTGCCCGTGGGCAAGACCGTGCACAACGCCAAGAACCTGCCCGTGGTCGTGAATCCCCACGGCGGACCTTGGGCCCGCGACTACTGGGGCTTCAACCCCGAAGCGCAGTTCCTCGCCAACCGCGGCTATGCCGTGCTGCAGATGAACTTCCGCGGTTCGACGGGCTTCGGACGCAAGTTCACCGAAATCGCCTACGGCAAGTGGGGCCAGACCATGCAGGACGACATCACGGACGGCGTGAACTGGCTGATCGGCAAAGGCATCGCCGATCCCGCGAAGATCGCCATCTACGGCGGCAGTTACGGCGGCTACGCCACGCTGCAGGGCATCGTGAAGGATCCCGACCTCTACGCCTGCGCCATCGACTACGTAGGTGTGTCGAACCTCTTCTCGTTCCTCGAAACCATTCCGCCCTACTGGAAACCGATGCTCGACATGATGTACGAGATGGTCGGCAACCCCGAAAAGGACGCCGAGATGCTGCGCGAGAATTCGCCGGCCCTCAACGCCGAGCGCATCAAGACCCCGCTGCTGGTGGTGCAGGGCGCCAACGACCCCCGCGTGAACATCAACGAGAGCAACCAGATGGTCGAAGCGCTGCGCAGCCGCGGCGTGCATGTGGACTACATGGTCAAGGACAACGAAGGCCACGGCTTCCACAACGAGGAGAACCGTTTCGACTTCTACCGCGCGATGGAGAAGTTCCTCGCCAAATACCTCAAGGGCGTCGAACCGCAGGGCGGGATCGTGCCGGAGAGCGACCGCAGATAAACCGGAATCACAACCAGCCACAAGCATACTACCATACCGTTTTTTAAAGTAAAAAGTTCAAATTCATAGTTGTGAGAAGGGAGGCCCGGAAATTTCCGGGCCTCCGTTTTCATGCGAGCCCGGCACCCGTTTTGATTTGCGGACGGCATGTATTACCTTTGCACTCCGTGAGCACCATTCCCTACATAGCGCCGCCTGCGGACGGATTGCCGATGCCCCGCCGCTTGTGGGCCATTCTGGCCGTGGCGTTCGGCGTCGGACTGTCGGTGCTTGACAGCGCCATCGCCAACGTCGCCCTGCCGACCATCGGGCAGGAGCTGGGGATTTCGTCCGCCGACTCGATCTGGATCGTCAACGCCTACCAGCTGGCCATCATGGTCTCGCTGCTGTCGTTCTCGGCGCTGGGCGAGCTGGTCGGCTACCGCAAGGTCTACATCGGCGGGCTGATGCTCTTCACGGTGGCTTCGGTGGGCTGCGCACTCTCCTCGTCGCTCGCCACGCTGGTGCTGGCGCGCGTCATGCAGGGCTTCGGCGCCGCGGCCGTCACGTCGGTCAACACCACGCTCATCCGCATCATCTACCCCAAGGCGCAGCTGGGCCGCGGGCTGGGTCTCAACGCCACGGTCGTCGCCGTGTCGTCGGTCGCAGGCCCGACCATCGCCGCAGGCATCCTTTCGATCGCCCACTGGCCGTGGCTCTTCGCCGTGAACATTCCCGTCGGGCTTGTCGCCCTGTCGCTGAGCCGCCGCTTCCTGCCCGACAACCCCGTGCGGGTCGGCACCCACCGCTTCGACTGGCGCGACGCCGTGATGAACGCACTCACGTTCGGGCTGCTGATGGCTTCGGTCGAGGGATTCTCGCACGGTCTCGATCCGCGCATCCTCTCGGCCGGCATCGCCGCACTGCTCGTCGTCGGCTTCTTCTTCATCCGCAGCCAGCTGCGCGAACCCTATCCGCTGCTGCCGTTCGACCTGCTGCGCATCCCGATCTTTTCGGTCTCGGTCTTAACGTCGATCTGCTCGTTTCTGGGGCAGATGCTCGCCATGGTGGCCCTGCCCTTCTACCTGCAGCACGAATTCGGCTACGACGAAGTAGCCACGGGACTGCTGATGACCGCATGGCCCGCCGTGATCATGGTCGTGGCCCCGATCGCCGGCCTCCTCGTCGAACGTGTCCACGCCGGATTTCTGGGCGGCATGGGACTTACGGCCATGGCCGCGGGACTGTTCCTGCTGGCCTTCCTGCCCGATGATCCGGCGCCTTTCGACATCGCATGGCGGCTGGTGCTCTGCGGCGCGGGATTCGGACTGTTCCAATCGCCCAACAACA
>ENA-UOIZ01002874-UOIZ01002874.1-human-gut-metagenome-genome-assembly--contig:-P88-NODE-2874-length-11275-cov-5.675936_pt1 | contig 11275 bp, 8 predicted proteins | sample MGYA00242336_ERZ723883 | MGnify/ENA metagenome assembly ERZ723883 | reverse complement strand
AATCCTACGATAACTATAGCCAATCTTATATTCAATCGTCCAATCATCTTCTATCAAAGTTAATGTATGTAAAGAACTCTTGTCCGAATCCTCGATAAATGTACAAGTCAATCGTTGGCCGTAAATACCGCGGGTACCGTTTTTAGTTGCATACACGGTATAATTCTTCTTGTACTCGGTTAATTTATACGGCTGTTGTATAACAAATGTTGATGATGTAATATCTGCATATATCGGGAACGATAATTTCTTGCCTTTTATCTGATAACTTTTGATAATAGGCTCCAACTCATCTTTTGTTGCGATATGGTAACCGTTAGGTGCACAACAGTTCCATAACCCGCTAAAACTCGAATAACTGCCCAGCAGTTTTATACTATCCTCTGTAACTACCGGCACACCCATTATTCCGACAACGACATTCTCTGCGATAGTTGTCAATTCTGCCATATTGCTTACGGTTTGGCTCGCTTCTGTGGAAGTGGTTATCTGCGCCGTCTGGACATCTACCATACGCGCCGAGATGAACATGGATTCGAATACCTCCGAAATGTCGGCAATAAGGACATAGCGCACTCCGAACTGCTGTCCCAGTCGTGCAATCTGATTGTCGCTGACTGCTCCCGACATTTGGTAATCATGCTCTTTAGCCAATTCCGCCAAGAAATCCGCCGTGCGCTCGACTGCCGCATACTCTTCGCTGCGGGTGATGCCGGTTACCAGTTTCGAGCCGATAACCTTTTTGTACCCTGCATCGGCACTGCCGGTTACATAAATTGCAACCTTTTGTTTGGCAGTCTGCGCAATGGCGACACCGCCGAAAAGGTTCAGCATCGCCATAAATAATACAATAAATCGTTTCATGTTTCAATATTTAATTGGATTTCTGGGAAACTAATCTGTAAACTACATTGTTCGTCAATAGAATCCAGTCCTCCGTAGAGTTGATTTTGCGGCTGGAATCAACCGATTTAACAATCCGTCCGCTCTCGACGTCGATTAATCTTGCCGTCATAAAACCGAATTCGTTGGTGCATATCGCTTCGAGTGCCGCAACATATTGCACACCGAAACGCATGCCGAGTTTAACGATTTGGTCGTAGCTAACCTCTCCCGACAGCTGATAATCCTGCTCTGCCGTCAAAGCATCGAGAAATGCGTCCATGCGCTCCATCGCTACATATTCGTTGCTGCGCGAAATTCGGGATGCACCCTGCCCATAATCTAAACAAGAAATGAGTGCTGTTTGTTGTCCTTGATTCTTTGAAACTGTCAGATTTCTTACTTAGGACAAAAGCGAAAACACTTTCAATATGTCTGTCAAAGCGAAGTCAGCCGCCTGACGACACAAAGATAGAAAGATTTTGCAACAATGACAACAAAAAATATTCGGGCGATGCACCACAGCGGTACATCGCCCGAAATTGTCATCATTTTATTAGGGACTTTAAGGAGATTCGGGACTTTAACAAATATAGGGGCTATATCGAGAATAGCCCCTATATTTGTGTTGTCGGTTGCAGACTATACGCAGCCCTGCGCCATCATGGCGTTGGCGACTTTCATGAAGCCGCCGATGTTTGCGCCCTTGACGTAATTGACGTAACCGTCTTCTTCCGTTCCGTATTTCACGCAGACTTCGTGGATGTTCTTCATTATCGAGTGGAGTTTCTCGTCCACCTCGTCGCGAGTCCATTTGATGCGCATCGAGTTCTGCGACATTTCGAGTCCCGATGTAGCGACACCTCCCGCATTCGATGCCTTGCCCGGGGAATAGAGCAGTTTGTGCGTCTGGAATATTGCAATTGCTTCCGGCGTCGAAGGCATGTTCGCACCTTCGGCAACGCAGATGCAGCCGTTATCGACGAGAGCCTGCGCCTGCTCGCCGTTCAATTCGTTCTGGGTTGCGCATGGCAACGCGATGTCGCATTTGATGCCCCAAGGACGCTCTCCTGCGAAATATCTTGCGTTCGGATATTTGTCCGCATACTCCTTTATTCGTCCGCGGAATACGTTTTTGAGCATCTTTACATATTCCAGTTTCTCCTTGTCGATACCGTCCGGATCGTAGACGAATCCAGACGAATCGGACATCGTAACCACTTTCGCTCCGAGTTGGGTTGCCTTCTCTGCCGCATACTGAGCAACGTTGCCTGATCCGGACACGGTAACGATTTTACCTTCGAAACTCTCGCCTTTGGTCGAGAGCATCTCCTGTGCGAAATAGCATGTTCCGTAACCGGTAGCTTCCGGACGGAGAATACTGCCGCCCCAATCGAGTCCTTTGCCGGTTAAAGTTCCTGTGAACTCGTCGCGAATACGCTTGTACTGTCCGAACATGAAGCCGATTTCGCGTCCGCCGACACCGATGTCTCCGGCAGGAACGTCGGTATCTTGTCCGATGTGGCGCTGCAATTCGGTGATGAAAGATTGGCAGAATTTCATCACTTCGTTATCCGACTTACCTTTCGGATCGAAATCGGATCCGCCTTTCGCACCGCCCATAGGCAGCGTAGTAAGACTGTTTTTGAAGGTCTGTTCGAATGCGAGGAATTTCATGATACTTAGGTTTACCGATGAGTGAAAACGGATTCCGCCCTTGTACGGACCGAGTGCGCTGTTCATCTGTACGCGATAACCTCTGTTGATTTCGATTTCGCCTTTGTCGTTCAACCATGGAACGCGGAACATTATCACCCGTTCGGGTTCGGCGATCCGTTCCAGAATTTTGAGTTTTCCGACTACCGGATCGGATACGATGTAGGGTGCCACCGACTCCCCGACCGCCCGTACCGCCTGATGAAATTGCGGTTCGTGCGGAGTTTTGGCGATAAGTTTCGCCATGAAGTGGGCGACGAATTGCTGTGCCTGCTGCTCCATAGTAAAATTGATTTAAAAGTTTAGGTAAATATTTTCGATTCTGTAAATCTTTCCTTCTATCAGTGTCGTCCATACGCAACCGTTTCCGTCGACGAAGAAATCGTTGGCGGATGAGTTGCCGAGTTTAGCCACATTGCGTACGATACCTTTGATTCCGTCGATTTCCGCGACCATTCCGGTACGGTTTGCCATGTACAGAGTGCCGTTGTTCATGATTATAGGGCAGAAATTATGGTCGTAACCCCACCCTGCGTCGGCACACCATTTTTCGGTGTATTCGTCGGCATCGACCGGTACGGCTATCATCTCTCCGTCCATCGTTTTGGCGAGGAATAATTTACCGTCGCTGCTCAGTCCCGTGGTTTCTCTGACGCGACGCTGTTTTATGCGCCATATCTGATTTCCGGTTTCAAGGTCGAGGAATGTCATGTGGCGGTCGGGTGCGACTATCATCACTCTGCCGTTCGCAATTCGCGGTACTATATGACCGGGCGAAAACAGAACATTGTCGTTCCCGTTGTTCCATCGCCACAACTCCTTTCCGTTATCTGTATTTACGCAATACAAATGACAGTTCCATGCTCCGAACACCAGACGGTTGCCCTCGACCGTCGGTCTTCCCTGCGGCTGTCCGTAGCCGAAGTCGAACTGCCATACTGTTTTGCCGCTGTTCGGGTCTATGCGGAACATTTTACCGTTAGTGCCTATGTATAATGCATTGTCTGCGATTACTCCGTCGCCTATCATCATATTGCACTCTTGATTGCTCCATACGGTTTTTCCGCTTGCGGCATCGAGTGCACACAGATTGTCGGATACGGTGGCGACTATGATTTTGCCGTCGTGAAATATCGGTGACGAATATATCGGGTCGCGGAAGCACCGCTCCCATACGATTCGTTTGCGTTTGCAATCGTAGGCTTTTACCTTGCCTTCGGAGTTGCCGTAGTAAATCGTGTCGCCCTTTACGATAACGTTGGTGTATATAGAACCTTCATCTTCGACGATAAGTTCGGCATGCAGTTTCTCCGGATTTATCGGTGCCGGTTTCGGGTCGCACTTTATGGCTGCCAACTCGTCGCTGTATCCCTGTCGAACGGCATATTGGATAATTGCCGGTTCGCCGAGCCGTTTTTCGCTGACGTAAATAGAGTCGTTGGCGAATCTGATGATTGTGTAACCGAAATTCTCTTCGCCTTTTTTGCCGAGCGAAAGCGACCGTCCGAGGATACCGGGGACTGAATCGAAATTCATCAGTCTCGGTTTGTGATAGTGTCCGCACAACGATGCTATTGCGTTGTGCTTACGTACTATGGATACTATGTTCTCGCGGTTCGTCAGATCGTTATTAAGCGGATAGTGGCAGACGCTTACGATTTTGCGTCCGTTTGCTTTCGACATCTCGCGATCGACCCAAGCAAGAGTTTCGGTGCGGATGCCTCCGTCCGCCATTTTCATGTAGGGTCCTGCTGGATAGGCGACGAACAGGTAGTCGCCCGCTTTTGCCTTCGTACATCCGTTGTGTCCCCACAATCGGCGGAATTCGGTGTCGGCACTTTCACTCCATGTGGTTTCGTGATTTCCCGTAGTTGCTATGCAGCGGTGGCGAATTCGTCCGAGTTTGCGGTGTATATTCTGCAACTCCTTGTTGCTGCCCGTATTGGTGATGTCGCCGGCAACGACGACCAGATCGAAGTCGGAACGATTGATTTCTTCGACCATCTCGTCTGTTTTCGTGTCGTTGATAGTTTCAGGCGTAACGTGCAGATCGGCGAGCAGCGCAATAGTAATGTCGCTGCGCTTTTGTGCCGAAACAGAAAGCGACAACAGTATGAAGATTATGATTGAGATTCGTTTCATTTATTTTACTCTTATAAGGTTTATGCCGTCGCGAATCGGAATGATGACATTCTCGACCCGTTCGTCTTCGCGTATCATGCGGTTGAAATCGACTATCGCCTGCGTCTGCCTGTCGCTTTTCGCAATAGGTTCCACGACTTTGCCGTACCATAATATGTTGTCGGCGAGAATGAAACTGCCGCTTCCGACAAGACCGTTGTTCATCAGCATGTTGTAATAGGCTGTGTATTCGCGTTTGTCGCCGTCCATGAATACCATATCATAACGTTCACCGAGTGCCGGAGCGATTTCGAGTGCCGAGCCGATATGCAGACGGATTTTTCTGCCGTGTTGCGACCGGTCTAAGAAACTGCGTATCATCTCTTCCAGTTCGTCGTCTATTTCGCAGGTGTCGATTATTCCGTCGTCATCGAGTCCGGCAGCCATGCACAATGCCGAATAGCCGGTGAATGTCCCTATTTCGAGGATTCGGTGCGGGCGCATCATTCTGACGAGCATTTCCATGATTTTACCTTGTATGTGTCCCGAAATCATTCGCGGATTTATTACCCGCAGATATGTTTCGCGTTCGAGTTCCCGTAAAAGATCATCTTCGGGCGACGACATCGTTTCTATGTATTGTTCGAGTGCGTTCATGGTTATCTGTATATTAGCGTGGACGTGTCGCTTAATATCTCGTTCGCTGCATCCATTATCTGCGAAGCGGTGATAGCGCCTATTTTGCGGTATACCTCTTCGAGCGTATCCACTTCGCTGTGGACGAGCAGACTTTTGCCTATGCCGAGCATGTAGCCTTCGTTTCCCTCCGTCGAAATGGCCATCTGCGCGATGAACTGCCGTTTTGCCATGGCAAGCCGTCGGGATGAAAGAGCCGTTGTTTGAAGTTTGCGGATCTCTTCGGCTATGATTTCGCGGCATTTGTCCGAATTGTCGTGGTCGGAACTGAAATATATCATCGCCATTCCGCTGTCGGAGTATGGCGTATATCCGGCTTCGATATTGTACGACAATCCGTGCTTCTCACGGACGCTGACGTTGAGAATCGAGTTGGCGCACGGTCCGCCCAGTATGTTTATCAGCAGCGACAACGGCAGTCTTCGGTCATCGAGAATTCCGTATGCCCTATTGCCGATGATGCAGTGTGCCTGATGCGTATGCCGGTTAAGGCTTTTGTCGAAGCGGTCGCATGACGGCGGTGCGACGCGCTCGTACGAACGCACGGTGGCTGTTCGGTCGGCGAAATATCGGTTTGCGATCTCCTCTATTCGTGTGTTCGGGATGTTGCCGATCGAGGCGAAGACCATCTGATCGGTCGTGTATGCCCTATCCTTGAATCTGTGCATCGCTGCGCTGTCGTGGCGTTCGAGATCGCGTTTGGTGCCGAGAATATTGTGTCCGAGTTCCGAACCCTCGAACAGCATGTCCTCAAAGGTGTCGTATATCATATCCATCGGCGAATCCTTGTATGTGTTGATCTCGTCGATGATTACATCGCGCTCCTTGTCGAGTTCTTTGTCCGGAAATATAGAGTTGAACGCAACATCCGATATCAGTTCCGTCGCCTTGACGAAATCGCTGCGCAGTGTCGTGGCATGTATTGTCGTGTCCTCCTTGGTCGTGTAGGCATTGAGTTCTCCGCCGAGATTCTCCAATCGACAATTAACCTGATATGCCTTTCGGTGCTGCGTACCTTTGAAGAATCCGTGTTCTGTGAAATGTGCCAATCCGTACTCATCGGTGCGTTCGTCGCGACTGCCTGCATTGACTATCAGTGCGCATCTCGCGACGCTGCTTTTCACCTGACGATGTACGCATCTTATGCCGTTAGGTAATGTATATATGTAAAATTCTTCTTTCATTTCGTTAGGCAATGCTGTTTGAGGAATTCGCCAGTGTGGCTTTGTCCGCATTCGGTTATCTGTTCCGGTGTGCCTTCGAAAACCACATATCCGCCGTCGTCGCCTGCCTCCGGTCCGAGGTCGATCAACCAGTCGGCGCATTTTATTACATCCATGTTGTGTTCAACGACGACTATCGTATGACCATTGGCTATAAGCGCCGAGAATGCCGACAAAAGTTTGTTTATGTCGTGAAAATGCAATCCCGTAGTCGGTTCGTCGAATATGAACATTATCTTGCGGTCGCTACTGTCTTTGGAGAGGAACGATGCGAGTTTCACACGCTGGCTTTCGCCGCCAGACAGTGTGGACGACGACTGGCCGAGTTTGACATAACCGAGACCGACGTCCTGCAACGGTTTCAACCGTTCGACGATTCGCCGGCAGGTCGAATTGTTGTTGTCGGCAGCGAAAAATTCGATAGCCTCGTCGATGCTCATGTCGAGTACGTCGCAAATGGTTTTGCCGCGATATTTTACTTCGAGGATATCGTCCTTGAATCGTTTGCCACCGCACGCTTCGCAGACCAGTTCGATGTCTGCCATGAACTGCATGCCGACCTTGATTACACCCTCGCCCTGACACTCTTCGCATCGTCCGCCTGCGACGTTGAACGAGAAATTGCTCGCAACTATGCCGTTGTGTTGCGCGTAAGGCTGGTCGGCGAACAGACGGCGAATCTCGTCGTATGCCTTTATGTACGTAACCGGATTCGACCGCGATGATTTGCCGATAGGATTCTGATCTACGATCTCTATCGCATCGATCATATTTGTGTCGCCATCCAACCCGTCGAAATCACCCGGTCGGTCGCCGCTGTCATTCAGCAGACGGTGCATTGCCGGATAGAGTATGCTCTTGACAAGTGATGATTTGCCCGAACCGCTTACGCCGGTAATGCAGGTCATCACTCCGAGCGGAATATCGACCGTTATGTTTTTCAGATTATTCTCTCTCGCTCCTTTTACGCGAATACTGCTGTTCCAACTGCGTGTGGAAACGGGTGTCGCAATGCGACGGCGACCGGTAAGATAATCCGCAGTAAGGCTTCCTTCGGCATCGAGCAGACCGGCGATATTGCCGCTGTATACTACCCTGCCGCCGTTCTCGCCTGCTTCCGGACCTATGTCTACTATATGGTCGGCTGCGCGTATGATTTCCTCTTCATGCTCTACGACTATTACCGTATTGCCGAGGTCGCGCAACTGTCTCAGAACGCCGATAAGACGGTGCGTATCTCGCGGGTGCAGTCCGATGCTCGGTTCATCAAGAATATATAGCGAACCCGTGAGATTGCTTCCGAGCGATGTCGAAAGGTTTATTCGCTGGCTTTCGCCGCCCGACAATGTGGATGACAGACGGTCGAGGGTCAGATAACCTAATCCTACATCGCTTAGATATTGAAGCCGGTTGCGAATTTCGGTTATAATGCGATTCGCAGTCTTGGAGTCGTGTTCGTCGAGTTGCAGACCGTCGAAAAACTCGATGAGCGAATCTACATTCATCGATACGATGTCGGCAATCGTCTTGCCGCCTATTTTGACATAGAGCGCCTCGTGCCGCAGACGACTGCCACCGCATTCGGGACATGTCGTTTTACCGGTATATCGTGCTTTGAGTACACGGAACTGTATTTTGCGACGCTCCGAGTCGAGATACTCGAAAAATCCGTTCAGACCGTCGAAATATTCATTGCCGGTCCAGAGCAATCGTTTCTGTTCTGCCGTGAGTTTGTAGTACGGTTCGTGGATCGGAAAATCGAACTTGTAGGCATTATTTACGAGTTGATCCCGAAACCAGCGCATCGTATCGCCCCTCCAACATGCTATCGCATTGTCGTATATGCTTTTCGATTTATCGGGAACGACCAGATTTTCGTCGATGCCTACGACTTTGCCGTAACCCTCGCAGCGCGGACATGCACCCAACGGATTGTTAAAACTGAACAGATGCTCGGTAGGTCGTTCGAACGTGATGCCGTCTGCCTCGAAACCGGTCGTGAATTCGCGTCTGTCATCGTCGGTGATAACGATGCAACTGTCCGTGCCGTATCCGAGCGCACGTGAAACCGATTCGCGGATACGTGTTTGCGTATCATCGTCGGTTGCAGTCCGCAGACGGTCGATTATGATGTCGATATCTTCGGCTTGGGTCGAATCGTCGATCGTTGCGATGAAATCTTCTATCATTACGGCTTTTCCGTCGTGGTATAAACGCTGGATTCCGTCCGAAAGAAGCAGTGTCAATTTTTCGATTATGCCCTGCCCCTCTTTCAGATGCATCGGAACAGCGATAATTACACGAATGCCGTCTTCGAGCGATGTGATGTATTCCGCTATGTCGTCGGCGTCGTAGCACTTCACCTCCATTCCTGTTACAGGTGAATAGGTGTGTCCTGCACGAGCGAAAAGCAGTTTCAGATAGTCGTATATTTCGGTTGATGTGCCTACCGTAGATCGCGGGTTGCGGGTATTTACCTTCTGCTCCACGGCTATTGCCGGTGCGATACCGGAAATCAGGTCGACGTCCGGTTTGTTGATGCGTCCGAGAAACTGGCGGGCATATGCCGACAGACTCTCGACATAACGGCGTTGTCCCTCCGCGAAGATGGTGTCGAATGCGAGTGTAGATTTGCCCGATCCGGACAATCCTGTAATGACTACGAGACGGTTGTGCGGAATATTGACCTCAATATTTTTGAGGTTATGCACTCTTGCTCCATTTATGTATATCGAATCAAACACTTTGCAGTACCTCTGTTGTTGCGCCGGAAACTTTGTTGAGTTTGCCGATAAGCCCTTCGGCGCGGCTTCGTCTTATCGACAGCGTCATCGAACACAGATTGTCGAAGTTCTGAGCCGTAATACGCGGATTCTCTTCCTTGACGATGCGCATTATTTCGTTCATTATCACATACGAAAATTCTACCTTGATATCGGTATCGACAGTCTTTTCGATGATTTCGCTTTCTGCGATCACCTCTTGCGCCGACTCTTTGTATGCCTGTATCAGCCCCGAAACTCCCAGTTTCGTGCCTCCGAAATAACGAACTACAACTATCAGACAATTCGTGATATCGTGTGAAAGCAGTTGTCCGAGTATCGGTTTGCCGGCAGTACCTGACGGTTCGCCGTCGTCGTTGGCGCGGAATTGTTCGCCTTGCACACCGAGCCGCCAAGCGTAGCAATGGTGTGTGGCGTCGTAATATTGTTTATGCAATGAATCGAGAATCTCCTTTATCCGCTGTTCGTCCGTTACGGGATAGGCGAATGCAAGGAACTTACTGCTTCGTTCCTTGTAGACGGTCTCCGCTTCGGCGGCAATGGTCAAATAATAGTCTTTCGATTCCACGCGCGTAGTTTTATTCTATCTTTTTGAAAATTCGGTTCCAGCGTATGCCTCCGTTCTCCCTGTCGCGTGAGAATGCGATGAACGAAGCCTTGCCGACTACGTGATCTTCCGGCACGAATCCCCAGAATCGAGAATCGGCTGAATTGTGGCGATTGTCGCCCATCATCCAGTAATAATCCATCCCGAATGTATACGTCGATGCCTTTTCGCCGTTAATGAATATTTCACCATTCTCGACTTCGAGGTTATTGCCTTCGTATTGTTCTATGATGCGGCGGTATAGGGGCAGATTCTCCATAGTCAGTTCGACGGTCGCACCCTTCGCCGGAATCCACAGCGGACCGAAATTGTCCTGAGTCCACGAATATGACGCGTCGTTCGGGAATATGTCGGTCGAACTCTCTTTCGCTTCGTATCTTACGACATTGGCTACACTCGGCATTTTAGCCAGTTGTTCTGCCGTTTCATTGGTCATTGCCATGTAGTAGTACGGTGTATTGCCGTTGTATTCGGTGATGCCGAGTTTTTCGATCGCATATTTGGTAAGAGGCGCAGTCGTGTGTACGAAATATATGTATTGGCGAGTCGGGATATCGATCTGCTTTTCGCCGTTTACATACAATTCCGTTCCGATGATGCGTATTGTGTCGCCCGGAATGCCGACACAGCGCTTAATGTAGTTTTCTCGTTTGTCCACAGGGCGGGCTGCTATCGTGTAGTCGCGGTTGAGTCTTTCGCGTCCCTCTTTCTCGCCGAATGTCGCCTGATATTCGCGAAGAACATCGTAATAGGTTACCGCCTGATTTTCGAGCAGTACCGTATCTCCCGCCGGGAAATTGAATACCACGACATCGTTGCGTTCAATGTTTTTAAGACCTTTCAATCGGTGATAACCCCACTTGATCTTATCGGAGAAAGATTTTTTGGTCGTAGAGAACGGCATTGTATTGTGTACGAACGGAACGGAGAGCGGTGTTCGCTGGACTTGCGGTCCGTAAGTCAGTTTGCTGACGTAAAGATAGTCGCCGATGAGGATTGTCTTCTCCATCGATGATGTCGGCACGACGTAAAGTTGGAAAATGAACAGATGAATCAGCGTTGCGACAACGGCTGCCCATACGATCGCATCCAGCCAGCCGTATATACTGCCGTATAGTTTGCTTTTGGCGCACAATTCTTCGTTGCGGCGTCCTATGTATTTGTAGAACAGGCGCGAAATGAAATAGTCGTATATGAATACGAGTCCTAAAAGCATCCAAGGGTTGCCTGTCCATACGACGAAAAGC
>ENA-UOIZ01002872-UOIZ01002872.1-human-gut-metagenome-genome-assembly--contig:-P88-NODE-2872-length-11278-cov-9.000802_pt1 | contig 11278 bp, 5 predicted proteins | sample MGYA00242336_ERZ723883 | MGnify/ENA metagenome assembly ERZ723883 | reverse complement strand
AGTTTGCAGGACTTTACTGGAGAATAATAAGAACAAATCATGACTCTAGTATAAGACTACTTTATGTAGGAACAAGTCATGATACAACAACTGGAAATATAGGAAAAAGTGTATTTAATACCAACATTAATAGTCCAAAATATGTAGGATACAAGTATGGTGGAGCCACTTCACTCGATACGATAAGAAATAATACAACAGATAGTACAATAAAAACATACATAGATACATGGTATCAAAATAACTTAACAAATTATACAAAATACTTAAGTACAAGTGCAGTATATTGTAATGATAGAAGTGAAGGAACAGGGCAAACATATAGTGCAAGCGTAAAATTCAACTTTGCACCATACTATAGAATGGACTATGATACAAATGGAGCAAAAGCAAACCCATCATATAATTGTACAAATATAAAAGACGCATTCAGTGTAGATAATACAAGCGCAAAACTAGATTATCCTGTTTCTTTAATGACAGCAGATGAAATAGCCTTTGCTGGAGGAGTAGCATTCCAAAACATGAGTACTCCATATGCATGGTTTATAAGTAATAGTGCTGGAACACAAGTATCAACTGATTGGTGGTCTTTGTCGCCTATTTACTGGAGTGGGTCTATCGCGCACGTGTGGTACTGGTATTCCGGCAATGCGTACTTGAGCAGCTACAACGTGAATTTCGCTGACGCTGTCCGTCCCGCCATTTCTCTCAAATCTTGTATCAAATATAGTACAGGAAATGGGACATATGAGACACCATATGAAATAGTGGAAACTTCAAGTGGATGCTAAACTGTGCCTCTTGAAGACCGTCCGAAAACCCTTTCGGACGGCTCCGCCGACGTTAGTTGGTGGTAAGAAAAATCACGTTAGTGATTTAAAACTTTCTGGCGAATGAGTGCCAGTGTCAAAAAAATGTAAAATTTGGTATCTAGTGCGATAAGCATTTTTAGATATAGGGAATAAGCTATTAAAGTACGCGTGGCTTCAGATTGCCTTACTCGTTCGGTCATTGTCGCCTATTAACTGGAATGGGTCTAACGCGAACGTGTGGAACTGGAATTCCGGCAATGCGAACTTGAACAACAACAACGTGAATAACACTAACGCTGTCCGTCCCGCCAATTTCTCTAGAGTTTAAACTTGAAATGTATTGTAAAAATTATTTCGTTAATGAGTTTAAATTTAAAAGAAAAGTCATAATAAAAGTTATGGTAGACTAAGATATAGAGAAACAAGTTTATTTCCTAAGTTAAGCAATCCTTAACTTGAATACAATAAATGTCAGTCCTTACTCTTTAGTAGGAAAACTGAAACAGAGTAAATAACGGACCTAGGCATTTGTAAATATAAACAGTAGAAACTAAAAACTCTACTGTTTTTAGTGTTGTTTTTTAGTTGTTTCTTTTATATAATGTTTTTAGCAAGTTCTTATTTTATGTCGTGTTAAAGTTACTGGTAAAGTGCTATTATGTTGATGGGAGGCAAATTATGAATTTAGATAATATTGGTAAGTTTATTAAAGAAATGAGAAAAAATAAAAACTTAACTCAAGAAGAATTAGCAGAAAAGTTAGGAGTAAACAACAGAACTGTTTCTAGGTGGGAGAATGGTAAAAATATGCCTGATATTTCTTTATACAAACCATTATGTGAAGTTTTAGGTATATCTATTGAAGAGTTAGTTAATGGAGAGCTTACTAACAAAAAGAACATTAGCTATAGTGTAGAAAAGGCAATTATTAATACTGTTAGTTCTAGTAAAAAAGAGAAAAGTAAAATGAGTAAGATAATAAAGTTCTTAAGTGTTTTAGTAATAGTTACAACTATATTTGTTGTATTTGTGGTTGTATATTATAAAAAGAAATATCCTAGAATAGATATATATAACTTAGATATTATTAAAAGTGAAGAAAGTAAGTTAAATGAAGAGTTAACTTTGAATATGTTAGACTATAAAATATGGTTTTATGGAATAGAAAGTTTAGAAATAAATGATGTTAATAATAACTATTTTGATTTAAAAACAGCTTTGAAATATAATCAAATAAGTATACAAGATGTAGTGAATTTTTTAGAAAAAGAGTATGATAGTGAAAGAATTTTGATGTATGAACTAAGAGATGGTGGTACTAAAATATATAAGAGTAATAAGTATGAAATTATTTTATGTAATACTATAGAAGGTAATCATGATATCTATTTTGGTGTTCCTGATACTTCTAAAAGGCTTAATAATGCTTACTGTGGGAAAGAAGCCAACAATACGTGTTATTTTACTAGGACTTATCACGTTAAAAGTGTAGTAGAAACGGGTGATAGTGATTTTGTTGATATAACATTGGAAGATAACACAGTAGTTAAAGTAAATAGTTCATTTGGACTAACAGCTAGTAAAGACTATGAGTTTGTATTTAGTACATATAATAAGTTTAAGGATACTACTACAAATATATTTGAAAACTCTACTATAATGGAAGTGAAAGAAACTAATCATATAATTAATCAAGAAATATGTGTAAATTAGGAATGTTTTCTTGTGTAAAGTAAATACTATATTATGGAAAATATATGTGTTTTCTAGTAAAATATAATATGGAGATGGTTTTATGAAACTAACAAATAAAGTAGCTGTAGTAACAGGTGGGTATAAAGGAATTGGAAGAGGTATAGTTGATACTTTTATTAAGTATGGTGCTAAAGTAATTGTGCTTGATTATGACGAAAATGTAACTAGTATGAAAAGTGATAATATACTTGCTTATGTAGTTGATATAAGAGACAGACAAAGTGTTACAAAGGCAGTTAAAAGTGGAGTAAGTTATTTTGGTAAATTAGATATTTTAGTAAATAATGCTGGAGTTTGTAAATTAGCTAGTTTTGAAGAGATGACTGACGAAGTTAAAGCTTTACATTTTGGAATTAATATTAATGGAGTGTGGAACACTACTAAAGTATGTTTAGAGTATTTAAAATCTAGTGGTGGGGCAATTGTAAACATGAGTAGTGTAACAGGACCGATGGTAGCTGACCCTGGTGAAGTAGCTTATGCTACGAGTAAAGCCGCTGTTTTAGGTTTCACTAAAAGTTTAGCTGCTGAATTAGCTAAAGATAAAATTCGTGTTAATGCAATAATGCCAGGATATATTTTAACGCCTATGGTTGAAAGTATGAGTATAGAAAGTGACAAAGACAACCCAGAAAGTGTTATTAATTCTATAGCAAGCGCTATTCCTATGGGTAGACTTGGGTTTCCTACTGAAGTGGGCGAGTTAGCTGCATTTTTAGCAAGTGAAGAAAGTTCATATATTACTGGACAAGGTATTGTAATAGATGGAGGTAGTACTTTACCTGAAACATCTAGTATGGGTGTATAAATTGTAAAAAAGTACTAGACAACAGGTGTGTTTTGTGGTATTCTATTAAATGTAAAACAAATGAAAGAGACGTTACATATAAGAGTTTCTAGAGAGTTAGTGGTTGGTGAAAACTAATAAATGAATATATGTATAAATCACTCTGGATGTGCTTTAAGGATAAGTTAAAGCCGGTTATAAACCGTTACAATAATTAAGTAAATACTAGGATGGTACCGTCTAATATAGACTCCTTATGTGCTATCCTTTTTATTTTGGAGGGAAGTTATGTATAAAGAAATTAAAGAAAGTACTAGTGCTTTGGAAAGTAAGTTAGTGAGTAAGTGGAAAAGTGAAAACTTACTAGAGAAGACTATTAAAAACAGGGAAGGAAAAGAAGACTTTGTATTCTATGATGGACCAATATATGCTAATGCTAAACCAGGATTGCATCACGTATTTGCAAAAACTATAAAAGATGCTTTTTGTAAATATCAAACAATGCAAGGTAAAAGAGTATTAAGAAAAATTGGACTTGATACTCACGGCTTACCAATTGAAGTTAATGTTGAAAAGAAGTTAGGCTTTAAAACAAAAGCTGATATTGAAGCATTTGGAATAGAAAACTTCTGTAAAGAGTGTAATAGTGAAACAGCTACAAACATAGATGAAGTTAATAAGATGACTGATATGATGGGTCAGTTAATTGATAGTGATAATCCATATATAACTTGTACAAATGAGTATATAGAAAGTGAATGGTGGCTAATTAAGAATATCTTTGATAAGGGTTTAATTTATCACGGGAATAAAGTACTTCCATATTGTTATAGATGTGGAACAGAACTATCTAAAAATGAAGTTAGTTTAGGTTATCAAGAAGATACAGTCAATACTGTAATCGTGCCATTTAAGTTAGTAAATAAAGATGAGTATATGCTTGTTTGGACTACAACTCCATGGACTCTTATTGATAACGTTGCGGCTTGTGTTAATCCAGATTTAACTTACTTAAAAGTAGAAAGTATGGGTTATAAATTCATTTTGTGTGAAAGTTTAGCTAATAAAGTGTTAGGAAGTGAGTACACCGTTTTAGATAAGTTTAAAGGTAGTGATATGGTTGGTTTAAACTACGAGCAACTTCTTCCTTTTGCTAAAGTTAGTGGTAAATCATTTGTAGTACTAGCAGATAATTATGTAACTGATGCTGACGGAACAGGTATAGTACACATCGCCCCAGCATATGGTGAAGACGACTCACGTGTATGTAGGGAAAATGGTATAGCTTTTGTACAAAGTGTAGGAAAAGACGGTACTTATACAACTGGACCATGGATAGGAAGAACAGTAACTGATCCAGAGTTAGAAATTGAAATAATTAAATACTTAAAAGAAAATGATAAACTATTTAAGAAAATCAAAATGACACATGAGTATCCTCACTGCTGGAGATGCAAAAGCCCGCTTATTTATTATTCAAAACCAGCTTGGTATATTGAAATAACTAAATATAAAGATAAAATACTTGCAGCTAATAAAAGTGTTAACTGGTATCCTGAGTTTGTTGGAGAAAAGAGATTTAATAACTGGCTAGAAAATATGATAGATTGGGGTATTTCAAGAAATAGATACTGGGGTTGTCCAATGCCTTTGTGGACTTGTGAGTGTGGACACATCGAGTGTATCGGTAGTAGAAGCGAATTACAAAGTAAGATAGTAGAAGATACTGATGTATTTAAGATGGAACTTCATAGACCTTATATAGATAGTTTACACATCAAGTGTCCAGAATGTGGTAAAGTTATGTCAAGAGTAACTGATGTTATGGACGTATGGTTTGACTCAGGTGCTATGCCATATGCTCAAATGCATTACCCATTTGAAAATAAAGAATTATTTGAAAGCCAATTTCCTGCAGACTTTATAGCTGAAGGAGTAGATCAAACTCGTGGATGGTTTAACTCACTAATTTGTATATCTACTTTAGTAAGTGGAGTAAGTTCATTCAAAAACGTTGTAGTTAATGATATGATGCTTGATGCTAAAGGCAAAAAAATGAGTAAAAGTACAGGAAATATAATAAATCCTGAAGAAATAATGAAAGAGTATGGTGCTGATGCTGTTAGATTTTATATGCTATATGCAAGCCCTGTATGGACACCACTTAAGTTTGATATTGAAGGAGTAAAAGAAGTAAATAGTAAATTCTTTAGTACTTTAAAAAATACATATAACTTCTTCAGTATGTATGCTAATGCTGATAAACTAGAAACTAAAGACTTCATAAATAGCACAAGTTATGAATTAATTGATAAGTGGATGCTTTCAAAATTAAATAGACTTGTAAAAGAAGTGACAATTGCTTATAATGAGTACGATTTAAATAGAGTTGTAAAGCCACTTGTAAACTTTGTTAGTGAAGACTTGTCTAACTGGTACATAAGAAGAAATAGAAGAAGATTCTGGAAAGGTGAATTAGATGAAAGTAAAAAGTCTGTTTATAAAGTAACTTATGAAGTACTTGTAACATTATCACAACTCCTAGCGCCAGTAAGTCCATTCTTAGCTGAAGAGATATATACTAACTTAACTAAAGAAGAAAGTGTTCACTTGAGTGATTTTCCTAAATGTAATGAAAGCTTAATTGATTTAGATGTTGAAAAACAAATGGATTTAGTAAGAGACGTAGTAAGTTTAGGTAGAAACGCTAGAGAAGAAGCTAATGTTAAAATAAGACAACCACTTTCTAAAGTATTACTTGATAAGAAAAATGAAGGTGTAATTGGTAACTTGACTGACTTAATTAAGGAAGAGTTGAATGTAAAAGAAGTAATGTATACTAATGAAACAAGTGATTATTTAACTTATACAGTTAAACCTAACTTTAAAGAAGTTGGTAAGTTGTTTGGCAAAAATATTGGAGAGTTTAGTAAGTTTGTTAGTGAGTTTACTAGTGAAGACATTAAAAATATTGAAAGTAAAACTGTTACATATGACGGGGTAACTTATAACTTGAATAAGAGTATGTTAGATATAAGAGTGTCAGCAAAAGAGGGATATGACGTTACGAGTGATGGGGTAAACTTTGTTATACTTGATACTACTATCACACCTGAATTAAAGGATGAAGGAATTTTAAGAGACTTAATTAGACAATGCCAAGTTTTAAGAAAGAATATTGGTTTAGATATAAGTGATAGAATTAGTATTGAATTTAATACAACTGAAGAGTTAACTAACAATATAATAAATAAGTACGAAAGTGTTATAAGTAGTGAATTACTTGCAACAATTGAAAAAAATAATGGAGAAGTAAGCGAGTACATTGATGAAGAAGGTAACAAGTTTGAAGTTAAAATAGAGAAAAAATAAATTCTCTATTTTCTTTTTAAAAAAGCCTTCCAATATTTTAAATTAAATGATATAATAGTTGTAGTAAAAGAGGTGACACATGAAAAAAAATAATAAGTACACTTATATTAGTTTGTTTAGTAGCGCTGGAGTAGGTTGCTATGGATTTAAGATGGAAAACTTTGAATGTGTTGCAACTAATGAATTAATAGAAAGAAGATTAAATGTCCAAAAAGCAAATCATAAATGCAAGTATGAGTCTGGATACATATGTGGTGATATTACTTTAGATGATACTAAAAACAAATTGTTTAATGAGATTAAATTGTGGAAAACAAAAGAAAATGTTGATAATATTGATGTGATTATTGCAACTCCACCATGCCAAGGCATGTCAGTTGCTAATTTAAAAAAGAATAATGAAATTAATAGAAATTCACTTGTTATTGAATCTATTAAAATAATAAAAAAAATCAAACCAAAAATTTTTATTTTTGAAAATGTTTCTGCTTTTTTAAAAACAGCTTGTATTGATGTGGATGATAAAGTTAAGACAATTTCTGAAGCTATTAACAACAACTTGGATTCTGACTATGTGATTATGAGTCGTGTAATTAACTTCAAAGATTATGGTTCAAATTCCAGTAGGACAAGAACGCTTGTAATTGGAGTAAGAATTGATTTTGAAGACTATATTTCACCAGTTGATTTATTTCCAAAAAGAAAAAAAACAAAAACATTAAAACAAGTTATTGGCAAATTAAAACCTTTAACTAATTTTGGTGAAATATGTCCAGATGATATTTACCATTTCTTTAGAATATATCCTGAACATATGAGAACTTGGATTCACGATTTGAAAGAGGGTGAATCAGCATTTGATCAAGAAGATGTTTTGAAAAAACCACACACCTTTGTAAATGGTAAAATAAAAATTAATGCAAATAAAACGGGTGATAAATATAAAAGACAATTTTGGAATAAAGTAGCGCCATGTATTCACACTAGAAATGACCAGTTAGCTAGTCAGAATACAATACATCCTTCAGATGATAGAGTTTTTAGTATTAGGGAATTGATGAATATTATGACTATTCCTAAGTCATTTAAATGGGTAGAACTAAATGAAGATGAACTTAACAAACTATCAATTGAAGAAAAAAGAAAATTTTTGAAAAAAGAAGAAATTAATATTAGACAATCAATTGGTGAAGCAGTTCCTACTGAAATATTTCACCAAATAGCAATTAATATAAAAGAAAATCTAAATAGAAAAAATTACTCTTTGAGAGAAATAAATAAACTGATAAAAGATAATAACTTATTAGATAATGGTAACTTAAATAATTTTATAAAGATAAATAAGAATTTGCTATCATTTACGACTTTATCTAAAATCGCAGAACTATCAAATGCAGAAAGATATAATGATGAAGCATTTTATACTAGTAAAAAATTAATATATTATATTTACAGAGAATTACCTGATATTAGTAAAAAAAGTATAAGAATACTAGAACCTTCTGTAGGAGTTGGAAATTTTATACCTTATATTATTGCTAAATATAGTTATGCTGAGAAATTAGTTATTGATGTAGTTGATATAAACAACTACTCAATAAGTGTATTAAAAGAATTATTAAAAATTTTAGATATACCTGATAATGTATGTATTAATTTTATTTGTGATGATTTTCTTTTACATAATTTTGAAGATAGATATGATTTAGTAATTGGAAATCCACCTTTTATGAAAATGAGTAGTAATGAATTATTGAATTCATACAGAAAAATGTGTATTAATGATGAATCTAAAAACACATCCTCATATTTCTTGGAAAAATCATTAATGATTTCAGATAATGTTGTAATGGTAATGCCCAAATTTTTGCTTAATACTAATGAATACACTAAAACAAGAAATTACATTTCAAATTTAAATATAAAGTCTATAATTGATTTTGGAGAAAAAGGCTTTGAGGGAGTGCTAATTGAAACAGTGTGTATAAGTATTAATAGTTTAAATAAGCCAAATAAAACAAAAGTGCTATCTATAACATTGGGAAAAGAAATAAACCAAAATCAAAAGTATATTACAGATAAAAAATTGCCATATTGGATAATATATCGTGACAATGAGTTTGATAAGTTATTTAATAAAATGAAATTTAATATTTTTGATGTGTATAGAGACAGGCAAATTACAAATAGAAACAGCACTAAAAAAGAAACTAAAATATGGGTTTTGAAATCAAGAAATATAAATGATGATGCAACAAAAATTAATCATATTGAAAATTATGATCAATACATAGAAGAAACTGAAGCTAAAAAATATAAAATATATGAATTTATAAACGATAAAAATGTTTACATTACTCCAAATATGTCTTATAAACCGAGAGTTTGTAAAAAACCAATTGGAACATTAGTAAATGGCTCTGTTGCAATATTAATACCTAAAAATAATGTTCAGTTAACTAAGTATGATATGTTATTTTATGCATCTAATGAATATAGAAATTTTTATAGAATAGCAAGAAATTTTCAAACGAGATCATTAAATATTGATAAAACATCTGTGTTCTTTTTTGGCAAATTAAAGGAGGAATTATGAATTGGTTAACTGAAAATGAATTATTAGAATTTTTAGGTCAATATAATTACGATATTAGAAAAAGTCACAATGCTAGATGGATTGATCAAAAATGTACACCTGATGTAATTTGTATAATAGCAGATTGTATTTTGGAATTTATTAAGTCACACTCTATACAAGAAAATTTTACATCTCTAGATATTTGGCATGATGAATATACTATTGAAAATGTAGAATCTATTTTTAAAAAACCTAACCCTAATGAAAAAAAAGCTAAAAATGAATATGACAAGTTTTTTCAACAACCTATGGAAATGTTCGCTAATGCAGGAATTTTAATAAAAACTAAAAGAAAAAACAGAAATTACTATAAATTACAAAATAAAAAAGTGTTAGAATATATTTCTGTTAGAGAAATGAATGCTTTGAAATTCATAGAATTATATAATATTAAAGTTCTTAGTGACAGTGGAATTTATATTTATTTTGAAGAATTTTTAAATAAGCCTACTTCTAGTTCTTACGAAAGAATGAAAAAGGAATTTGGCGATTTTACTATTAATAATACACCAATAAATGGAATGACTGAATGCAATAGAATTTTTACTAAAGTTCTAAATCCTATTGCATTTATGAAAAACACTTACGGGACAGAAACAGGCAGAATGTCAATAAGGAATCTAACTAAAGATATGCTTATGTATAATAGAAATAATTTTAGAGATATTTTTGCTAATAAACCAAAAGAAATGACACGAACAGCTTACTACGAACTTATTAAAGATAAGCCTAATTCAGAATTAATCCGATATCAAGCTTCTAAAGCAAAAAAAATATTAAGAGAATTTAATGATACCTTTAATAATGGAGTATCTGAAATTAATGATGATTTGTCAAATGGTCATGCTATAAATATGCACCACATATTTCCTGAAAGCGAATTTCCAGAAATTAGTGGGTATTTAGAGAACTTAATTGCTCTTACTCCAAGTCAACATTTTCAAAAAGCACATCCAGATGGCAACACTAGAAAAATTGATAAAGGATTTCAGCAAATTTGTTTACTAGTTAAAGCTGGAAATATTGAAAAAAATATTAAATGTGATAATGATGTTATATATTCTTTTGATAGTTTTGTATATGTTTTATCAGTAGGATTTGATAGTGACGAGTATGAAAAAGTAGAAAATATGAATTTTATTGAATTAATACGTTTAATAAATATGGAATATATTACCGTGTAATAGAGAAAAAATAAATTCTCTATTTTCTTTTTTAATACCAAACAAACTATTAACAAACATATATACTTATGATAAAATCAAAATGTACAAAAAAGTTAAAAAGTAAGTGACTTTAAAGAATTTATATAATATAATTGAATTAGCGTAAAAAGGAAGTGAAAGAATGGATGCATTAAAAAATAATAGTATACTTATAGTAGATGATGCGGTAAAAGAAAGTGTTATTAGTGAGTTTAGAAAAACTAGTAAGTTAGTAGATGTTAAATTTATAAGTTTTAGTGAATTTAAAAAGTTATATTATTTTGATTATGATAAGAAAACAATATTTTATTTAATTAAGAAATATCACTATAAGTATGAAGTATGTCTAGTTTATTTAAAGAATTTATATTATATAGAAGATAAAGAATATAAAAGTGAGAAATTAAAGTTTTTAAGAGATTTAAAAAGAGAGCTAGACGAGCATGATTTACTTATATATGATGAGTACTTTAAAAGTAGTTTAAGTAATAAAAATATTTATGTTTATAGTAAGAAAAAGATGAGTAAGTTTTATAAAAGTGTATTTGATAAGTTAGATGTAACATATTTAAATAATGAAATAGTTAATAAAAAAGTATTTAATATATATGAATGTAAAGATATGGAAAGCGAAGTAAACTTTGTATGTAATAAAATAGTAGATTTAATTAAAAGTGGAATTGATATAAATAATATTAAACTATTA
>ENA-UOIZ01002865-UOIZ01002865.1-human-gut-metagenome-genome-assembly--contig:-P88-NODE-2865-length-11308-cov-7.503510_pt1 | contig 11308 bp, 8 predicted proteins | sample MGYA00242336_ERZ723883 | MGnify/ENA metagenome assembly ERZ723883 | reverse complement strand
TGTCGTCGAGCACCTGCGCCTGCATTTCGCGCTGATTCAGGGTGTTGGTTTTTTCCAACAGACGGTCCGCCAATGTGCTCTTACCGTGGTCGATGTGGGCTATGATGCAAAAATTGCGTATGTTCTTCATATATTCGTCTAAAAATGTGTGCAAATATACGAATTATTTTGGATTTCCGGGGATGCGTCCGCCCTGCCCCGCCGGAAAATCGTGCGAACCTGATTTCTCCTTTTCGTCGCGCCGGTACCGCCCCGCTTTTCCGGCCCGTCCCGGCAATCAGCGATCCCTTTTGCGATTGCCCTCGGCTTTCGCTATCTTTGCAGCCGCAAACACCGTTTCCGCATGAATACCGTATCGAAATACCTTTCGCTGGTGAAGTTCGCCCATACGATCTTCGCCATGCCTTTCGCCGCCGTCGGCTTCGTCTACGCCTATGCGACGCTGCCTGCCGGGGCGCACGACGCGGCGTGGTGGCTCACGCGCGCGGTGCAGGTCCTGCTCTGCATGGTCTTCGCCCGCAATACGGCCATGGGCTTCAACCGCTGGGCCGACCGTCGCATCGACGCCGAAAACCCCCGCACCGCGGGCCGCGAAATCCCCGCCGGCGTGATTCCGGCCCGGCATGCCCTCCGCTTCGTGGCGGTCAATGCCCTGCTGTTCATCGCCGCCGCTTCGACGATCAACCTGCTGACGGCCCTGCTGTCACCCGTGGCGCTGTTCATCATTCTGTTCTACAGCTACTGCAAACGCTTTACCGCGCTGGCCCATCTGGTGCTGGGGCTTTCGCTCGGCATCGCGCCCGTCGGGGCCTATATCGCCGTCACGGGGCGTATCGCCCTCGAACCCTGCATCCTCTCGCTGCTGGTGATGACGTGGTGCGGCGGCTTCGACATCATCTACGCCCTGCAGGACGCCGCCTTCGACCGCGAAAGGGGCCTGCACTCCATTCCCGCGCGCTTTTCGGCCCGCACGGCGCTGGCGTTGAGCTGCGGTCTGCACGCTGTGAGCGTCGCCGCCCTGTTGTGGTTCGCCTCCTGCTGCCCCGGTTCGGCGTGGTTCTGGACCGGAGCCGGGATTTTCACGGGCCTGCTGGTGCTCGAACACCTGCTCGTGACGCCCTCGCGCCAGCGCAATATCGGCATCGCTTTCGGCACGCTCAACGGCCTTGCGAGCCTCACGCTGGCCGCCGGAATAATCGTGGATTTGCTCAAATAAACCAAATAGCTTATATTTGCAACTTCAATCAGGTAAAAGTTAGGATAAAATGCTGAGCAGACAAATCGCACAAAAGCTTCGGGGCTACGAAACCCCTTTCTATCTCTATGATACGGCGCTGTTGCGCCAGACCCTCGAAAGCGTCGTCTACGAGTCCAAAAAGTACGGCTACAAGGTGCATTATGCCATCAAAGCCAACTATGACGACCATCTGCTGGCTATTATCCGCGAATACGGGCTGGGCATCGACTGCGCGAGCGGCAACGAGCTGCGCAAGGCCGTCGAAGCCGGATTCGATCCCAAGGGCATCGTTTACGCCGGCGTCGGCAAGCGCGACAAGGAGCTGCGTTACGCCATCGGGCAGGAGATCATGGCGATCAACTGCGAATCGATCGAGGAGCTGGAGCTCGTGGACCGGCTTGCGGGCGAGGCCGGCAAGAAGACCGACGTGGCGCTGCGCATCAACCCCGACATCGACCCCAAGACCAATCACTGCATTGATACTGGTCAGGCCGACAGTAAGTTCGGAATTTCATATGAAGAGGTGCTTGAGCATGCCAAGGAGATCAAGTCGCTCAAGCATATCAATATCGTAGGCATCCACCTGCATATCGGTTCGCAGATCCGCGAGCTGCATGTGTTCGAGAACATGTGCAACAAGGTGAACGTCATCGTCGAGAACCTCGAAAAGCTGGGTTTCTCGTTCCGCTTCGTCGATGTCGGCGGCGGCTTGGGCGTCAATTACGACGTGCCTGAGAACGAGCCTATTCCCAACTTCGCGTCACTCTTCTCGATCGTGCACAACCACCTCGCCGTCGGCGACCGCGAAGTGCATTTCGAGTTCGGCCGTTCGATCGTCGCCGAGTGCGGCGAGCTGATTACGACGGTGCTTTTCAACAAGACCACCGCCACGGGCCGCAAGCTGGTGATCGTCGATGCCAGCATGACCGAGCTGATCCGCCCTGCGCTCTACGGTTCGTACCACAACATCGAAAACATCACCTCGGAAGACGAGGTGCGCGAAAAGTACACCATCGTCGGCACGGCCTGCGAATCGACCGACGTATTCGACGAAAACGTCACGCTCCGCAAGACCCGCCGCGGCGATCTGCTGACCCTCAAGTCGGCCGGGGCCTACGGCATGTCGATGGCGTCGCGCTACAACCTCCACGACCTTCCGGGCGCGGTTTACAGTGACGAAATCCGGTAGCCGGGCTGTCTGTAACCCGAACCGCCGAACGCTCCCGAACCGAACCGGACGTCAATCCGCCGAATTCGCATTATGTGGCTGACCCTCGCCTTCACCTCCGCCGCGCTGCTGGGCTTTTACGATGCGGCCAAGAAGCAATCCCTCACGGGGAATGCGGTGCTTCCGGTGCTGTTGCTCAACACCCTCTTCTCGGCGCTTTTCCTGCTGCCGATGATCGTCTCGGCCGAGTGCGGCTTCGGATGGTTCGACGGCACGATACTGGCCGCCACTTCGGGTACGCTCCGGGCACACGGACTGGTGCTGCTTAAAGCGGTCATCGTCCTCACTTCGTGGATTTTCGGCTATTTCGCCATGAAGCACCTGCCGATTACCATCGTCGGTCCGATCAATGCCACGCGCCCCGTCATGGTGCTTGTCGGCGCCATGCTCATCTTCGGCGAGCGGCTCAACGCCTGCCAGTGGACCGGCGTCGTGCTGACCCTCCTCTCGCTCTTCCTGCTGAGCCGTTCGAGCCGCCGCGAAGGGGTCGATTTCCGTCACAACGTCTGGATACTCTGTATCGCGGTGGCGGCTCTGGCCGCCGTCGTAAGCGGACTGTACGACAAATATATCATGGCGCGCCTCGACCCGGTCTTCGTGCAGGGCTGGTGCAACCTCTATCTGTTCGGCCTGATGTCGGTCGTCGTCGGCATCCTCTGGTGGCCGCGCCGCCGTACGACCACCCCGTTCCACTGGACTTGGGCCATTCCGCTGATCTCGTTCTTCCTCGTGCTGGCCGATTTCGCCTATTTCTACGCCTTGCACCAGCCCGACGCCATGGTCTCCGTCGTGTCGATGGTCCGCCGCAGTTCGGTCGTCGTCTCTTTCCTGTGCGGGGCAGTGCTGTTCCGCGAGCACAACCTCCGCTCCAAAGCCTTCGATCTGGCCTTTATCCTCGTCGGCATGTTCTTCCTCTGGCTGGGGTCGAGGTAATGACGGCCGTGTCGAAGCGCGGGATTTGCATGCACACCCTTCCGTTTGGGCGCAGACCGGAAGCCGGTTCCGAAACCGCCGGTGTCAAAATAAAAAGACAGCCCATTGCGGGCTGTCTTTTTTATTTGCGGTATCGTCGGCTCCGGTCATATCAGCTGCTCCAGCCGGCTGACCGTCTTTGCGATTTCCGCATCCCCCGGCGCATAGTCTTTCAGCGCTCCCGCCAGATACTGTTCGTAGGCGTAGAGGTCGATCACGCCGTTGCCTGAGAGGTTGAACAGAATCGTCTTGGGCGTCCCCTCCTCTTTGGCCTGCATGGCTTCGCGGATGGCCGCGGCGATGGCGTGCGTCGATTCCGGCGCCGGGATGATGCCCTCGGTCTTGGCGAAGAGAATGCCTGCGGCGAGGGTCTCGGTCTGCGGCAGCGACTGCGCTTCGACGAGTCCGTCTTTGAGCAGCTGGCTGACGATCGACCCCGCGCCGTGGTAACGCAGTCCGCCCGCGTGGATGTCCGACGGCTGGAAATCGTGCCCCAGCGTATACATCGGCAGCAGGGGCGTGAATCCCGCCACGTCGCCGAAGTCGTACTGGAAACTGCCGCGCGTGAGTTTCGGGCAGCACGACGGCTCGACCGCCACGATCCGGATTTTTTTGCCTTCCGTGAGGTTCTTGCGCAGGAACGGGAATCCCAGTCCCGCGAAGTTGCTGCCGCCGCCGAAGCATCCGATCACCACGTCCGGCTCGGCGTCGGCCATCTCCATCTGCGCCACGGCTTCCTGTCCGATCACGGTCTGATGCAGGATGACGTGGTTCAGCACGCTTCCCAGACAGTACCGCGTATCTTCGGGGTGTTGCAGCGCCACTTCGATCGCCTCCGAAATGGCCAGTCCGAGGCTTCCCGAACAGTTCGGGTCGCGTTCAAGCGCCGCACGGCCCGATGCCGTGAGCGTGCTGGGCGATGCGATGCACTCGGCGCCCCAAGTGTTCATCATCAGCCGCCGGTAGGGTTTCTGGTCGTAGCTGACCTTGACCATGTAAACCTGCAGGTCTATGCCGAAGTGCTTGGCCGCGAATGCGATCGCCGCGCCCCACTGCCCCGCGCCCGTCTCGGTGGTCAGGCGGCGGATGCCCTGCTTGTAGTTGTAGTAGGCCTGCGGCACGGCGGTGTTGGGCTTGTGCGATCCGGCGGGCGATACGCTTTCGTTCTTGAAATAGATCTTTGCCGGGGTGCCGAGGGCTTTTTCCAGTCCCGTGGCGCGCACCAGCGGCGAAGGCCGCCATATCTTGTAGATCTCCTGCACCTCTTCGGGGATGTCGATGAAACGCTCCGTCGACATCTCCTGGTCGATCAGTTCTTCGGCGAAGATGGCGCTCATCTGCTCCTTCGTCACGGGCTGCTTGGTCGCGGGATGCAGCGGCGGCAGCGGTTTGTTGGGCATGTCGGCCACGATGTTGTACCATTGTGTGGGCATCTGACGCTCGGTCAGGCAGAATTTCTTTGTTTCCATGTTTTTTTTGTCTATTTCTGTGTTCGGTAAAATGTGATGCAAAAGAAAAAGCCCGTTGTTTACTCTCTCGTAAACAACGGGCTTGTGTGTTCGTTATGCTTTCAACTATACACGCACTGAGCCGCACTCATTGTCCACGAGAGTCAACGAGCGCCACCACCATGCCTGTATGTTGAAATTGCGAATCATATTCTTTTCGGCAAATATAACGGGTCCGATCCTTAAATCCAAATTTTTCGGCGGATATTTTCGATACCTACATATATGGCGTCGCTCCCTTTTCCGTGCCCGCCTGCCGAAATGCCGGTCCGAAGCGCCGGCGCGATTTAGTGCGCCAATCTCGACGAGATTAACAATTTTTATGTATCTTTGTTCGATTTTAGCATGCCGTTCCGGACGCTGTGACGGCGGCACTTCCCGCCAAGGCGGGGATTCCGGGGCGGCCGGACCTGCAAACGCGGCCTTCCGCCGCGGGGAAGGCGGTCCGGCATGTTGAACTGCAAGAGGAACATTAAAGCTTTTAATTATGAATATTTCGTATAACTGGCTTAAACGCTATCTCGACACCGATCTTCCGGCCGAAGAAATCGCACGGATACTGACCGACATCGGACTCGAAGTCGAGGGTTTCGAGAAGATCGAGTCCGTAAAGTGCGGGCTTCACGTCGTCGTGGTCGGAGATGTGCTGACCTGCACGGACCATCCAGATTCGGACCACCTGCACCTCACGACGGTCGATGTCGGCGCCGGTGATCCCCTGCAGATCGTCTGCGGCGCGCCCAACTGCCGGGCCGGGCTGAAGGTGCTCTGCGCCACGGTCGGCACGGTGCTCTACCCCGGCGGCGGTGACGAGGAATTCAAGATCAAACGCAGCAAGATCCGCGGCGTGGAGTCGCTCGGCATGCTTTGCGCCGAGGACGAACTGGGCATCGGGGCCTCGCACGACGGCATTATGGAACTTCCGGCCGACGCCCGCGTCGGTATGACGGCCAAAGAATACCTCGGCATCGAGGACGACTACCTGATTGAGGTGGGACTCACCCCCAACCGCGTCGATGCCGCGTCGCATATCGGCGTGGCGCGCGATTTGGCGGCTTACCTCAGGAGTCAGGGCCTGAACGCCGAAGTGAAGATGCCCGACGTCTCGGCCTTCGCTCCCGACAACCATGACCTGCCGGTGACCGTCCGCGTCGAGAACCACGAAGCGGCCCCCCGCTACGCGGGCGTGACGGTGAAGAACTGCAAAATAGGCCCTTCGCCTGAGTGGATGCAGAACTGCCTGCGCGCCGCGGGCATCAACCCCAAGAACAATCTGGTCGATATCACCAACTTCGTGCTCTTCGAGCTGGGGCAGCCCCTGCACGCGTTCGACGCGGCGAAGATCGAAGGCCGCGAAGTCGTGGTCCGCACCTGCACCGAAGGCACGCCTTTCGTGACATTGGACGGCGTGGAGCGAAAACTGACGGCCGACGATCTGATGATCTGCTCGGCCGAGCGTCCGATGTGCATCGCCGGAGTCTTCGGCGGACTGGATTCGGGCATCGGCGACACGACGACCGACGTATTTATCGAGAGCGCCTATTTCAACCCCGTGTGGGTGCGCAAGACGGCCAAGCGTTTCGGCCTGAACACCGATTCGTCGTTCCGTTTCGAGCGCGGCGTCGATCCCAACATGCAGGTCTATGCCGCCAAGCGCGCCGCCCTGCTGATGAAGGAGCTGGCCGGGGGCGAGATTTCGAGCGACATTACCGACATCTATCCCACTCCTGTCGAAGACTTCAAATTCGACATCTCCTTCGCCCGCATCGACTCGCTGATCGGCAAGAAGATTCCCGAAGATACGGTCCGCACGATCCTCGCCGCGCTGGAAGTGAAGATTCTCGCCGAGAAAGAGGGTGTGCTGAGCGTCGCCGTGCCGCCCTACCGCGTGGACGTGCAGCGCGAAGCCGACCTCGTCGAGGATATCCTCCGCATCTATGGCTACAACAATGTCGAGATTCCCTCGCGCGTCCGTTCGACGCTCTCCTATGCGCCGAAGCCCGACCGCAGCAAGCTGATGAATCTCGCGGCCGATTTCCTGACCTCCAACGGCTTCACCGAGATCATGTCCAACTCGCTGACCAAGGCGGCCTACTACGAGGGGCTGGAGTCCTACAAGCCCGAAAACTGCGTGCGCATCCTCAATCCGCTGAGCGCCGACCTGAACGTGATGCGCCAGACGCTGCTGTTTAACATGCTCGAAGCCGTGCAGCTCAACGCCAATCGCAAGAACGGCGACCTGAAACTCTACGAGTTCGGCAACTGCTATTTCTACGACGAGTCGAAACGCTCGGAGGAGAACCGCCTCGCGGCCTACTCCGAGGAGTACCGTCTGGCGATCGCCGTGACGGGCGTGGCCGAGCCTGCGTCGTGGAACGCCCGGCCGCAGGCCGCGTCGTTCTTCACACTGCGCGCCGTGGCCGAGAAACTTCTGCGCCGCTTCGGCATCGACATTTATGCGCTCCGGACTGAGACGCTGCAAAACGACCTCTTCGGCGAGGCGCTCTCGATGTCGCTTGGCGGCAAGGAGCTGCTGCAGATCGGCACGGTAAGTGCTAAAATCCGCCGTCGACTCGATGTCAAGCAGGATGTTTACTATCTGGAGATGAATTTCGACGCGCTCGTGAAATCGACCCGCAAGCATAAGATTGCGGCCGAGGAGCTTTCGAAGTTCCCCGAAGTGAAACGCGACTTGGCCCTTCTGATCGACAAGCAGGTGACCTTCTCTGCGCTGCGCGACGTGGCGTTCGCCACTGAGCGCAAACTGCTCAAGAGCGTTTCGCTGTTCGACGTCTACGAGGGCGACAAACTTCCCGAAGGCAAGAAATCCTACGCCCTGAGCTTCATCCTCGAAGACAAGACCCGCACGCTCGACGAGAAGACGATCGAAAAGGCGATGAAGAACCTCACCGCGCAGTTCGAACAGCGGTGCGGAGCTCAGGTCCGCGGTTGATCCCAATCCGAATGCCGCTCGTCGCATCTCGATGCGGGCACACGCCCGCCACGGTCATGCCGACGAGCTTATTGACCATAAATCGAAGCCGCCTGTACGTTACGAACAGGCGGCTTTTTTACCGAAACCATGCAACGAACCTCCCGAATGCTCTGCCTGACCACGCTGCTTTTTGCAGCCGGCGCCGCGCTGTTCTTTACCAACGCGGCGGTGATTCCGTACAAGGTCGCTTATCCGGTCCTGCTGCTGTCGCTGTCGCTCTTTTATCTCCGGCTGAAACCGCTGATTCCGGTCGGCGCGGCGCTCTTGTTGTCGGCCGTCGGCGATGCGGCGGGCGCCGGAGGGATGTTCATTCCGCAGATGCTGTTTTTCGCTTTGGCACACGGAGCCTACATGTGCTACTTCTTGCCGCAGGCGCAAGTTGCGCCCCGGCCTTTTGTCTGGCCGGTGCTGACGGCCCTGCTGCTGTTTCTGTTCGTCTGCATCGTTCCCCGCGCCGCCGATCCGGCCGAACGCGCGGGCGTCGCCGTCTACGGACTCGTCATCGCGGGCATGCTGTACAGCGCGCTTCAGTACCGCGGAGCGTATGCCGCATGGTTCCGCCTTGCGGCCCTGTTGTTTGTCTTTTCCGACTCCGTGATCGCATGGGGACGCTTCGTCGCGCCCGTTCCCTGCCGGACCTATGTCGTGATGATTACCTATTATGCCGCGCAATACCTCTTCTACCTCTTTGCCGTCAGAGCGGCGACTCTTTCCGACTCTCCGCATTGATGCGGCCGTTGAAATGCCGAGCGGTATTGTAGTGCGATATTGTCATCGCTTATTTAGGCCGGAGGCACACTGTTCGCGTTAGTTGTCTCCGCCAAGGCGGCTCCTTCCGTGTCATAGTCGCTTTTTCGCTCCGTCTTACAGTACCGGCTTTATCTGCGGCGGCTGGATCGTGACGTAGGGCGTGCCGTTGTCGTCGCAGGTCGAGACGATGCGTACGGCTTTCACCGGCCGGCCGGGCTTTAAAGTTATACTGCCCTTTTCCAGATCGCCCGCGCGTTCGTATGTCGTGCCGTCGTACGACACCTCTGCATAACCGGTGGTTATAATGGTTTTGGGCAGCTGGCGGTTTCCCGTCTGCAAAAACATTTCGCGGCACTTCACCGGCTGTTCATAGGTGTAGAGTATCCAGTCCTGCTGACGGCAGGCGCGGCGCGTGCGCGCAAGTCCCTTGTAGGCCGAGGCGTTCGTATAGGGGAACTGCGTGCTTTCGCCCATCGAGGTGGTGATCGTCACGGCGGGCGCAAGGGGCCTGTAGTAGGATTTGTCGGCCACATAGGGACTGCGTCCCGTCTTGTAGCGCGTCAGGAAGCGGTAGAGATGCGGTTTTTCGGTTTTGACGGGGCCGGTGTACCGATGCTCTTCGGGCGAATCGCCTTCGAGGTAGAAGATTTTCGAGCCGTCGTCCGCCACGACGGTGAAGGCGCCCTCCTTGTAGCTTACCTTGGGCGGGAAAAGCCGGAAGCGGATGCCCATGGCCGCCATGCGGTCGTAATGGTCGGTCAGCTCCCTGTAATAGGCGTCCCAGCCTTCGCAGTTGCCGCGCCAAGCTATGCGGGCGAGCGCGCAGATGCGCGGAAAACACATGTAGTCCAGATAGTCGGGCTTTTCGGGCTCGTGCGAAACGTAGGCTTCGCTGAAGAACGTCCCCTGCAGGCCGACGACGTTGCGCATCTGTTCATCGCTGAAGCCCTTTTCCGTAAAGTCGAATCCGAAGACCTTTTTGGCGTCGAAGACCGCCGCCCAGTCGTGCCCCTCCTCCTGCGGCGTCTGCCGCATGTCGAAATAGAAGTATTCGCCCGGCATCACCACGGTCTTGTAGCCTTTCGCCGTGGCGTCGAGACACGCCTTGACGCTCTGCCAGCCGTATACGAGACATTCGCGCGAGAGGCCGCCCGTGGTCACGGCTTCGTTCCACACGCCGGGACGCTTGCCGTTGGCCGCGAGAATCGCCGCCATGCGCTCCATGAAGAGGTCTTCCAATCGGTGCGGATCGGTCATGCCCCGCCGGCTCATCAGCGCCTGACAGTCGGGGCAGCGGTTCCACTGGGTCATGTCCACCTCGTCGCCGCCGACGTGTATGTACTCCGAGGGAAACAGCGCGCATAACTCGCCGAGAATGTCGGCCAGCAACGCGTAGTTCTCTTCGCGGGCCACGCACCACGCCGAACGGTAGTCGTAACCGTTGGTCGAAACCGTGTCGGGCGGATAGTTGCAGCGTATTTCGGGATGCACCGACGCGATGTTGCGGCTGTGCCCCGGCAGGTCGATTTCGGGGATGATCTCGATGTTGCGCGCCGCCGCATAGCGGATCAGGCCGCGCATCTCGTCCTGCGTATAATACCCGCCGTACTTCTCGTCCCACTTGCCGTAAACCGGACGCACGGGCGAATCGCCGCCGCGGAAGCCGCCGATTTCGGTCAGTTCGGGATGCGATCTGATTTCGATACGCCACCCTTCGTCGTCTGAAAGATGAAGATGCAATTTGTTGATTCCATGATAGGAAAGCAAGTCTATGTAACGCTTCACTCCAGCTGCGTCGATCCACGTGCGGGCCACGTCCAGCATCATACCGCGGTACGGAAAGCGCGGCGCGTCCTCGACCTTCGTGCAGGCGATTTCGACCGGAAGCGGACAGTTCTTGGCGTATATTTCGGCGGGCAGCAGCCTGAACAGGGCCTGCACGCCGTTGAATACGCCGCCGTACGAACCGCCCGCGATTTCGATCCGCTGCGGGAGCACCGTCAGGCGGAAGGCTTCGCCGCCCAGCGTCGGATCGGTCGAAAGCACGATCGCGTCGTCGGCCGACATACTGTCGCTGGCCGTTTCGACGTTGATATATTCGCGCAGGTAGGCGGCCAGCGGCGCCAGCGGCGTTTCGTAACAGAGCATCGTCCGGGGGCTGATGCGGCAGGCGCCCTCGTAGAAAGCCTGACGGGCCGGCGACGGCTGGGCATGTGCCGTGAGGAAGGTGCAGAGCACACCTGCGAGGGGCAGCAGGTATCGCAGTTTCATGGCGGTACGGAATTTTGTTTCGGACAAAGTTACTTTTTTTCCGCCGAATTGCTACCTTTGCTGAAAATAAATTCCGGCATGGACGGGCGCGCTCAGGCAGATCGGCCGACTCCGCTTCCCGAACAGCCATTGCCGTAAACTGTAACTGAGCATGGAAGATAAACGACTGGAGGCTACGGCCCGTTTGCTCGAAGTGATGAATACGCTGCGCCGCGAGTGTCCGTGGGACCGCGAGCAGACTTTCGATTCGCTGCGGAGCAATACCATCGAGGAGACGTACGAGCTGGCCGACGCCATCACCGACCACAATATGGAGGGCATCAAGGAGGAGCTGGGCGACCTGCTGC
>ENA-UOIZ01002859-UOIZ01002859.1-human-gut-metagenome-genome-assembly--contig:-P88-NODE-2859-length-11330-cov-7.265011_pt1 | contig 11330 bp, 7 predicted proteins | sample MGYA00242336_ERZ723883 | MGnify/ENA metagenome assembly ERZ723883 | reverse complement strand
GAGCGACTGCCATGTGGCACCGATGAGTTGGTTCGCCATCTCGTCCGTATAGGCAGCATCGCCGCCCATCTGAGCCTTCATGTTCTCATAAGCATCGAGATACTCGGAATAAAGCACCTTTTCGCCATCGATTTCACCCACCTTAGGGTCGTTTCCCGAGAATCCCATCTCGGTCTTCAAAGAGAGAATAAAAGCCAAAAGCGCGCCTGCGATAATCACCGAAAGCAGAACGCCGAATTTGGTTCTCAAAGTGTTCAAACTTGCCATATTGCTTTGTTGTTAATTAAAATTTCGGTTTTTAGTTTCCAAAGGTAATAATTTTATTCCTAATCCGTATAGTTTTCAGCCATTTTTTATAGCACTTCCACACGTGCGAGGTCGATTCGCGAACGCGTAGTACGCAAAATCTTGATACGCATGCCGTCGAATTCCATCACCTCACCGGCGGACGGCAACTCCTCGTACCTCGAAATGATATATCCTGCCAACGTATCGTAATCGTCGCTTTCGGCTATGTGCAGACCGTATTTCTCGTTCAGATACTCCACCTCCAAACGACACGAGAAGACATATTCTCTATCAGAAACCTGTTTCTCGATAAGTTCGGGAGTATCGTGTTCGTCCTCTATTTCGCCGAAGATCTGTTCCAGCACGTCTTCGAGAGAAATGATACCCGCCGTACCGCCGAACTCATCGATTACGACTGCGACATTGCTTTTACGCTTGATAAACTGCGTCAGCATCTCCTGCAAAGGCATGGTTTCGGCGACATAATCGACCTTCATCATAACCTGTTCGATACTCTTCGGGGTATTGAACAGGCTCTTGGAATTGACATAGCCGATAATATTGTCGATCGAACCGCGCCATACGAAGATGCGCGAATACATCGATTCGACGAAACGCTGCGTCAGTTGCCCGATCGTGGTATCCTCGATATCCACAGCCTCGACATCGACGCGCTGCACCATGCAGTCGCGCACGCGCAAGTCGGCGAAATCCAGTGCATTCTGGAAAATCTTTATCTCGTTGTCGGAATCATTCTGCGGTTCGGAATTATTGGAATCGAGCAGGCTTTCGAGATCGCTTTTGTCGAAAGCGTAGGCACGTTCGTTGCCCGACGGCTTGCGGCCGAAGAGTCGCAGAAGACCGTAAGAGAGCATTGTAGTGAATCTCGCTATGGGATACAGAATGATATAGAACAGGTAGATTACGGGTGCGAAAAACCGATAATAGAAATTGGGGTTGCTGCGCACGACCGATTTGGGCAAATATTCGGCGACGAAGATTATGACAATCGTCGGAATTACGGTTTCGAGGACAATCGAACCGTTTTCGTAAATCGACGTCCACCCGAAAGTATAGGCGACCGCCCGAAGAAACTGCGACATGCACAACGAATAGACCACGAGGGCAATATTATTGCCCACGAGAATAGTCGTGATGTATTGTCCCTGGTTACGCGAAAAGACTCCGGCAATAAAATCGAATATGCGGCTCTGTTTACGATCGATTTCGAGTTTCAGCCGATTCTTGTTGAGAAATGCCAATTCCATTCCGGAAAAGAATCCGGAAAGCACGAGCATCAGAAATATGATAATCAACGATGTTGCCATTTTCAGTAATTGCCTCTATTCTTCCGTTTCAACGATGCGGGTTTCCATTGCGTTCGTCATTCGTTTCATCTCCGCAGGAACTACCTCCGACTGTTTTTTCGCAGGCACCTCACCGTCGTCCGTCATCTTTCTGCCTGCATCGCCGAACGGCTCCGACGGCTTACGGTCGCTACGCATTCCTCCGGGTCTGCGCTCCCGCGACGAAGCGGACGACCGATCGCGATTGCCATCGTCGGACCCCGCAGTACGGACACCTCTTTCGGAACGCTCGCCCGACGGTTCGGTCTTGCCGCCATCGCTTACTGTCGATTGCAATTCGACCTTAGTCGAATCCCTGCCCTCGGTCTGCATCGCGGTATCTACCCGCATTTTGCTCTTGAAACGGCGAAAATGCAGATCTTTCAAATCCTCATCCGACTCGAAGCCCTCGCCGATAAAGGTATCGGTATCGGTTACGACCTTCGTATCGACATTGGAGTAAATACGCTTGGTTATCGAATTCCAGAACAGTTGTTGCGTATAGAGTTTGGTTCCGTCCGCCTTGGTTACCACGACATTACCCTTTGCCTCCCACAATTTGCGATTTTCGTAATAGATCGCATAGTTGGCAACCAGAGTAGCATTCACCGTAGTCATCGAATCGTCCTGATAGGTGATTATGTCGATACCCTTGCGAAACTCGCGATAAGGGTCGCGACCGAGCGTATAACCTTCGAGCAACGGAGTCTTGAAACGGTAGGATTTGCGTCCGTTCTCCGAAACGACGATCGTAAGATTCTCGCTCTCCTCGGTTTTGATCGTTTCGAGCGGTTCGTCATCAGCAGTTTCGTTCTCCCTGCAAGAATATAGCAAGATAGCACTCCCCGTCAAAAGGAGTGCTACCGAAACATATTTTTTCAGTGAAGCGAACATTTATATCGTCTTCCGTTGATTCTGTCTTACGAATGCGCAGACGGCTTACACAATGTCGCACATTCCCATCACCATTACTGTGCGCGATAACGGACTTTCGTCGAAACGCCCGAAACGAAACCGCAGTTCACGGTATATGTGCTGCCCTCCGACAACTCGTTGAAGAAGCACTCTTCCGTAGTCGGGAAAGCCGAACGGTAAGTTGCGGCAAGCGACTTCGCATTGGCAGCAAGATCAGGATGCTCGCCTTCGAGAAGCGGGATAGCCTTCTGCAACATGTCGTATGCCACCCAGAATGTCGCATCCTTGGCGAATCCGTTGCAGTTCTTTGCACCGAAAACGTAGCACTGAGGCAGGAAGTAATAAATCATACCGTCTTCCGGATCGATCTTCTGAGCCTCGCGGAATGCCTCCACTGCATTGCGATAATCGTTGGTCGTAACTTCGAGAATACCGATACGAACAAGAAGTTTCTCGCGGTCGGCGTCATTGGTCTCCTTAGCCAAAGCCTCACGCAGATACTGATTGGCCTTATTGTAATCCTTTCTGTTCTGGAAAGCCTCGGCAAGCAACATAGCGGTTTTCGACGACGGATTCATCGCATAGTATTTCTCACCGACCGTAAGGAAGAAATCGCTCTCGCACTTGGCACGCGACATAAGATCCATAGCCTGCGCAATAACCGTTTCGTCCTCCGGAGCATCGGCGATCTTCTTCGAGAAAATCTTCTCTATATTCTCGCAACTTGCGGCGCCGCTCATCGCGAAGCACTTCTCGAACTGATCTTTGAACTCAGTCTGCTCAGGCGTAATGCCTTCGAAATACTTGGCGTTCTCATCGTATGCCGAAACGACGGTCATGGCATCGACAACGTCGTTGGAGTAGTCGTCGCAAAGATTCTTGAAATAGATTGCCAAAACCTCCGGATCGGCTTTGCCGCCCGCCTCGATCTGTGCGGCGATAGCATCTTCGAAAGCCTTGCGGATACCCTCGCGGTCGCTCTCCTTATAGGTCAGATATTCGCGAGCCTTACGTTCGAGGATATAATCCTTACCTCGGGTTCTGTGCGTGCCGAAATTCTCAAGACGCACGTCGTAGAGCCACAGCAGCGAGTCTACATAGGCATTCTTCTCGGCGAGCGACTGCGCACGGTTGATTCTCTGCTTGTAGAGTTTCGTTCCGTTCACGTAGATATTCTCCGATGCCTGCGGACATTTCTCGATGAGTTTGTGGAGATAACCCGACGCAGAGTCGAAATTGCGGTTATTGATCTCCTCTTTCAAATACGAACTGTTGAGAATGTTCTCCTTGCGTTCTTCCAGAGTTTCGCCCCATTTCGCATATTTGGGGTCGCTGAGGTCTTGCGCATAAGCCGACAATCCTGCGACAATCAGTACGGCAGACAACAGAATTTTAGCACATTTCATATCACAAATCTTACTTTATTATATTTATATTTTAATTTCAATCGCTTTTCAACCGCATCGGTATACTAATCGTATTTCGGACGGACGAACCAATAATCCTCGCCGAACATCGACAGTCCGATAGAAACCTTGAAATAGTCCTGACGAATCAATCCCACGCGTTTTCCCATATCGTTCACGACCGACCCCATCGTTCCGCGACCTCCGTATTCGAAAGCCAAATCGATACTCGATGCGCCCATGAACCGGATCGGGAAACCGATACCGGCAGTTACGGCGTACTGAGCAAGTCTTTTGCCGTGATATGTTTGGTAATAATCGCCGTAGCGACCACCGAGACGGTATGACATTCGACGCAGATAGTGACGTACGTCGAAACGGTTCGGCGTATACTCGAATCCGAACTTGAAAGTATTGGTATCGTTGTATCCCACCTTCATTCCGCCGTATATGTCCTCTTCGAACACACCTTTATTACTGCCCCACGACTGGTACTCGTAGTCGAGTCCGACCGTAAACCGCGAATCCTGATACATCAGACCGGCATTGACCTGATGCGGCAGTCGCATCTGACTGCGTGAATCTTCACGCAATACGGTAGTCGCGGAATGATCGTTGATAACGACCGTTTTGGTGACTTTAGGACGCAGAGAACCGCCGTAGTCGTACGTCGCACCGAGTGTCAGTATACGTTTGGCATTTGCAATGACGCTCCACTGCATGCCGACCTGAAACTTGAAGTTCGATATGGCGTAATCATCCAAACCTATGGCAGATACGTAAGTTCCGGTACCGACGAAATCATTCGCCACCGACGATGCGAAATTGTGCTGGATATTGCCCCAATAATATTTGGCGGCGATACCGATCGAGAAATTCTTGAAAGGCTCCCATCCTACACCGGCTTTGACCTCCGTAACGTCGCCGTCGCCGGAATAACTGTAAAGCACGCGACCGATAGTACCCCATATATCCTCGCTCTCCTCGGTAGTCGTCATGGCATAACCTACGCTGCTGTACGGCGTAAGACTCAGACCGAAACCGAGATTTTTCGCCAGCGGAAACTGAATCGCTATTTCGTGAAAATTGATGGTATTCTTCGCATTCTTGGCAGTACGCAACGCATTGCCCGCTTCGTCGTACTTGGTCTGACGGTTCATGAGGAAGTTGCCCTCCGCGCTGAAATCGAAGATGAAACTCTTACGCATCGTCGCACTGTAACCGGCAGGGTTCAGCGTACTGACCATCTGACTGCTGCGCCATGCGACGCCTGTTCCGCCCATCGAACGCATCACCGTGTTGCCGGCCGAACCGAGTTCACCTATACCGAACATCGTATAGGGAGAATAAGCATTGACGCTGCTGCCCCCCTGCGCATTCGCAGCCGACGGCATCAGCATAATCACACAAGACACCAACGCAACCGTCGCAATCCTGCACACTCTATTTACTGTCATTAGTTGCATTGTACTCCAAAATTCTATTTAGTCCGATATACATCATATAGCAATTTGCAAATATCGCATTTTTAATTCGATTAACAAAACATTTCGCATCGCCGCCACAAAAAATTATGCGGATTTGCGGATTTTTTTGCAAAAATTCGTCGGCGTACCCCTTTATTTCATAAAGAACGCTCCGCATGACGCCCTGTTCTATCGCCGTGCGGGTCGATCGTCCGAGAGATTCTCCGACCTCTGCGACGCCGCATTGCGGCAAATGCGCCGTATAGTCGTGCAACGCACGAAAACGCGCCCCTACACCGAGCGAGATATTGCCTCCGCGGAACACTCCGCCTTCGACCAGATCGAACGTAATGGCCGTTCCCATATCGACAATCAACATATCTTCCGCTCCGTACACCTCAACCGCTCCGACAGCCGCCGCAATACGGTCTACGCCGAGCGTCGCCGGAGTTTCGTAGTCGATTCCTATCGGCACCGGTGTAAGCGACGACATCCGGAGCAGACAGCCTGTCCGTCCGTCGAGCATCGCACAGATCCGATCCTCGTCGCCGCCGGTCGAAGCGACGATCGCTTTCGACGGAGCGTAGCCGGCGATTATCGCATCGGCATCGCACTGCTCAAAACGGTCGAAACGCCATTCGCGCACCACCGTTTCACCCTCCATAACGGCAACCTTGGTCGAAGTATTGCCCGAATCGACAATCAAATTCATCGAAAACAGTTTTTTCGCAATTTACAACTCTTTCAGCACTCGCAATGCTTCCGACACGTCGGCTATGCGACGTACCGTCATCGCAAGTTTCGTATCGCGCTGTTTCAGCACGAAACGGTCGGGATCGCTCGTTACCTTTCTAAGCATATCCATGAACGTATCGCTCTTGTAATAAGGCGATGAGTCGTCACCGACGAACTGCACGATCATAAGTCCGTTCTTCACTTTCACACGTTCCATACCGAGCCGCATAGCCTCCCAACGCAGTCTCACGACGTTCATCAACTCGCGTGCGGCATCGGGAAGCGCACCAAAACGGTCTGCCAGTCGCGACTCGAAGGCTCGGAGCGACTCTTCATCCCTCATCGAATCGAGTTCGCGATAGAGGCGCAGACGCTCCGCTTGCTGATGTACGTAACTCTCCGGCAGTTCGGCATCCACACCGAGTTCGATAATCGTATCGTCTACATAGCGCATATCGTTCACCACTTGCTGCTCGTCGCTGCTCAGACCTGCCACATCGAGACCCTCCGCCCTTAATTCGGCGATAGCCTCGTTCATGATCTTCTGATAGGTTTCGAATCCTATGTCGGCAATAAAACCGCTCTGTTCGGCACCCAGCAGATTGCCGGCACCTCGGATGTCGAGATCCTGCATGGCGATATTGAAGCCCGACCCCAGATCGGAGAACTCCTCGATTGCCCGCAGACGACGGCGGGCATCGGACGACAGCATCTCGTCAGGACGCGACAGCAGATAACAGTACGCCTTGCGGTCGCTTCGTCCGACACGACCGCGCAACTGATGAAGGCTGCTCAGTCCGAAACGGTCGGCATCGTCGATGATTATCGTATTTACATTCGGTATATCCACTCCGCTCTCTACGATCGAGGTAGCAACGAGAACATCGAAATCGCCGTAGATGAAATCCATTATCACTTTCTCCAATTCCGCCGGTTTCATCTGTCCGTGGGCGGTCATCACGCGCGCTTTCGGGCAAAGACGAGTGATAAGACCACGAATAGTCATCAGATCGTCCACCTTATTATGTATATAGTATACCTGACCGCCGCGCGCGAGTTCGGTCTCGACGGCATCGCGCACCAACTCTTCCGAAAAGACATGCGATTCGGTAACTATCGGACGACGATTCGGCGGCGGAGTAGATATCACCGACAAGTCGCGAGATCCCATCAGCGAGAATTGCAGCGTACGCGGGATAGGCGTAGCCGTAAGCGTAAGCGTATCGACACTTACGCTCAACTGAGTAAGTTTCTCCTTGGCAGCCACGCCGAAACGCTGCTCTTCGTCGATGATGAGCAGTCCGAGGTCGCGAAACCGGACGTTCGCTCCCAGCATCTTGTGGGTACCTATAAGAATATCAATATTTCCGCTCTCCAAATCGCGCAGAATCTGAGCCGTATCTTTCGCGCCCTTGGTGCGGTTCAGATACTCGATGCGCACCGGAAAATCGCGCAAACGCTCCGAGAACGAACGATAGTGCTGCAATGCGAGAATCGTGGTCGGTACAAGTACCGCCACCTGCTTTCCGTCGGTCGCAGCCTTGAATGCCGCTCGAATCGCGACCTCGGTCTTGCCGAATCCGACATCGCCGCAAATCAGACGGTCCATAGGACGCTCCGACTCCATATCGCGCTTCACCGCTTCGCTCGCCCGCTGCTGGTCGGGAGTATCCTCCCACACGAACGACGCTTCCAAAGCCTGTTGGAGATAGCCGTCTGGCGAAAAGGCGTAGCCTTTGCTCGCCTTACGCTTGGCATACAGCGCGATAAGTTCACGCGAAATATCCTTGACAGCCTTTTTGGTGGCGTTTTTCAGTTTTTGCCATGCTCCTCCGCCGAGTTTGTAAATCTTCGGAGGCTCGGCATCGCCGCTCTTGTAACGCGAAATACGATGCAGCGAATGAACATTCACGAACAGCACGTCGTTGTCTCGATAGACCAATTTTATCGCCTCATGGACCTTGCCGTTCTCATTGATTTTCACCAATCCGCCGAATCGTCCGATGCCGTGGTCGATATGCACCACGTAATCGCCTACCTGCAAGGCATTCAGTTCAGCGACGGTCATCTGTTCATCGCGCTTTATTTCGCCGTTGATACGGTAACGCTGGTAGCGGTCGAAAATCTGATGTTCGGTATAAAAGCAGGCTTTAAGACCGTGGTCTACGAATCCCTCGTGAAGCACGAGACGCATCATCCGCAACTCCGCCGAAGGACGACCGATCTTATGGAAAATATTGTCCAGACGCTCTGTCTGCGCACGGTTGTCGGTGAGGATATAGCAATCGTAACCGTGTTCTCTGCGGTCTATTACATCGTCTGCCAGCATCTCGAAATTCTTGTTGAATTTCGGTTGCGGCGACGTACCGAAAGGAACGGTCGCAGTCGCAGGACGTTCCGGCAGATTGTTGCGCAACATTGCCAGCCGACACTGCGACAGGTCGTCGAGCAACTCTTTACGCGATGCGAGCAAGCGTGCCATCTGCTGCGGATCGTCGCACTCTTTCAGTGCGCGTTTGCGCAAATCGTCCACACGGCGCATAGCGTAGTCGGCATCGTAGAACCACCACGTCGCATCACCGGCGAAACGGGCAAGCGAAACGAGGTCGCCATCGGCACGATTGATATTCGAAATTATATCGACGCGTTCAAGTCTGTCCGACGACAACTGGTCGGAAATTTCGAACCGCCGGACAGACTCTACCTCATCATCGAAGAAGTCGAGTCGGTACGGTCGGCTCTCGGCGTATGAAAATATGTCGAAAATTCCGCCTCGAACCGAATACTGCCCCGGTTCATAGACGAAATCGACCTGTACGAATCCGAGCGACTGGACATGCTCCTCCAAATCGGAGATGGCGATTCTGTCGCCGACGCTCACTGAAATCGAATCGGCATTCATCCGCTCCGCATCGACGATTTTTTCAGCCAGCGCCTCCGGATAGGTGCAGATGACTGCATATCCCTCGAACCCGTTGCGCACGGCATTGACGGCATTGGTTCGCATGACGACGCTTTCCGCATCCTCATTGCGATAGACTATCGACCTTTTGTATGCGGACGGGAAGAACAGAATGCGTTCTTCGTCGAGCAGCGCATAAAGGTCGTTCATTGCATAAGCCGCCGCATCGCGATCCTCCGCTACCACTATATGAAGCCCCCCGCGACGAGCCACTGCCGCTGCCGCATAAAACGAAAGAGCCCCGCCGACCATCTCGTTGAGATAGACGGTGTTGCTCTTAGCGTCAAGTTCTTTGCAAAGGGAGCCGAGGGGTTTCGACTCACCTGCAAGTTTCAGTATTTCGTGCATATATCAAACAGGCCGAATGCCGCATGACCGGTTCTGCCCGAACTTATTTGCGTTTCAGAATGTCGCTGTTGCGTTTGTCGCGATAATGGACGTCGACCATCCCGACGCTCTGGTCGGCTACGATATCGATCCATACCTTGTAGCGCATCATCCACCTGCGGTGAAGCGACCACAGACCCTTGCACAGAAATGCTGCGACATAAGGGCTGACAACCAACTTTATGTACCGATGACCGCGATCCTGCGTGAGGAACGAGATCTGGTTCTCGATCTTCTTGTCGAGAAGCACCGTCGGTTCGATCTTGCCCGTACCTCCGCAAGTCGGGCATACATCCTGAATATCCTTTACCGCCACCGGACGGATACGCTGACGCGTAATCTGCATCAGTCCGAACTTAGTGAGCGGCAATATCGTATGTTTCGCCTTATCCGTTGCCATAAGCCGCGTCATCTCCTCGACGAGGAGTTGGCGATTCTGCGACTTGTGCATGTCTATGAAATCGACGATGACGATTCCGCCCAGATCCCTGAGGCGCAACTGTCGGGCAATCTCGGCGGCTGCCGCGAGATTGACGTCTATCGCCGTCTGTTCCTGATTATCCTCCGCCTTGGTGCGGTTGCCCGAATTGACGTCGATAACATTCATCGCCTCCGTCGATTCGATTATGAGGTACGCTCCGCGTTTGAGCGAAACATACTTGGCGAAGAGCGACTTTATCTGGCGCGAGATGTCGAAATTATCGAAAATCGGCACGGTGCCGCGATAAAGTTTGACGATCTTCTCCTTTTCGGGGTCTACCGCTCGGATATAATCTCTGATTTCGTTGAACATCGCGTCGTCGTCCACGCAGATCTGCGAGAACGAACCGTCCAGATTGTCGCGGATGATCGTGTTGGCACGGCTCATCTCGCCCATAAGCAGCGACGGAGCCGGATGGCGGCGAATCTGCTGGCACGTCTTCTTCCACTTCTCGACGGCAGCCAGAATATCCTGTTCGACGTCGAGATCGGAGGCGTTCACGGCTGCGGTACGTATTATCACGCCGAAATTCTTCGGCAATACGCTCGTAGCGACGCGTTTCAATCGTTTTTTCTCTTCGTTGGAACGGATCTTCTGCGAAATGAAGACCTTCGAAGAGAAAGGCACGAGAACCACATTGCGTCCCGCGAGCGAGATGTCGGATGTCAGGCGCGGACCTTTGGTCGAAATCGCCTCTTTGACGATCTGCACCATAATATTCTGTCCTACCTGCAATACATTTCCGATCTTGCCTTCGCGTTCGAGTCCGTCGTCGAGTTTCATCGCTTCGAGTTTCAGTCCCCGTTTGCCGGGCTGATGGCTCGCTACGATACGGTCGAGCGACGGGAAATGAGTTCCCAAGTCCTGATAATGGATAAAGGCATCGCGTTCGTGTCCGATGTTCACGAATGCGGCATTGAGTCCGGGCATAATCTTACGCACCTTACCGAGATAGATATCGCCGACCGCGAAGCCGGTTTTCGCCTGCTCGCGACTCAGTTCGACAAGCACCTTGTCTTCGCAAAGTGCGATGTTGATCTCTGTCGATGTAACGTTTACTACTAACTCTCGATTCATTTTGCGAGATTATAACTCTGTGTTGTTGATTGAAGATTTCCGTCGGACGGACGAGCCGTACCGACTTCCCGAATATTAAATAGGCAACGCCAAAGAGCAGTAAAAGGCTCTCCGGCGTTATGACTACCTATGCGAAGCAATATTGTACTACTTCTTCTTGTGACGGTCCTTACGCAGGCGCTTCTTGCGTTTGTGCGTAGCCATCTTGTGACGCTTATGCTTCTTTCCGTTTGGCATAGTTGTAAGTTTTTAGTTAAAATTATACAA
>ENA-UOIZ01002856-UOIZ01002856.1-human-gut-metagenome-genome-assembly--contig:-P88-NODE-2856-length-11335-cov-8.250709_pt1 | contig 11335 bp, 8 predicted proteins | sample MGYA00242336_ERZ723883 | MGnify/ENA metagenome assembly ERZ723883 | reverse complement strand
GTATTATTGCGTTGCAAACGCTAGTAATAAGGAGTGGCTATGGCTACCGGCAGCAAGCTCGTGATTGTGGAGTCTCCCACCAAGGCCAAGAAAATCGGTGGGTATTTAGGCTCCGAATATACGGTGATGGCCTCGGTCGGCCATATTCGAGATCTTGCGCAGCCAAGCCAGGTGCCGGCCGCCGACAAAACCAAATTCGGCAAGTTCGGCGTTGACGTGGAAGACGGATTCAAGCCGTACTACATCGTCGACGGCAACAAGAAGAAAACCGTATCCGAACTGAAAAGCGCGTTGAAAAAAGCCGACACCCTGTACCTCGCAACCGATGAGGATCGCGAGGGGGAGGCCATCGCCTGGCATCTGGTACAGACGCTCAAGCCAAAAGTGCCGGTCAAGCGCATGGTGTTCCACGAAATCACGAAGGAAGCCATCAAAGCGTCGCTTGACAATACTCGCGACGTTGACGACGACATGGTCGACGCCCAGGAAACCCGCCGTATTCTGGACCGACTGTACGGCTATGAGCTTTCTCCGGTGCTGTGGCGCAAGGTCGGGCCGGGTCTTTCCGCGGGCCGTGTGCAGTCCGTCGCCACGCGTTTGATCGTGGAGCGCGAGCGCGAGCGTATGGCGTTCGTGCGTGCCCCGTATTGGGATGTCACCGCAACGTTGGAGGCGCCGGATGCCGATGGCAATAATGTTGCGTTCGATTCTCGTATGGTGTCGTTGGGTGGCCGTCGTTTGGCTGGTTCCAAGGATTTCGGCGCCGATGGCAAGCTGACTGCGGCCGGTGCGAAGGATCAGGTCGTGCAGTTGGACGAGGCGCAGGCTTCCGCGATTGCGCAGGCATTGGAATTTGCAACGTTTACTGTCGCGTCGATGGAAACCAAGCCGTACCGTCGCCGTCCGGTTCCACCGTTTACCACGTCCACCTTGCAGCAGACCGCCGGCAATCGTCTCGGCATGAGCTCGCGTCAGACCATGCGTGCGGCGCAAGGATTGTACGAAAACGGCTATATCACCTACATGCGTACCGATTCGGTGACGCTGTCGCAAGAGGCGATCGCAGCCGCACGCGAAGCGGTCGTCAAGCATTTCGGCGAAAACTATCTGTCGGACGCGCCGAAACAATATGCCACAAAGACGGCAGGCGCGCAGGAAGCCCACGAATGCATCAGGCCGGCGGGCGCGAAATTCCGTGACCCTGCGGAAATCGCAAGCAAAGTGCCGGCCGACCAGCTCAAGCTGTACACGCTGATCTGGCAGCGCACGCTTGCCTGCCAGATGGCAGACGCAACCGGTTCCACGGCGACCGTGCGACTGTCCGCGTCGACCGAATCGAATGGGGAAGCCATGTTCCAGGCTTCCGGCACCGTTATCGAGTTCCCCGGCTTTATGAAGGCGACCGGTGAGGGCCGCCGAGCGTTCGCCGAATCGAAGAAGGGTGATGTTGCTGGAAGCGTTGAACAGGCCGCGCAATCCGGCAAATCCAGCAAAGCGGATAAGAAGTCGGATGACAATGTGTCGCTTCCGCCGATGAATCCGGGCGATGCGCTCGCCGCGGTGGCGGTTGGTGCCGACGGACACGAAACTCAGCCTCCGGCGCGTTACACCGAAGCGTCGCTCGTCAAAACGTTGGAACAGAAGGAAATCGGCCGCCCGTCCACGTATGCGAGCATTATTTCCACGATCATCGATCGCGGGTACGTGTATGAGCGCGGTCGTGCGTTGATTCCGTCGTGGCTCGCGTTCTCCGTGGTCAAATTGCTGGAAACGAAGTTCCCGCGGTATGTGGATTACGAGTTCACTGCCGATATGGAAAGCGGTCTTGACCAGATCGCGAGTGGTCAGGAGACCGGCCGCAATTGGCTGACCCGCTTCTATTTCGGTTCCGGTGAGGGTGCCGCGCAGTCTGCGGACGAGGCGCATGCCGGTTTGCAGCAGCAGGTCGCGCAGTTGGGTGAAATTGACGCTCGCGAGATCAATACGATTGAGATCGGCGACGGTTTGCATGTGCGCGTCGGCAGGTATGGCCCGTATCTGGAGGATGTGAACCATCTGGATGATGAGGGAAATCCGAAGCGTGCGTCGCTGCCGGATACTCTCGCTCCGGATGAGCTGACGGTGGAAGTCGGTCATGATTTGATCGAGAATCATTCCGGCGGTCCGCGCGCACTTGGTGTTGATCCGGTTTCCGGGGGCACTGTTGAAGTGCGTAATGGCCGTTTCGGCCCGTATGTTGCGTTGGTGATGCCTTCTGCGGATGCTGGTGCTGACGGTGACGTGGCTGGTGACGGCAAGCCGAAGAAGGTCAAGAGCGCTAAGAAGGCTGCCGATCGCCCGAAGATGGCGTCGTTGTTTAAGACGATGAGCCCGGAATCGTTGACGTTGGATGATGCGTTGCGTCTGCTGAGTTTGCCTCGTGAAGTTGGCTCTTATGAGGAAGCGAACGCTCAGACCGGTGAAGTGCAGACGGTTGTTGTGCAAGCCAATAATGGTCGTTACGGCCCGTATTTGACGAAGACTGGTGCCGATGGCAAGTCGGATACGCGTTCGCTTGCTTCGGAAGATGAGATTTTCACGGTTGATGTGGATAAGGCGAAGGAACTGTTCGCCCAGCCGAAGTATGGCCGTGGGCGCGGTCGTGGCGCTGCCAAGCCGCCGCTGCGTGAACTGGGCGTCGATCCGGAAACGCAAAAGCAGGTGACCATCAAGGAAGGCTTCTACGGCGCGTATATCACCGATGGTGAAACGAACCGTACGTTGCCGAAGCAGTATGCTCCCGAGTCGATCGAGCCGGCTGAGGCGTTCCGTCTGCTGGCGGAGAAGCGTGCGCAGGGTCCGTCGAAGAGGCGTGGACGCAAGGGTGCTGCTGGCAAGGGTGGTGCTAAGAAGACTGCTGCTAAGGGTGCTAAGGCTTCTGCTGATCAAGTTCGTGCCGATCGCCGTGCCAAGGTGCGCGAGTTGGCCGATAAGGGTTGGGCCAACACCCGTATCGCCAAGGAGATCGGTTCCACGCCGACCACGGTGAAGGCCGATGTGGAATGGCTCGCTGCCAACGAAGGCTACACCCGTCCCGCCGTAGTTCCTGCCCGGTGATGAATATGCAGGGCATATTCATCTCCTTTGAGGACGGACAGCCCGGTGGGCTGTTCGTAGCAGTGAGCAGCGGTAGCGTTGCGAACGCCGCAGGACACACAGTCCGGTGGACTGTGTGTAGCAGTGAGCAGTGATAGTGCGTCGCGAGCGTCGCATAATTTAAAGATATGCAGGGCATATTCATCTCCTTTGAAGGCATCGACGGCGTCGGCAAAACCACGCAGGTCGAACGATTGCGTGCGTATGTTGAGGCGCAGGGGCGCGAATGCGTGGTCACGCGCGAGCCGGGCGGTACTGTGCTTGGTGTGGCGATTCGCAAGCTGCTGCTTGGCGGTGTGGAAGGTTCCGACGCGGATATTGCTCCGCGTGCGGAGGCGTTGCTGTTCGCCGCCGACCGTGCCCAGCATGTTGCCGAGGTGATTCGCCCTGCGCTGGAACGCGGTGCCGTGGTAATTACCGATCGGTACCTTGATTCTTCTCTTGCATACCAGGCTGGCGGCCGCGAATTGACGGCAGGTGAAATCCGCGACTTAAGTATGTGGGCAACGTTCGAGCTATTGCCGAATCGCACGTATCTACTGGATCTTGACCCTGTGCAATCGCATGCACGACTACAGCATGATGAAGATCGCATGGAATCTGCGGGAAACGATTTCCAACGTCGTACACGACAGGCGTTTCTTGACTTGGCAAAGGCGGAATCGCAACGTTTCCGCGTGATTGATGCCAGCCAATCCATCGATGAAGTATGGTCGCATATTCAAGACGATTTTGCACAAATCAGCCAAACGAAAACTTTCCAATCGGAGGCTGCCCAGTGAGTGTGTGGGATTCGATTGTCGGCCAGCAGCGGGTTGTCGAACAACTCAAAGCCATCGCAAGTGGCGATCCGGAAGCCATTGCGCAATCCTGGCTGATCTGCGGTCCTCCGGGATCGGGCCGTTCCAATGTGGCGCGCGCGTTTGCGGCGGCGCTGGAGAGCCCCGATCATGGTCTTGGTGACGAGCCGACCAAAACCGTGCAGCAGGTGCTTGCCGGCACTCATCCCGACGTGACCGTGCTTGCCACCAACAAAGTGACCATCGGCATCGACGAGGTGCGAGACATCATCACCACTTCCGAACAGATGCCGAGCACTGCGCCGTGGCGCATCATCATTATCGAAGATGTCGATCGCATGCTGGAACGCACCACCAACGTGCTGCTCAAGGAGATTGAGGAGCCGAGCGCGCACACGATTTGGCTCTTGTGCGCGCCGAGTGCGCAGGATGTGTTGCCGACGATTCGCTCGCGCACTCGCATCGTCAATCTTGCCGTGCCTTCCACGCAGGCAGTGGCCACATTTCTGGAACAAAATGGCGGATTTGAGCCGAAAATCGCGGTGCGTGCCGCACGTCTTGCGGAAGGGCATATCGGCATTGCGCGCTTGTATGCGGAGAATGAGCAGGTGATGTCTGACCGTGACGAGCTGATTGTGGGTGTGCTTGGATTGCGTCGCGCGTCGGATGCGGTGCTGCTTGCCGGCAATCTTATCGACAATGCGAAAGTGCAGGCCGAAGCGGAGGTGAAGGTCAAGGCGGCAGAGGCGGAAGCTGATTTTCGTAGGGTCAATGGGCTTGGGGTGAAGGATCGTATTCCTCCGAAACTGCGTGGCGCGTACAATGCGATCGCCAAAAAAGACGAGCTGAAGCGCCAAACTACGCGACTTACGCGTGATGTGCTTGACCGTGCGTTGAACTCGATTGCCAGTATTTACCGTGATGTGGCTGTGCTGCAGAACAATGCCGAGGATTCGGTGGGACTGATCAATTTGGAGAATCGTTCATCGATCACCGAACTGTCGGTGCGGCTTACGCGTGAGGGAGCGGTGCGGCGGCTGGAGGATATTGCCGTTGCGCGTCGCCGCCTGGCCGGCAATGGCAATCCCGTACTGGTCTTCGAAGCCCTCTTCTGCTCTCTCATCGCCAGTTAGGTCTAGCGGTGTTGGCACATACTGTTTTCCGGCGGGCAGATTTCTCCAGTGAGCGGAAAAATGGTTGTTTGGGTATGATTCTGGCTTGCTATCGTGCGATAACTGCCAGCAAAATTGCAAAAATTGCGATTCAGCGCTGGTAGTTGGTGGATTCGCGCACGATCAGTTGCGGTGCAAGTGAGATATGTGCGGGGCTGTCGGGGCCGTCGTTGAGTAGACGTAGCGCTTCGGAGACGATTTGTTTGAACGGCGGGCGCACACTGGTCAGTGGCGGCATGGTGGTGCGTGCGATTGGCGAATCGTTGTAGCCAACCACCAGCACATCTTCAGGCACGCGAAGCCCAAGCGAATGCAACGCCACCATCACGCCGAACGCGATCGCATCGTCGGCACACACCACAGCCTCCGGTTGCACGAGCGGCTCGGAAAACAGTCGCATGGCGCAGTCGAATCCGCGCTGCACGCTACGGTCTCCGAACTTGTTCCATTCGGTTTCGGTGGCAAGATGGTGCGCTCGCATCTGAGTGTGGAACATGGTGAATAGTTCCGCCGATTCGAAGGAGATTTCCTTGCCGGCCATGTATGCCACGGATGCGATGCCACGTTCAGCCAAATGCCCGATCACGATTTCCATGGCTGCGTTTTCGTCGACGCTCACCATGGATGTGCGGAACGAGCATCGACGGCCGCCCACCTGCACAATCGGCAATGTGGAGGCGTAATGTTCAAGTTCCTCGGAAAGGTAGGCTCCCCAGGCGGGCAGTACGATCAGCCCGTCAACATGGCGGTCCACCAACGATTCGATGCGTTGGATCTGCGTGGCCTGATCGCCGCCGATGCCGAGCAGCAGTTGCTGCGAATCCACGTCGATGACGGGTTCGATTTCGTCAAGCAGTTGCGCGCAGAACGGGTCGGTGGCGGTTGGAATCACCAGTCCGATGGTGTTGGTGACGGTGCTGCGCAATGCGCTCGCCGCATAATTGACCGAATAGTTGAGGTGTGCCGCGGCGGCTCTCACACGTCGTGCGATGTCGTCGTCTTTGGTGCGTTTTCCGGAAAGCACGCGGGAGACGGTGGCGATGGAGACGTTGGCCAGCGCGGCGACGTTCGTGATTGAACTGTTCGCCGAAGTAGCCGAAGCCGAGGCGTTGTCGGTTGTGCGTGCCATGCTCTCCTCCCAAAATCATTCGAAGTATTGGATTATTCGAATTGCTGCCGTGTCTCAATCGCGTATTCAGGAATAAAACAGCCACCCGTCGAATGCGGCAGGTGGCTGAAGCAAGTATCGCAATCATGCATATGGAATTGCGATCGCATTGCGATTTCATAACTGAAGATTGTTGAATATCTTGCGAAATCCTCGAAAATCTTCAGAAAAGAAGATCACTCGGCGTTGACGAGGATGTTCAGCAGGTTGTCTGCCACGGTTTCGTCGTCGGCGCCCTGCACGTCGATGACCACGGAATCGCCCTGCTTGATGCCCAGGCCCATGATGGACAGGATGGAGCCTGCCGGAACCGGGTTGCCGCCTTCCTTGGCGATGGTGACGGTGCAGCCGGAGGCGGTGACGGCCTGGGAGAACTGTGCGGCCGGACGAGCGTGGATACCGACGGGATCGTTGATGACGGTGGTGCGGGTTGCCATGATGGACACTCCTTTGAGTCGTTATTGTTGATTGTTTTCTGTTGTGTTATTTGAAAGTCGTGCTGCTTGCCGAGCGAAATGCATCGGTGCGCCGCTGGTGATTACTATAGCACTTTTTCCACGAAACGCAGAAAACGTTTACTGGTTGTGTGTTGCGGTTTAAAGCGTGTATACTGTGGGCAGGCTGAAAATGATTTACCGGCAAAGACGGTGGAAATCATTGCGGTAACTCAACGCGCAAGGCAGGCGCGGAAATCACAAGAACACGTTCGGCTCGCGTTCCTTTCGCGAGCAAACAACAAACGCAAACGACAAAACAAGGAAACAGGTCAAAGGAGTTCACATGATCATCAAGGGTGTTGGCATTGGTCGCGGCGTTGCAGTCGGCCCGGTCATCCGTATGGCGCAGCCGCTGCCGGAACCGTCGGACGCCCCGCGTGCGGAAGGCATTGCCGCCGAAAGCGAAATCGCCCGCGTGGAAAAGTCCCTCGCACTGGTGAACGCCGACCTGAACCGTCGCGCCGAAGAGGCCGCCAATGGTGACGAAGGCGCCAAGCAGGCCGCTCCGATTCTGCAGGCCATCGCCATGTTCGCTTCCGATCCGTCGCTGGCTGAATCCATCAAGGGGCTGATCCAGCAGGGCAAGACCGCCGAACGCGCGGTGCTCGAAGGCTTCGCCGCGGTGGAAGACATGTTCCGCGCCATCGGTGGATATCAGGCCGAGCGCGCCGCCGATCTGCATGATGTCGGCCAGCGCGTGATCGCCGACCTTATGGGCGCTCCCGCACCGGGCCTGCCGCAGAGCGAAACCCCGTTCGTGCTCGTTGCCGAAGATCTTTCCCCCGCCGACACCGCGGCGCTCGACATGAGCAAGACCCTCGCCATCGTCACCTCGCAGGGCGGCCCGACCTCGCACACCGCCATCCTGGCCCGTGCCCGCGGCATCGTGGCGGTTGTTTCCGCAGCCGAAGCCGAGAATCTGACCGACGGCACCACCGTGGTCGTCAATGCGGCCAAGGGCGAACTGGTCGTCGACCCGACCGAAGAGGAGATCGCCGCAGCCGAAGCCGCCAAGTCCCGCGCGGCCGCAGCCAAGGAACTGCGCGGCAATCCGGGCTCCACCAAGGATGGTCATTTGATTCCGCTGCTCGCCAACGTGGGCAAGCCGGCCGATGCAGCTAAGGCGCTGGAATATGGCGCTGAAGGCGTTGGTCTGTTCCGTACTGAATTCCTGTTCATCGGCAACTCCGAGCCGCCGACCGTCGAAGAGCAGACCCGCGCTTACACCGAGCTGTTGAGCCAGTTCCCGGGCAAGAAGGTCGTGATTCGTATGCTCGATGCCGGCGCTGACAAGCCGCTGCCGTTCCTCACTCCGGAAGACGAGCCGAATCCGGCTCTCGGCCTGCGCGGTCTGCGCACCCTGCGCGCCCACATGGACGTGCTCGAAGGCCAGCTCAAGGCGCTCGCCGCAGCCGATGCCGCCACCGACGCGAACCTGTGGGTCATGGCCCCGATGGTTGCCGACCAGCATGAGGCTGACTATTTCGTGAAGCTTGGCAAGAGCTTCGGTCTGAAGTTCGTGGGTGCGATGGCTGAAGTGCCGTCGATCGCGCTTATGGCCGATAAGGTGGCCGACGTGGCCGACTTCGTGTCGATCGGCACCAACGATCTGACCCAGTACACGCTGGCCGCCGACCGTACGCTCGGTTCCGTTGCCAACTATCAGACCGCCTGGCATCCGGCGGTGCTGCGTGCCATCAAGATGATCTGCGACGCGGGCAACGCCAAGGGCATGCCGGTGGGCGTGTGCGGCGAGGCCGCTGCCGATCCGGACTTGGCCGTAGTGCTGGCCGGTCTTGGCGTGAACTCCCTGTCCATGACTCCGGTGGCACTCGACGACGTGCGTGCCTCCCTTGCCGAAGTCACCTTCGAAGAGGCTCAGGCCCGTGCCGAAGCCGCCCTCAACGGCGACTTCTACCACCCGGCCAACTGAGCCGTACTAGCTGTGCCTATCGCCTGTAATGCCTTGTTTTTCAAGCGATGTGAGGTCTGATAGGCCCTGTTTCCCGGACCGACCCCTGCCCGCGTGCCCCACAGGCCCGCCGCAGGGGTCGTTTCGTTATGTTTCGTTATGCCGTCAATTGAAACCTTGTATGAGTCAGACGCTTGAGGGATACTGGGTGCATGAAGATTTCCGCAGATTTCACCGTCATTCCCGACGCGTTTGCCAAGGCGGCGCCGCCTGAGAACTGCATCGACGGTACGCCGATTGTTTCCTTCCCCTTCTACATTGATGCGCTTGATCCTGCAGTGCAGTTCCTGCATTGGGAATTCGTTGATCCGGATTCAATTCCGGTATGCGGTTTCCAGTGGAATCATTGGTCCCTCGCGAACCTGCCCGTGGATGCGCTGATGTACGATTTCAACGATTCTCACGCGCTCGCGATTCCGGCTGATTTCTCGCGTACGGTTTCCGCGATGATTCCTGAAACGATTCAGGGACGCACGTCCGCCGCCTCGCCGTTGCTGCAGGGCCGCAGCAGTGATCCCGCAGTGACGATGCGTTACAACGGTCCATATCCGCCAGATCAGGATCACGACTACTATCTGCATGTGTGGGGTACCACGGCTCCGCTCGCCGGCCTCAATCAGGGATTCTGGCTCAACGAAATGGAACGTGCGCTGCGTACTTCCGGTACAATCGTTGATCAGGGCGCTATTTTCCTCACTGGAAAAGCCTGATTTGTGAAAGAGGATCTCAAGTAAGGCCAGAAATTTGATTTCCGCAGCAATATAACGATATAAAGATGCGGAAATCAGAAATATATCCGACGAAAACGTATTGACAATAATCGAAAGGATTGCTGAATAATTATGGCGTGCACCACGATTTTGGTTGGCAAAGACGCAAGTTATGACGGATCGACCATCATCGCCCGTAATGAAGATAGTGCAAATGGTGAGTTTTGCCCGAAGCGCTTCATCGTAGTCAAGCCTGAAGATCAGCCGCGCAAGTACAAGAGCGTGCTTTCGCATGTTGAAATCGATCTTCCTGACAATCCGCTGCAGTATACGGCTGTGCCGAATGCCGATCTGAAGGAAGGCATTTGGGGCGAAGCTGGCGTGAACGAAGCGAACGTTGCCATGAGCGCCACCGAAACGCTCACCACCAATGAGCGTGTGCTCGGTGCCGATCCGTTCGTGGAACTCACGCCGGCCAAAGGCAAGGAAGGCGAAGAGGGCTATGAGCCGGAAGTCGCCGGTGGCATTGGCGAAGAGGATTTCCTTACTCTCGTGCTGCCGTACGTCACCACCGCCCGTGAGGGTGTGGAACGTTTGGGCGCTCTGCTTGAGGAGTATGGCACGTATGAGATGAACGGCGTTGCTTTCTCCGACGTCGACGAGATCTGGTGGCTGGAAACCGTTGGCGGCCATCATTGGATCGCCAAGCGTGTGCCGGACGAAGCGTATGTGACCATGCCGAACCAGCTGGGCATTGACGAATTTGATCTTGAAGATGCGTTTGGCGAGCAGGAGGACCACATGTGCTCCGCCGATCTGACCGAGTTCATCGAACGCAACCATCTTGACCTGTCGGTGGAGAATTCCACTCCGTTCAACCCGCGTGACGCGTTCGGCTCCCACTCCGATTCCGACCACGTGTACAACACTCCGCGTGCCTGGTACATGCAGCGTTTCCTTAACCCGTACGACGAGCAGTGGGATGGTCAGGATGCCGATCATAAGCCGGTTTCCGACGATATTCCGTGGGCTCGCCAGCCGGAACGCAAAATCACCATCGAAGATGTGAAGTATGTGCTGAGCTCCCACTATCAGGGCACTCCGTACGATCCGTATGGAAAGCTTGGCGACCAGCGCACCCGCCACATGTTCCGCCCGATCGGCATCAACCGTCAGAGCCAGCTTGCGGTGATGCAGATCCGCCCGTACCGCCCGCAGGTGAGCCGTGCGATCCAGTGGATCGCCTATGGTTCCAATCCGTTCAACACGCTCGTGCCGTTCTTCCCGAACGTCAACTCCACGCCGAAGTATTTGGAAGACACCACCACGCGCGTCACGTCCGAAAACTTCTATTGGGAGAACCGCATCATCGCGGCCCTGTGCGATTCCAGCTTCGCCGACACCGCCAACGCCGTGGAACGCTATCAGGAGAAGACCGGCGCGATGGGCCACCGCATGGTCGCCTCTACCGACGAGCAGATCGAACGTTTGGTGGGTGACGTGACCGACGAATTCGATGCGGAAGACGAAATCGGCGATGTTCAGCCTATGGAACCGGATGCAATCATCGAAGCCGTGCGCAACGGCGAAGCCCGTGAAATCCTTGCCGCAGCCAACGAGACCATGGCCGCGCAGCTCAAGGAGGAAACCGACAAGCTTCTTGATTCCGTGCTGTACACCGCCAGCATGAACATGAAGAACGGCTTCCACATGTCGGACTTCTAAAATCTCACTATTCGGCTCTCGTGACCACGTTGCGGGAGCCAATTATTTTCCGCAATACAACATCGTTAGAATGACGTGCATTCCAATTTGAAGAAAGGAACCCCAGTGACCAGCATTGAGGATTTCACCAGCCAGTACGGCTTGGTGCAGAAGATT
>ENA-UOIZ01002855-UOIZ01002855.1-human-gut-metagenome-genome-assembly--contig:-P88-NODE-2855-length-11345-cov-6.576705_pt1 | contig 11345 bp, 8 predicted proteins | sample MGYA00242336_ERZ723883 | MGnify/ENA metagenome assembly ERZ723883 | reverse complement strand
AATCCCCCGCCTGTGCGGGGGACGTGGTGGGGGAGATGAAAATCCTTGAATGCGACCTTAAAGCCTTTAAGGGCATTAAGGAGGTTAAAGTCGTTGAGGTCTTTTGAAAAATAAGTTCTATATTTGCACTTACAAACCATGACCGTTATGAAAAAGTGTTTGCTTGTTCTGTCGATTCTGCTCTCTGTCGCTGTCGAAGCGGCGGCTCGCGATACGTATATTCTCAACAATGACTGGCGTTTCTTCTTCAAGGAGGAGAATTCGAGCGACGAGGCGCGCTATGTCCGTCTGCCGCATACGTGGAACCTCGACGCGCTGACGGGCGACGGCTCGTACCGTCAGACGACGGCGAATTATCTGCGGACGCTTTTCATTCCGGCAGATTGGAACGGAAAGCGGCTGTTTCTGCGTTTCCACGGCGTACAGAGCGTCGCCGACGTGTTTCTGAACGGAAGCCATATAGGTGAACACCGCGGCGGATGGACGGGATTTACGTTCGAGATAACCGACAAGGTGCGGTTCGGAAGCGACAATACATTGTTGGTGGTCGTCAGCAACAACTATCAGAACGATGTGCTGCCGACTTCGACCGAAGCGAATCTCTACGGCGGCATTTATCGCGACGTGGAACTGATCGTAACGGATAAACTCGCGGTATCGCCCGTTTATTACGGCACGGACGGAGTGATCGTACATCAGAACGAGGTGTCTTCGGAGCGTGTGGACGGATCGGTAGGCGTGATGCTCGTCGGCAAGAAAGACGCTCCGTGCAACGTTACGGTCGATATCGTGTCGCCCGACGGATATGTTGCCGTGACCAAAAGCGTTAAGACCAAGGCGGATGGAAAGATGCTCAACATTCCGTTCGTGATCGACAATCCGGAGTTGTGGTCGCCCAAGAACCCCAATCTGTATAAGGTATCGGTGATGGTCGGCAGCGACAGTATCGGTGTGGTTACGGGATTTCGCAGGATAGAGTGTACGCCCGATAAAAAATTCACCGTGAACGGCAAACGTCATTGCATCCATGGCGTTACGCTCTGCCACGACAAAGTGCCGTCGGGCAGTGCTCTGACTGATAAGGATTATGCTGCCGATCTGCGCATAATCCGTGAAACGGGTGCCAATGCCGTTCGCTCGGCTATCGGTCCTCATGATCAATATCTATACGATGAATGCGATCGTCAAGGCATCATTGTCTGGATCGACAGCCCGCTGACCCAGTCGCCGTTTCTGAGCGACATGGCGTATTTCGCGACTCCGCGTTTCGAGGAGAACGGTCGGGTGCAGTTGCAGGAGATAATCATTCAGAATTATAATCACCCGTCTGTTGCTATGTGGGGCATATTTTCGTTGCTTCGCGGTACGAATAAGGGGCAGTTGGAGTATGTCCGCGAACTCAACGCGCTCGCCAAGAGTCTTGACAAATCGCGACCTACCGTCGCTTGCAGCAATCAGGACGGCGACATCAATTTCATAACCGACCTTATCGTTTGGCAGCAGAATATCGGTTGGAGCAGCGGTTCGACCGAAGATCTGTCGGTTTGGCAGTCGGCTCTGTCGTCGCACTGGAACCACCTCTCGCAGGCGGTATGTTTCGGCGAGGGCGGTACCTACGGACAGCAGAACGAATCGTACGTCAAGCGTGGCAGCAACAGTCTGCACCGCATTCCGGAGAGTTGGCAGACCCGGTTCCATGAAGGGTACATGCGTTATATCGATGAAAAACTCTTCTGGGGAGTGTGGATCAACACGATGTTCGACTTCGGATCGGCGCGTTATCGTGCGGGAGTGCGCAATACCGGTCTCGTTTCATTCGACCGTGCGCAGCGTAAAGACGCTTTCTATCTCTATCGCACGTTGTGGAACCATAAGTTGCCTACGCTGCATATCGTCGGCAAAAGCCGCGATGTCCGTATGCGTACTTCGCAGAGTTTCACGGTCTATTCGTCGGGCGATATGCCGATGCTGACCGTCAATGGCGATACCGTTGCCATGCGTCGTCTGTCGCAGGGCGTATTTTGCTCGGACAGCATCGCCCTCAAAGGTCGCAACGAGATCCGTGCGTGGTCGGGCGAATGTGCCGATTCGATGGTGCTTACAATCGGCAGTTACTTAAAACGTCGGCAGTAGCCGTACCTTCGCACATCAGCAGATCGAGAATCGACAGATTGGGTGCGAACGGCATACGGTCGGAGAACAACTGGAAATAGCGGGGTGCGTCGAACGGCGTTTCCCGTTTTTTCGGTCGCAGATCGCAAACGCCTTCGCTCGGTTCGATGTAGGCGTCGGAGAGCGAGAATCGCGGTTCGATATTCAACAGAGAGAATATCTCACGGATAATTTCGAGGTCGTAATCGACCAAATATCTCCATTCGCGTTCGTAAAAACGCGCTATGCGGTCGGCAATCATGTCGAAATACGGCGATGAACGGTAGGCGGAGCATATCGCCGTCCAGTGTTGGTGCTGCCAGCGTTTGGAGTAGTCGATGCGGACGTCGCATACGGGTGTTCGCGGACGGTCGGCGTGTTGCAGACAGACCGATAGCGGCATTATGCCGTTTGCGGTCATTATCTCGGTGCGGTTGCGAAGCGAACGCTTTATGTAGTGTTCGCGGATGTCTATCACGCACTCTTCTCCGCCGCGCATGAGCCGTGCGAAGTATTCTATGTCGCCCCAGTAGGCTGTGGGAAAGATTGTCATCGGCAGAATTCTTTATAGAGTCCTTAATGACCTTAAAGACTTTAAGGGCTTTTTTTCGTTGTTCTCTTTCGCTATTCCTGTTTCTCTTTCCACTTGCCGTCAGCCTTTATCAGCGCTATCAGCCGTTCGAGAGCCTGCTCCTGCGGGATGTTGCGCTCGACGACTTCGCGACCGCGATATAGCGTGATGCGTCCCGCACCTGCGCCGACGTAGCCGTAGTCGGCGTCCGCCATTTCGCCCGGTCCGTTCACGATACAGCCCATGACGCCTATTTTAAGTCCTTGCAGATGCGACGTGCGGGTCTTTATCTCGGCGAGTGTCGCTTCGATGTCGTAGAGGGTGCGTCCGCAACTCGGACATGCGATGTACTCGGTGTGCGACATGCGTACACGTGCGGCTTGCAATATCGATAATTCTATTTCGCGGATGCTCTCCGACGAATGTTGCGGAGCATCGATCCAGACTCCGTCGGCAAGTCCGTCGAGTAGCAGCGAACCCATGTCGGCGGCTGCTTTGACAGCGAGCGTCGCAATGTCGGCGTCGTCGTAACGGCGCTTGATTACAGTCGGTGTCGGAGCGTCGGTATCGAGTATCGCGGCACGCCATTCGGCGGTTGGATTTTGCGAAACTGCCTCTATGACTGCGTATTCGCCGGTCAGTTCGTCGTGAACTATCGGCTGCGCACCGGTGCGGCGGCGATACTCGGTCGGGGAGTAGCGTTCGGGATGCTTCACTTCGAACCGTCCTTCACGGCGGCTGAAATAATCGACGAGCAACTGCGCCACGGGAACTTCGTTCTCGGGCGATTCGGTAAGCGATACTCGAATGGTGTCGCCGATTCCGTCGGCGAGCAATGCCCCGATTCCGACGGCACTCTTTATGCGCCCGTCGATACCGTTGCCTGCTTCGGTAACGCCGAGGTGAATCGGAAAGTCCATTCCTTCGGCATCCATCGCTTCGACGAGCAGACGGTAGGCATGAACCATTACTCGGGTGTTGCTCGATTTCATCGACACTGCGACCTGATCGAAATTTTCGCGCCGGCAGATGCGCAAAAACTCCATTGCCGAAGCGACCATTCCCTGCGGCGTGTCGCCCAACTCGTCCACTATGCGGCGGGCGAGCGAGCCGTGGTTTACGCCTATGCGTAGTGCGACACCGCGATTACGGCATTTGGCTATCAGCGCTTCGAGTTCGCCGTTGTCGGTGCGGTAGTTGCCGGGGTTGATGCGCACCTTGTCCACATAGTCGGCGGCTATGGATGCTATTTCGGGTACGAAGTGTATGTCGGCTACGATTGCCGTCGCATAGCCGTCGTCTCGCAGACGCGGCATGATCTCGGCGAAATTCTCGCCCTCGCGCCGACCTTGTGCCGTAAGACGCACTATCGGTGCGCCGGCATCGGCGATATGTTCTATCTGCGCTACGCTGGCTGCGGTGTCGGCGGTAGGAGTATTGGTCATCGACTGTACTGCTATCGGACGGTCGCCGCCTATGACGGTCGAACCTATGCGCACTTCGCGACTCGGTCTTCGTCGGTATTCGTTGAGATTCATAAAAAGGGTCTTATGTTTTGACAAAAATACGAATAAGCGAGAGGAAAAGCAAAAGTTCTTTTGCATTTCCCGAGCGGGAGTGTCGGAGGAAAGGTTTTCTTTAAAGTCCTTAAAGACTTTAAGGCCATTAAGGTCTTTAAGGATTGAAATTTTTTGTATTTTTGCGTTATGGGAAATCCGTTGGACAGCAGCATAAAGTTCGTTTCGGGGGTCGGCGAAGCCCGCGCCCGATTGCTCCAACGCGAGTTGGGCATCTCGACCATGCGCGATATGCTTTACCATTTCCCGTTCAGGTATGTAGACCGCACGCGAATCTACAAAATCGGTGAGATCAACGAAAGCACGTCTTCCGCATACGTGCGTTTCCGTGCGAAAATTACCGGCAAAAGTTTTACCGGCGAGGGGCGCAAGCGCCGTTTCTCAGTCTATGTCAGCGATGGTACCGGTTCGGCGGAACTGATATGGTTTCAGGGCATAAAGTGGGTGGAAAAGCGGTTCGAACTCGGTCGCGAATATATGATTTTCGGTCGTCCGTCGTTCTTTCGCGGCGAACTGTCGATGGTGCACCCCGAAGCGGAACTCGTCGAGAAGGCTCTCTCTCGCCGTGAGGAGAGCGGCTTGCAGGGCATCTATCCGATGACCGAGAGCCTGACTTCGGCTATCGGTGCCAAGGGCATCTACAATATCATTTGCAGTCTGTGGGGCATAGTTCGCGAGAGCATCGTCGATTACATGCCCGATTCGCTGCGCCGCAAATACGGACTGGTTTCGCTGTCGGAGGCTCTCTACAACATCCATTTTCCGCAGTCGCCCGAACGTCTGCGACAGGCGCAGTACAGGCTTAAATTCGACGAACTTTTCGGTATCCAACTCAATATCCAGTCCAAACGTTCGGTACGCGTCGGCAATCGCGACGGATTCGTATTCAACCGCGTAGGCGACAAGTTCAATGCGTTCTACACGACGAAACTGCCGTTCCCGCTGACAGGCGCGCAGAAACGCGTCGTGAAGGAGATAAGGCAGGATACCGTGTCTGGCTGTCAGATGAACCGTCTGTTACAGGGCGATGTCGGCAGCGGAAAGACGGTTGTGGCGCTGCTGTCGATGTTGCTGGCTGTCGATAACGGATTTCAGGCGTGCATGATGGCTCCTACCGAGATTCTCGCGCGTCAGCATTTCGCGACTGTCGAACGCATGACTGAGGGAGTGGGCGTCAGAGTCGCTATTCTGACCGGTACCACCCGCACCAAGGAGCGCAAGGAGGTTCTCGCGGCGCTTGCTGCCGGAGAGATAGACATATTGATTGGTACGCATGCTCTTATCGAAGACCGTGTGCAGTTCGCCAATCTCGGTTTCGTCGTTATCGACGAGCAGCACCGCTTCGGTGTCGAGCAGCGGGCGCGATTGTGGACGAAGAATGCCCGACCGCCGCATATCCTCGTGATGACCGCCACTCCGATTCCGCGAACGCTTGCGATGACGCTCTACGGTGATTTGGACGTATCGGTGATCGACGAACTTCCGCCGGGGCGTCGTCCGATAAAGACCGTACACTATTACGATTCGGCGCGGTTGCGACTGTTCGGGTTCATGCGCGAGCAGATTCGGCTCGGACGGCAGGTGTATGTCGTATATCCGCTGATTCAGGAGTCGGAGAAGATGGACTACAAGAACTTGCAGGAGGGCTTCGAGGCTGTCGTGCGCGATTTTCCGCTGCCCGAATTCCGCGTGTCGGTATGCCACGGCAAGATGAAGCCGGCGGACAAGGAGGAGTCGATGCGTCAGTTCAAGTGCGGCGAAGCGGATATTCTGGTCGCTACGTCGGTAATCGAAGTGGGTGTCGATGTGCCGAATGCCACGGTAATGGTCATCGAGTCGGCGGAAAGGTTCGGGCTTTCGCAGTTGCACCAGTTGCGCGGCCGTGTGGGGCGCGGAGGCGAGCAGTCGTATTGCATCCTCATGTCGTCCGAAAAACTGTCGAAGGAGTCGCGGACGAGGCTTGAAGCGATGTGCGAAACGAACGACGGATTCCGGCTTGCCGAACTCGATCTCAAACTGCGTGGTGCGGGCGATATAAACGGTACGTTGCAGAGCGGCGTGGCATTCGATTTGAAGATTGCCAATCCGACACTCGACAATCAGATACTGCAACTTACGCAGTCGGCTGCTATCGAGTTGCTCGCTGCCGATCCGACGCTTTCGCAACCGCAGAATGTCGGGTTGCGCGAGTTGCGCCGGCGATATGCGGGCGACCGCGATATAGATTTTTCGATGATTTCGTAGAGAATGATACTGACGACCTTAATGTCCTTAAAGTCTTTAAGGTCGTTAAGGACTTTAAAGATACTGATGTATGATGCTGATGAGAACCATATTGGCAGTCCTGCTCGCCGTTGCTGCCGCGACTGTGTCGGCGCAGCGCTACAATGTCGGGGAGAAGTTGTACTATAAGGTCGGTTACCGCGCCAAACTCGTGCCGAATACCGAAATGGCGACTGCTGCCGTCACTACGAGTGCCGATACGCTCGACGGCCGTCCGGTGTACAAGGTGTTCGGGCAGGGCAAGATAATGCCGTCGTACCGCTGGTTCTTCAATATCGACGACAAGTACCATATCTGGGTCGATACGCTGACCAAACGTACTCTGCGCTTCGAGAGCGACTTGTACGAGGGCGGCTACACTTTCCGAAGCAATTATCGCTACGATTGGGATGCGATGAAGGTACATACGTGGTCGCAGAGCCGGCAGAACGAGCCCAAGACGGCGACCATGGATCTTACGCCGACCAGTATGGATGCCGTGTCGCTCTATTTCAACCTGCGTTCGGTCGATCTCGAATCGTTCCGAGAGGGCGAAACCCGCGAACTCGAAATGGTTCTCGAAAACAAAATCCGCAAACTGAAATACCGCTTCATCGGTCGCGAGGAGCGTAAGGTGCCGAAACTCGGAAAGTTCCGGACTCTTAAATTCGCCTGTACGATAGGTACGACAGAGTCGTTTTCGTTTACCGACGGTTCGGAATTCTTTATCTGGATCACCGACGACGAGAAAAAAATTACGGTGATGCACGAAAATACGCTTCGCGTCGGCAGCCTCCGAGCCTACATCAGCGGCTGCGAAGGGCTGAAATATCCGCTCTCATCTAAAATAAAATAGCGGGACGGCACGTTATTCGCTAAAATCCTTAAAGACCTTAAAGTCCTTAATGTCTTTAAGGAAAATTTATTACCTTTGCACAATAAATTCATACGCTATGGAAGAGAACAAATACGGTTACGACCCGTCGGAGGACGACTACGAAGATAATAACAACAGTGCGTCGGTGCAGAAATCCATTCGCGGTTACAGAGTGGTGATTGTTTTGCTGGCTGTGATTCTCGCCGGATTGTCGGCATTGTATTTCAATCTGAATCGTCAGCAGCAGCACGATTACGAATTGCTGAAAATCGATCGCGATTCGATTCAGAGCAACCTCAGCGAACTCATCGACGAGTACGGAAATCTGAAATTCACTAACGATACGATCGTCGCCAATCTCGAAAAGGCTAACGAGATGATGGAGCAACTCAAACGCGAACGCCGCTGGAACTACGCCAAGATCAAGGAGTACGAAAAGGAGGTCGGAACGTTGCGATCCGTCATGAAAAATTATTTGCGACAGATAGACTCGCTCAACAGTTTGAACAAGAAGTTGATAGATGAAAACGTGTCGTATCGCAAGGAGATCTCGTCGGCGAATCTGCGTGCCGATGTAGCCGAGGAGCGCGCTACCGAGTTGCAGAACAAGGTTCAGATGGGATCGGTGCTTCGTGCGCGCGATATTGCGGCAGTGCCGCTCAATGCCCGCGGCAAGGTGGTTTCGAGAGTCAAGGCGGCGACTACGTTGCGTGTCGATTTCACCGTGTCGTCCAACGATCTGGCTGCGGCGGGCAATCGCGAGATCTATGTGCGCATTACTTCGCCTGACGGTTATCTGCTGACGACCGAGAGCGTTCCGACGTTCAAGTTCCGCGACGAGAGTATCGGATATTCGGCTTCGCGCGAGATCGATTACCAGAACGAGGATGTGGATGTAAGTATCTATTACAACGGCAGCGGTTTCGTTGCAGGCGATTACAAGATCGAACTCTACACCGACGGATATATCCTCGGCACAGCGACGGTAACACTGAGGTAGTATAGAAAAGGGTAAGGACTTTAAAGACCTTAACGACTTTAAGGTCCTTAAAGAAAGCGTGGCATACATATCGAATGTCTGCCACGCTTTTTGTTCAGGATCTCTTATGCCGTCTGCCAAACGAGAGCCGAAGCACCGAGGATACCGGCGTTCTTGTTCTGCAATCCGCTCGGCAATACTTTCACCGTGTCCTTGAATGCGAAGAGCATACTCTCTTCCATGTACCATTTTATCGGATCGGAGAGCAGCGCTCCTGCCTTAGCCAAACCGCCGAATAGAAATATTGCCTCCGGAGAAGTTACCGTTACGGCATCGGCAAGCGCGTGTCCGAGTTTTTCGCCCGTCATACGGAATGCCTCCAATGCGATAGGGTCGCCCTTCTTCGCTGCGGCTGCGAGCATAGCCGAGTCGAGCGTGTTGAACGGAATGTCGCGCAATGGACTCGGCGCGGTCATCGTGGCCATCAGTTCGAATGCCGTGCGCTTGATGCCGACGGCGGACGCGTAGGTTTCGAGGCAGCCCCGACGTCCGCAGCCGCATTCGCGACCGTTGCGCTCGACGATGAAGTGTCCGAACTCACCCGCGAAGCCGTCGTGTCCGTAGATCAACTGCCCGTTTGCGACGAATCCCGAGCCGACGCCCGTTCCGAGCGTAATCATGATGAAATCTTTCATCCCCTTTGCGTTACCGTAGACCATCTCGCCTATGGTGGCGGCATTGGCGTCGTTGGTTACATATACCGGAGTGCTCGGGAAATGCTTGCGCATGTCGCCCGCAAAATCGAATATGCGCAACGAATCGGGCTTTCCCTTGTCCTCGTCGGTGAATTTCCAGAGATTGGCAGGCGTTTCGATCGTGCCTTTATAATAATTGGCGTTCGGTGCGCCGATACCGATTCCGATAAGTTCGAAATCGAAATTGACGCTGTCGGCGAGCGTTTTCATCGCATCGCACAGATCGTTTACATAGGAATTGTAGTCCTTGAAATGGGGATATGCCTTGGTCGAGATCACCGACTCGGCATACAGGTCGCCTTTTTCGTCTACCAGTCCGAATGCGGTATTGATACCACCGATATCGATACCGAATGCTAATTTTTTCATATTATGTGTAATAGTTTGGTTGTTTCGCAATATGTCAAAGTTACGCATAAATCGGCATACTGCAAAATTTTAACCGCTTTCGGTGGTGAAAAAGTGGATGTTGCCCGAAATTTTCGGGCGGCATGATGGACTTGACACCGCAACGCAGACTTTTCCTACTGAGCGTTTCGGTAAGTCCCCCGCACAGACGGGGGTAACACGGAGAAAAACAAAGCGGACGTTTGCTCGGCTCGGCTTTTAAGAACTTTAAGGTCGTTAAAATTTCTTAAAGTCCTTAAGACCTTAAAGACTTTATTGCCCCTAATCTATCCTGAAATCTACCGGCATTGTGAACCGCACTCTTGCAGGTTTGCCGGCATTGGAACCCGGTGTCCATTTTTTAGAGCGTTTCAATACCTTGATGACCTCTTTGGAAAACTGCTCGTTCGGCGATTCGAGAATCTCTATCTCTTCTATATAACCGTCTTTGCCGATGACGAATGCGGCGAGTACGCGCCCCTCTATTCTGAGGTTCAGCATTTGTTGCGGATAGGTTACGTAACTCATTACCCAGTTGCGGAATGTCATTAAATCGCCTCCCATGTAACGCGGCATGGCATCTACTTTTACGAACGGTTTGTCGTCCGTGGAGTCGTTCTGCGGGTTGCGTTCGAGATTGATGCGGATGTCCGGAGTCGCTCCGAATTCGAATCTCTTTACTTTGAGCATATTATTCCTGTATATCGCTATCGCCTTCGTGCCGCAGTCGGCTGTTATGGCGAATTTGCCGAGGAAATCGGTGTGCGTCTGCTCTATGAAAATTCTTGCCCCGCTTACAGGATTGCCGTCCGTGTTGCAGACTTCCAATGTATATGAAGCGTGTGTATTCGGCTTGGCTAACTGCACTCCGTCGCGCAGGGTGATGACTGTCGCGCCGTTCTGTTCAATGAATTTCGGCTTTATATGCGCTTTCGCAAGTATGCCTGCCACTTCGTCGTCGCGTTCCCAGATATGCTTTACGGATACTATCTCGTCGGGTTCGTAGTTGTTTATGTCGAACATGCGGACATATTCGCCGTTTACGATGTGGTATCTCGGCTTCTTGGCGGTAGTGTCGCGTTTTTCGGTTTTGGAACCTGCGGGTTTCAGCGTTATCTTCTTGCGCATATCCGTTGCGAAAGTTATGCGTTTGCCTTTATGACCCTTTGCGATTACATAACCTTTCGTGCCGTATTTTACCCGTCGGGTAAACTTTCCATCGGCATCCGTTTTTCCCTGTTGCGTCATGATATAGATATTCGGCAGGTAGGAACCTTCGCACCAGATGGTTCCCGTGTAATCGACGCCCTGACCGACCTTGGCGACGTACATCGGCTTTTTGGATTTCAGAATTACCACGTTGTTTTCGGACAATTCCTGTTCGGAGATGCCGGCACTCGCGGCGAGTTGTGCGACTTTTTTTGCGTTGCTGCCGATATTCTTGAATGCCGACATGTCGGCGGTTTCGGGGTCGAACGGTTCGGCTCGTTTCCCGTTTACGACGTATATCGATTTCTTGCCGGTTTTGTCGGCGGCATTGTCCTGTGCGAAGGCTGTGGTGACGGCGAGTATCATGGCTGATGCCGTCATAATGGAGCGGAGAAGTTTCATGTTCGGTAGGTTTATAGTTATATATCACAAAGTTAATAAAATTTGGCAATTATATACAACTTTACACTGACAAACTATACTAACGTCATTCTGAACCGACGCTCGAAGCACGGGCAGAGGCTGCTTGCAGACTATGCCGTGCAAGGAGGAGGAAGACGAAGTCAGCGCAGCGAAG
>ENA-UOIZ01002838-UOIZ01002838.1-human-gut-metagenome-genome-assembly--contig:-P88-NODE-2838-length-11418-cov-7.049107_pt1 | contig 11418 bp, 6 predicted proteins | sample MGYA00242336_ERZ723883 | MGnify/ENA metagenome assembly ERZ723883 | reverse complement strand
GACAGTCATCACCCTGCGCGACGGAGTGCAGTTAGCCAAGCCGAATACACCCGTTTCCGGCATCTTTTTCAGAAAATCGTCGGTCGAAACCCCGTTGTTGAGGAATGTTACGACTTTGCCGTCGCGTTTGTAAAGCAGATTGTCTACCGACAGAAAGTTATTGTTCATCGACACTCCGATTCCGCCCAACCCCGGCATCTGAATGTATCCGCGCGTCGGCGCGAGTGCGGGATTCATGTCGGTACGGAAATACGAGCCCTCCATGAAATATGCGGTTTTTATCTGTGCTGCGGCACCGCTGCAAATTGCAATTGCCGCCAGTAATGCTGTTATATATCGTTTCATGATCTATTCCTCCTCTTCTTCGAATAATTCGTTCAGATCGGCAGTGATGCCGCCCTTGATGTTGAGTTTGAGTTTCGCCGACAACGTCTGGTTTCTGTTGAGCCGGATGCCGCTCTTCGGGCTGAGTGCGTTGAGCGTGAATTTGACTCCGTCCACCTCTTCGAGAGTTTTTATGGAGTTGTCGTCGCCGAGACTCAATGCTATGCGGATTTCGCTCGTGCGTATCTCGCCGTTGTCCGAACCGTATGCCGTATCGTTGTTTATGTCCACGACTGCTTTCGCACCCGTAGGTTTGCCATAGATGTCTGCCAGTTCTGCCGACACTTTGAGATCGAGCGGAGTGGAGTTCTCGACGGATGCGATGATAGTGATGTCGCCGACGGATATGTTCTTGTCGGTCAGATCGGAGAACGTATCCGACAGTCCGGTGGCGATATCCGAGTAGGAGATGTCGAATCTGTTGCCGAAATCCAACGGAATATCTACCGAATAATTATAGGTCACGGAATAGTTGTCGGCGGCGTATAATGTGTGTTCCACCGAAGAATCCGATGCTATGTCGAGTTCGATTCTGATCTGTTGCGGAATCGCATCCTTGAAAAGTCGCGTGATGTCCGCCTCTTTGAATTCGGTTCCGGCACCTCCGAAATCGTCCTTGCGGTCTGCTTTGGCGATTACGACGTGTGTTCTTCCTTCGGTTACCGTCCCGTTTTCGCGTGTTGCAGGTGTTATGCGTATGTTGTCTACCGTAACGGTGTTCTCGACGTTGTATGCCGGAATGAGACGTACCGTAGCCATGAGAGGCATCCCGAGCGGATTCGTTACATCGAAAGTGATTGTCGGCGATACGTCGAAGTTTCCTACCTCTATATCGTAATCGGCGATCTCACCGAGTTTTATTACGGAGGTTTCGGACTGTCGATAGTCTACCGAGCCTATGATGCTGTCGATATTGACAGTCGTACTCTCTATCGCCATTTCGATAGATACGTTGCCTTCATGAACGAGTTCCGATGCGTCGAACACCATGTCCTGCGGAATCGAACCGATCTTTACCTGCAACGAGAAATCCACAGCCAACCGTCCGTTCGTCGGTTTTCCGTTCGCTGCGTCGATGCGCAGTGCCTGCAAATGAATTGGCAGACCTTCGCGCAACCGTGCGAGCGAAGCCGATACGGTGCGGGTTTGCGGGTCGTAGCCCTCCGGATTCTCGGCGAGAACGAAGATTTCGGGCAGCGTAATCTCAACGAGTGTCGCTTCGGCGATTCGTCGGCTGATCCAGTCGAGTCCGCCGATTCGCAACGGCAGGCTGGTGTCCTTGAACGACGCTTCCGATATATTCGTAATCTCGTCGATGATGTTTTCGACGGTCAGCCGTTCTTCCAGTGTGTGCGAACCCTCGTCGAGTGCTATTTCATTGACCGTTACGTTCGCATCGCCGTATTTCAGGTCGGAATGTATGGCGAGAGCCGGTGCGTTCTTAGGATCGAACGTTATGCCGCTCTTAGCCGAGAATGCGTAACTTATGGAGTATTTTATCTTATCCTCGATGGCAAGAGTTCCGCCGCTTATCGTCGACCTGCTCGTGTCGAGACTGCGTACGTACATTCCGAAAGTTTGGCTCGTCGCTCCGTTTGCCAGCGTCTTCGTTGCGGTATAGGTGCCGCCGGATACTGCATTGCCGTTTTCGTCGAGAAGTTCGTATCCGTCGGGTACGGTAATTGCGACTTTCGCCGTACCGCCGCCGTTGATAGGTGCGAGACCGTTCAGCGACAGCGTGATGTCGAATCGCGACCCCTTGTCGCCGTCGAGCAGAATTTTATTTACCGATTTGATCTGTTTCGGAACCGAAAGTTCGATTTTGCAGTCGAATTCGCCCGAATCGACAATCGTCGTCGAGAGTTGGGCAGGCAGTTTGGTTATCGACTGCAATGCTGCGGGAACCGTGAGTGAGAACGTGTTGTCGATAGTGTTCGTCAGATCGTCGATTCGCATGTCCGGATAATCGATCGATGCCGACGCCGACGATCGTTCGAGCAGGAATTGCGTGGTTATGCCGTCGATGAGGAAGCAGTCGCCTCCCGAATAGGAGATCGAGTAGTTGCCTTGATCGTCAGTGGTCAATTCCTCGATATCGCTGCCGATGATTTCGCCCAGTGTCTTTGTTTTCAGGAAGCCGAGCGGGATGGTTACGTCGCCTTGTCCGACGGTAATCTCGCCGGAGATGTCGTCGAGCCGGAATTCGTCGTCTATGCACGAAACCGATGACGTTGCGACCGTCATTGTCACGACGAATGCCGTTGCGGTTCGTGATAGCGGTTTGTGAAATCTCTTCATTTTAATCGTATTTTTTTTGTGCTTTTTTTGGTCGTTTAAGGCATTTGGTGGGGGGGGTAAGCCCCTATACATCAATTAATAAGCAAACAAATGTTCGCAGCGCAAATATAAGGTAATAATTTTTAGAAATGCAATATTTTTTGAGAAAAATATATACATTTGTTCCGTTATGGACGAAAAACGGATTTCGACACTGAAAGAGCAGGTCGCGATGCTGCCTTTGTCGCCGGGGTGTTACATGTTCGAGAACTCCCGCGGCGAGGTGATATATGTCGGCAAGGCGAAAAGTTTGCGCAAACGTGTTTCGTCGTATTTTCTTCAAAACAAGGATCACACACCGAAAGTCCGAGTCATGGTCAGCCGTATCGCATCGTTGCGATATATCGTCGTGGATAGCGAAACCGATGCGCTGCTGCTCGAAAATTCGTTGATAAAGACCCTTCAACCGCGCTATAACATTCTGTTGAAGGACGACAAGACCTATCCGTGGATAGTCTTGCGCAACGAACATTTCCCGCGGGTGCAATCGACCCGCCAACTCGTTCGTGACGGTTCGCAATACTTCGGTCCTTACGGTTCGGTAGCCGCGCAGCGTGCGATTCTCGAATTTGTCCGCGATGTAGTGCCGCTCAGGACATGCAAACTGAATCTCGCACCCGATCTTATCGCGAAGGGCAGGTATACTCCGTGTCTTCAATACCATATCGGCAACTGCAAGGCGCCGTGTATTGGTGCTGTCGGCGAACGGGACTATGCGGTTTTCGTAGATCTCGTAACATCGGTGCTGAAAGGCGATCTGCGTCCCGTGAAGGCATATCTCGAAGGCGAAATGCATCGTGCTGCATCCGAACTGCGTTTCGAGGCGGCGCAGCGTTTCAAGGCTCGGCTCGATGCGCTTGAAAAATATCGCAGCCGATCGGTTATAGTGAGTGCCAATATAGTCGATACCGACGTATTTTCGCTACTCGTCGATGGCGATGAAGCGTTCTGCAATTTTATTCGCGTTCGCGGGGGGTCGGTCGTAGCGATACATACGGTGCGTATATCGGCGGGTATCGAGGAGGACGAACGGTCGATGCTGACGCTCGGCATGCAGCATGTGGCGGACAATATTGCCGGCGAACTTTCGGGTGAGGTAATAGTGCCGTTTCTGCCGCACGAGGAGTTCTTCCCGAACGTTCGTTTCGTCGTGCCTAAGCGCGGTGAACGCCACTCTCTGCTCGAATTTTCAGAGCGCAGCGCACGTATTTTCCGTGCCGAGCAACTTAAAAATCTCGAAATCAAGAATCCCGAACGACATACCGAACGGCTTATGGAGTCTATGCGCCGCGAGTTGAGACTCGAACGCCAGCCACGCCATATCGAGTGTTTCGACAACTCCAATCTACAAGGTTCGTCGCCCGTCGCATCGTGTGTCGTATTCCGTGACGGCAAACCGTCGCGAAAGGAGTATCGCCACTTCAATATCAAGACGGTCGAAGGCTCGGACGACTATGCCTCGATGCGCGAGGTCGTCTATCGCCGTTATCGCCGCTTGCTCGACGAGGGGGCGGAACTGCCCGACCTGATTATTGCCGACGGCGGCAAAGGGCAAATGGGGGCGATCCATGAGGTGTTGGAACGGCTGCAACTGAATATTCCGATTGCCGGACTTGCGAAAGACAATCACCACCGCACCTCCGAACTGCTGTGCGGCTATCCGCCCGTGTCGATAGGTCTGCGCCCGACGTCGTCGCTGTTCCACCTGTTCACGCATATTCAGGACGAGGTACACCGTTTCGCCATTACGTTCCATCGTCAGAAACGAAGCAATGCTTTCCTGCACAGCGAACTCGAACGGGTAGACGGTATAGGCACCAAAAGCATAGACGCATTGTTCAGGCATTTCCGCACGATGTCCAAAATAAAGTCGGCGAGCCTCGAAGAACTCGCCGCCGTAGTCGGCCGCTCCAAAGCCGAAAAAATCATTGCTGCCCTGAAATAAGAACCCTAACGATCTTAGAGCCCTTAGGGTCTTTAAGGGCGTTAAGACCCCGTTCTTCTACATCACCGCGATTGCGTCGATTTCGACCTTTGCGCCCATAGGGAGTGCCGCTACCTGAAAGCATACGCGGGCTGGGAGATTGTCGGTGAAGTACTTGGCGTAGACGCCGTTCATCGCCGTGAAATCGTTGATGTCGGCGAGCAGTACCGTGGTTTTTACAACATTGTCGAACGAAAGACCGGCAGCGTTGAGAATCGCGTCGAGATTTTCGAGCGACTGCGCCGTCTGCTCCTCGATGGTTTCGGGCATCTTGCCAGTCTTCGGATTAATAGGCAACTGTCCCGAAACGTAGGTCGTCCATGTCGCGTTGCAATCCTGCGCCTGCGAATAAGGACCTACCGCCTTGGGTGCATTGTCGGTAGCAACGGGTGCGTTGCTTGAAAAGAATCGCTTGATTTTCTTGATAATATTCATGACGTTATTTGTTTAGATATTCTCCGATTATGCGTGCCGCATCGCCGACATATTCGGCACACGGGCGTTTGCGGTAGTATTCAGACGTGCGCGGCGATGGTGTGGGTTCGTCCTTGTCGCGGTCGAGTCCGAGCAGTTGCCGGCAGACGATATATCCGTTTCGGGCGCGGAATGCTTCGGCGAACTCCTGTACGAGGGCATAGTTGCGCTTCTTGGCCTCGGGGTCGTCGTTGGCGGGCGACGGAGCGAGAAATCCGGCGATCAATGACATGCCGCTGACTGTGCCGCAGACTTCGCGCAGCCGTCCCATTCCTCCTCCGAACGATGCGGCGACGGTTGCGGCGAGCCGCTCGTCGAGTCCGATTACGTCGGAGTAGGCGAGTACTACCGACTGACAGCAGTTGTAGCCGCTGCGGAACAACTCTTTTGCGCGTTCGACGCGCTCTTCGATGTTTACAGACATTGTTTCGATGTTTGGTTTACTGCAAAAATAACGATTTTGAGCATAGGATTCCGTAAAACCGAATAAAAAAGGTAAATTTGTGTCGATAAAATGCACGCCGATGGATATCTGGAATAATGAAAAGGGACTCGACTACTCGTCGCTGATGAGCCGACGCATCCGCAGAATACTGCTAATTTGCAACAGTTACGACAGTTACTCGCTCGAAGAGGACGGTCGTATCGAGGCGCAGATTACCCACGAATATTCGGAACTCAATCTGAGCAACCCGCCGTCGATAACGCAGGTCGAATCGACGAAGGAGGCTCTTGCGCTCGCCGACAAACTGAAATGTTTCGATCTCGTGATCACTATGTACAATGTCGGCGAGATCGATGTTTTTACCTTCTCGAAACTGATGAAAGAGCGTTGTCCGCAAACGCCGATAGTGTTGCTTACCAACTTTTCGAAGGAGATCTACCGCCAGATAGAGGAGCGCGACAAGTCGTCGATAGACTATGTGTTCTGCTGGAACAACTCGACCGACCTTATAATCGCCATAATCAAACTGTTGGAGGATAGTATGAATGCCGAACACGACATACTCGAAGTAGGCGTTCAGACGATTCTGCTGGTCGAGGACTCGATCCGATACTATTCGACCTATCTTCCGGCGATATACAAACTCGTGCTGCAACAGAATCTCGAATCGGTTCGCGATGCGCTGAACGAACAGCAGCAGATAATGCGAAAGCGCGCACGACCGAAGATTCTGATGGCGACGAACTATACCGACGCCGTCGCTATGTACGAGCGCTATAAGGGCAATATGCTCGGAGTAATTTCGGACGTGGGATTCGTCATCCATAAGAACGACAATCCGAGAGACGAGAAACTCGATGCCGGAATAGATCTCTGCAACCTTATCAAACGCGATAATCCGACTATGCCGTTTCTGATGCAGTCATCGCAGGAGAGCATGCGTTCGGTTGCGGAGCAATTGGGCGTGGGATTCATCGTCAAGAATTCCAAGACGCTCATTCATGAACTCGGCGAATATATCGGTCGCGAGTTCGCGTTCGGCGATTTCGTGCTTACCGACTCCGAGTCCGGCGAGGAGATCGCCCGCGCCGAGGATTTGCACGGACTCGAACGGCTGATGCATTCGATTCCTGAGCAGATGCTTTACGGTGTGGCACAAAACAACTATCTGTCGAAGTGGCTTCTTTCGCGCGGTATATTTTCGCTCGGCAACTCGTTCCGCTCCATTTCGGTAGAGGCGTTCCGCAGTATCTCGGACATGCGCCAGTTCGTAACCGACAGCATTCGCGATTACCGTATAAAACAGGGACTGGGCGTGGTCGCCAAATTCAGTACCGAAACCTATAACGATGCGATATGGTTCGCCCGTCTGGGCAACGGCTCGCTCGGCGGCAAGGCTCGCGGACTTGCGTTCATGAACCATATTCTCCAAAAATACAATCTGTACAACGAGTGGGATGGTGTACGAGTACTCGTTCCTCGAACGCTCGTGATTACGACCGAATATTTCGACCGTTTCATCATCGAAAACGGTTTGCAGTACGTCATCAATTCCGACATCTCCGATGCCGAGATCCTTTCGGAGTTCGTCGCTTCGCGTCTTCCGCAGGAGTTGGACGATGCTCTGCGAGTATTTATTCATCACGTGCGCAAGCCGCTCGCGATACGTTCGTCGTCGAAGTTGGAGGATTCCTATTACCAGCCGTTCGCCGGTATCTACTCTACGTACATGATTCCGCATACCGAGAACGAAGATCAGGAGTTGCGCCTGCTCTCGAAAGCGATAAAGAGCGTCTACGCCTCGGTCTACTTCGCGTCGTCGCGAGCCTATATCACCGCAACGGCGAATGTGATTTCGGAGGAGAAGATGGCTATCGTCATCGAGGAGATTTGCGGTTCGGAGGATTCGGGCTACTATTTTCCGACGCTTTCGGGTGTCGCACGGTCGCTCAACTTCTATCCTATCGGTTACGAACAGGCGGAAGACGGCATTGCGAAACTCGCTTTCGGTTTGGGAAAAGCCGTTGTGGATGGCGAGCAGGTGCTTCGTTTCTCGCCGAAGTATCCGAATCACGTGTTGCAGACCTCGACTCCGGCACTTGCCATGCGCGATACCCAGCAGGTAATGTATGCGCTGAATCTCAAACCCGAGAAGTTCAAGACGTCCATCGACGATGCCGTCAATCTCGAACGGCTCAATATCGCCGACTGCACGAAGTTCCGCAATATGAAGAATGTCGCTTCGACATGGGACATGCAGAGCATGCGTATGGTCGATTCTCCGCTGGCGGAGGGAATCAAGGTGATAACATTCGCACATATTCTGAAATACAATACATTTCCGCTCGCCGAGATACTTACGCGTCTGCTCGAAATCGGACAGCGCGAGATGAAATGTTGCGTAGAAATCGAATTCGCCGCCAATCTCGACCGCGGCAGCAAACTGAAAATATTCAATGTCTTGCAGATCCGACCTATTGCTGATGGCGGGGGCAAGGTCGCAGTGGACTGGTCGAAAATCGACACTTCGGGTTCGATCATCTATTCCGAGAGCGCGCTCGGCACCGGTGCGGTCGATGGAGTGCGCGACATTATATATCTGCGTCCCGAGTCGTTCGACCCTGCCGCAACCGAGAAGATGGCGACCGAGATTACGCGCATGAACGACATTATGCGCAATGAGGGGCGTCCGTATGTCCTCGTCGGGTTCGGTCGCTGGGGATCGAGTAATCCGTGGTTGGGCGTTCCGGTAAAATGGAGCGATATTTCGGATGCGAAAGTCATTGTCGAATGCGGTCTGGACAATTTCCGTATCGAACCGAGTCAGGGTACCCACTTTTTCCAGAACATGACGTCGTTCGGTGTGGGATATATGACGGTGAACCCTTATGCGGGCGAAGGCTCGCTCGATTTCGACAGGTTGAATGCCATGCCTGCCGTTGCCGAGTCGGAGTATATTCGTCATGTGCGCTTCGACGAACCGCTGGAAATCTGTATCGACGGTATCGGCAATCGTGCTATGGTAAAGTAGGGCGGGAAGGTATATATTATAGAGTCCTTAAAGACTTTAACGACTTTAAGGTCTTTAAGGTCATTGTCCTCTCCCAACCTTCCCCTTCATAGTTTCTAAAATTTTTTAATTTTTCTTCATGCGGCAACGCTTTATCTCCCAGTTCGTTGCCGTGGAGTTTGTTTTTCGCTCTAATAATTTAACATAATATTATATTGTATATCTGCGTTATCTCTGCGAAATTTAATTGGGAGATATGAATATGCAGATTAAAATATCAAAAGCCTTGGAGGGCGTAATCGCCCGCACGACGTTCGATACCGCGAAAGCGAAACTCGATCACTCGCTCAAAGACTGTCTGATGTTGCAGATTCTGCGCGAGGACGGATCGATGGCTTACCGTATGCTTGCGTCGCATCTCAAAGACTGGGAGTTGTACCAGATTTCGTTGCGCATAGAGCGCGACATCGCTTCCGCACAGAGCGAGTCCGCGAATCCGGAAGAGTTTTTCGTGCAGTATATCGCGATGCTTAAAAAGCGTTTCCCCGATGCAAAACGCATCTCGACAGCACACGCTATGATGGATATTCTGGACGATGAATCTACGGCAACGTCGAAAGTGATGAGATCCTACGGCATAGACTCGTCGCTGATCGCTGCCGAAATGGATTCGTTCATTGCCGACAATCGCCCTAAACTCGAATCGGATATGCGTCTGCTCGATTATGGCGATTCGTTGCAACCCGAGAATAAGCCGTCCGATATGGTTTCCCGATTCGGCGTCGATCTGACGCAGTTGGCCCGAGAGGGTAAACTCGATCCGGTTGTCGGTCGCGAACAGGAGATAAAGCGCGTGATACAGATTCTCTCGCGCCGCAAGAAAAACAATCCGATTCTGGTCGGAGAAGCGGGTGTCGGCAAAAGTGCGATAGTCGAGGGACTTGCATTGATGATCGCTTCGGGCGACGTGCCTTACACGATAGCCGACAAGTCGATAGTGTCGCTCGATGTTTCGTCGCTCGTTGCCGGAACCAAATTCCGCGGTGAGTTCGAGGAGCGTATGCAGCAACTTATCGACGAACTGAAACGGGCGAAAAATACCATAATTTTTATCGATGAGATACATACTATCGTAGGTGCAGGTTCCACGCAGGGTAGTCTCGATACGGCAAATATACTCAAACCTGCTCTTGCCCGCGGCGAATTGCAGACTATCGGTGCGACGACGCTCGACGAGTTCCGTGAGAATATAGAGAAAGATTCCGCGCTTGAACGCCGTTTTCAGAAAGTGGTCGTCGAACCATCGACGCCGGAGCAGACGTTGCAGATTCTGCACAATATCGCTCCGAACTATGAGCGGCACCACAGGGTGCGTTATTCGGAGGAGGCTTTGCGGGCTTGCGTCGATCTGACGGGACGTTACATCACCGACCGTTATTTTCCGGACAAGGCGATCGACGTTATGGATGAGGTCGGCTCGCGGGCGCATCTCGCAACGTCCGAGAAACCCGAATCTGTCCGCGAACTCGAACAAATGATAGCCGATACACGTCAGGCACGCAAGCAGGCGATCGAAGCACTTGTTTATGATCGTGCTGCGTCTGCCCGGTTGCGCGAAATCGCACTGCGTTCACGTCTCGACGAGAGCAAATCTGCATGGCGTCGATCATTGGAGATGAATCCAGTCGAGATTACCGCCGACGATGTATCCCGTGTCATCACTTCGATAACCGGCATTCCTGCCGAGCGGCTGAACGACGGCGAAACCGAGCGTTTGCGAGGACTCGAAGGACATTTGGCATCGCGTGTTATCGGACAGTGCGAAGCCGTTTCGCGGGTATCGCGTTCGATACGCCGTTCGCGAGCCGGACTGAAAGACGAGAACCGTCCGATGGGAGTATTCATGTTCGTCGGTCCGACAGGCGTGGGCAAGACTTTGCTTGCCAAAGAGTTGTCGAAATGGATGTTCGATGACCGTCAGGGGCTGATACGCATCGATATGTCGGAATACGGCGAGCGTCACAATGTCGCACGGCTTATTGGTTCGCCACCCGGTTACGTCGGTTACGGCGAGGGCGGACAACTGACCGAAGCAGTCCGCCGGCATCCATATTCGGTGGTGCTGTTCGACGAGATCGAAAAGGCTCATCCCGACGTGTTCAATACGATGTTGCAGATCTTCGACGAAGGGCGTCTGACCGACGGTTCGGGACGGGTCGTGGATTTTCGGAATACGGTGATAATCATGACATCCAATGTCGGTTCGCGCAATGTCGCAGCCAAGACGGTACATGTGGGTTATTCCACGGTGTCGAAGAGCGAAATCGTCGAAGCGACACCGCAGGACGAATACCGCAAGGCATTGGAGAGTACGTTCGCTCCGGAGTTCCTCAATCGTATAGACGACATCATTCAGTTCCGTTCGCTCGAAGAGTCGGATGTGGAACGTATCGTGGATCTCGAACTCGGCGGCATGTTCGAACGTATCGGACGGCTCGGCTATAATATCCGCATCACGGCAGGCGCACGTCGTTCGCTGGCTTCGATGGGCTACGAACAGCGTTACGGCGCGAGGTCGCTGAAACGCGTACTCGCCGAGCATGTCGAAGAACCGGTGTCGAACATGATAATCGACGGCGGACTTCACGAAGGAGATACCATTGTGGTCGAAAAATCGAAAGAGGGCGTCGCGCTTAAAGTGGCATAGCCCTGCTTACCGAAATGGAGAACCCCTGCGGCGCACAATGCGCCGCAGGTGTTTCGGGAAATAAACGTCCTTAAAAT
>ENA-UOIZ01002834-UOIZ01002834.1-human-gut-metagenome-genome-assembly--contig:-P88-NODE-2834-length-11424-cov-76.034568_pt1 | contig 11424 bp, 10 predicted proteins | sample MGYA00242336_ERZ723883 | MGnify/ENA metagenome assembly ERZ723883 | reverse complement strand
GCCAGGATGCAGCCGGTGACGATGCCGTCGATGCTGCAGGGCAGCACGATGGTGCGGATGATGTGCCACTTGCCCGCGCCCAGACCCATGGCACCCTCACGGTAGCCCTGGGGCACCGTTTTGAGAGATTCCTGCGTGGTGCGGATGATGGTGGGCAGGTTCATCACCACCAGCGTCAGGCTGCCGGACAGCAGACAGGTCTGAAAGCCCAGCGCCTGACTGAACACCAGCATACCCACCAGACCGTAGATGATGCTGGGGATGCCGGCCAGCGTCTCGTTGGTGAACTCGATCACCTCAATGAGCTTTCGATTGGAGGCGTACTCGGTCAGATAGACGGCCGCGCCCACGCCCAGCGGCAATACAATAAGTAATGTCAGCAGGATGACATACAGCGTGTTGAGAATGGCAGGCAGGATGCCGTCGGTCTTTTTCAGCACGCTGGCGGTGGTGGTGAGGAACTTCCAGCTGATGTGCGGGACGCCGCGCACCAGCACCATGCCGATGATGCCCGCCACCAGCACCATCACAAGGATGGCGGCGGCCCACACCAGCGCGTTCATCACGCGGTTCCACGCCCGGCGGGAGGGGGAAAAGCCCTTATTCATCGCGGCTGCCTCCCTTCAGGACAACATTCAGGACGATATTGATGAGCATGATGAACACGAACAGCACCAGCGCGATGCTGAACAGCGCCTGCCGCTGCAGGCCGCCCGCGTAGCTCATCTCCTTGGCAATGGCCGTGGTCAGGAAGGTGACGCTGCGGAACAGGCTGTCCGGCATGTTGGGGCTGTTGCCGGCCACCATCATCACAGCCATGGCTTCGCCGATGGCGCGGCCGATGCCCAGCACGATGCCGGCGGCGATGCCGCTTTTTGCGGTGGGCACGCTGATCTTGAACCACGTTTCGGTGTCGGTGGCACCCAGGGCCAGGCTGCCCTGCTCATACTCGGGCGGCACGGCGTTCAGCGCCGTGACCGACACCGACACGATGCTGGGCAGGATCATGATGGAAAGCACCACAATGGCGCTGAGCAGACAGGCGCCGGAGGCCTTGCCGAAGGTCTTTGCCACGGCGGGCACCAGCACCTGCATACCCAGCAGGCCGAACACCACACTGGGGATGCCGGCGAGCAGCTCAATGGCCGTGACCACCACCGTGCGCACTTTGGGGTCCGCCGCCTTGGAGAGAAACACCGCCGTCAGCAGGCCGACGGGCACACCGATGAGGGTGGCCCCCAGGGTGCCGTAGATGCTGGACAGGATGAAGGGCAGGATGCCAAATTTCGGGTCGGCCGCCGTGGAGGCCCACTCAGTGCCCAGCAGGAACTTGAACAGGCCGATCTTGCGGATGGCCGGCACACCGGAGATGATCATGTACACCGTGATGAGCACCACGCAGCCCACGGCCAGCATCCCGCACAGGAAGAAGATGAAGTTCATCACCGCTTCCAGCCATTCGGCCGGGGTGCGCGGCAGCTGGACGCGGCGCAGATAAGACGATTTTTTGTTCATAGCAGGATCCTTACGAAAAGCGCCGACCCGTACCGTTTCGGGGCAGGTCGGCGCGGTGGGGTTGTTTTGCAAAGGCTTCCCCCTTGGGGAAAGGCTTCTGCGATCATCTTTTACTCATTCACCGGCACAGCGCCTGCGGTGCGGATGAGGTCGGCAGCATCCTTGCTGGTGGCAAAGTCCACGAAAGCCTGTGCCTGCTCAGACAGGGTGACGCTCTTGTTGGTGACGAACACGAAGGGACGCTGGATCTTGTAGGTGCCGTCCTTGACGGTGTCCTCGCTGCACTCCACGCCTTCCACGGTGACCATGGCAACGGTATCGCCCACAGCGGACAGGGATGCGTAGCCGACTGCCAGCGGGTTTGCTTCCACCGCGCTGATGACAGCGCCGGTAGCGGTCAGCTCCTGTGCGTACTTGCAGCTGTCCTTCACGTCCACGATGCTCTCAAAGCCATCGCGGGTGCCGGAACCGGCCTCGCGGCCGATCAGCACGATCTCGCCTGCGTCGCCGCCGACTTCGGACCAGTCGGTGATCTCACCGGTGAACATCTGCTTCAGCTGGTCCACGGTCAGGTCGGCCACCTTGCTGTCCTTGTTCACGATGATGGCGATGCCGTCCAGCGCCACGGTGGTGCCGTCCACATCGTTCTTCTCGTCGTCCTTCAGGGCGCGGGAGGACAGGCCGATGTCCAGGGTCTTATCGGTGGCACCGGTGATGCCTGCGCCGGAACCGGTGGGGTCGTAGCTGACGGTGACGCCCGGCTCCACCTCGGCAAAGCCTTCGGTCAGGGCAGCGATGACGTTCTTCATGGAAGTGGAACCGCCGGTTGCAACGTTGCCGGACAGGGTGCCGGCGGCCACGCTCTCGGCAGCGGAAGAAGCGGTGGACTCGGCGGCAGAAGAAGCCACGGTGGAAGATGCGGAACCGCCGCATGCGGTCAGGGCCATGGCGGCAGCAGCAGCACCGCAGACAGTGATAAACGAACGACGGGTGATCTTTTTCATCTTTATTTCCTCCAAACAGGTCCGGGCCGTCTGCCCGGGCATTTTTTGTTGTGCTTTTCCTGGGAACGGCTTTATTGTACCGCGCCGCCGTCCCCGCTGCGACCAGCCCCGTGCAAAATGGAGGTAAATCTTTTGGGCAGGGTTTTGCCGCTGTGTCATCTCTGCGTAAAGCCGGGATGAAAACCCTGTACCTGGATTTTACATTGCCCGAAAATGTGCCGAAAATACCATTTTCTGGTTGGGCAAAGCGGCAAAAAGCCCCGGGCGCTCGCAAAGAGTGCCCGGGGCATAAAGTTCCTTCTGTTTTGTTTTTACTGCGGGGTGACCGTCTTGTTTTTCAGGTCCAGCACAAACAGCCGGGAAACCGTGGACAGCGTGATGGTCAGATCCAGCGTCTGTGCACCACTTGCAAGTGCATCGACGGTCTCTTTATCAGCAATTCTGAATTCCAGCTTGCAATCCTTCGTGGAACCCTGCCACAGGATGCCGGTGCTGCCATTCTGCAGTTCAAGCTTTTGGCCGTTCACTTCCGCAGAAAAGACATCACTGTACTTCTTACTGAAGGTGATGCCGTTTTCCACGCCTTTGATTCCGATATTGAGTTTCACAAATCCGTAGTCGCCGCTGATCATCCAGCCAAACTCCGGATTTCCATTAAAATAAACGCGGAACTCACCGACGGTGCTGCCACCGCCGCAGCCGGCCAGCGAAACGGCCACGGCCGCTGCGGCCGCACCCTTCAGGAAGGTGCGGCGGGTCATTGTTTCAGCCATACGAAAAACCTCCTCTTGCCGTATTCTGTGCCTTTAGCGTACCACATTTTGGAGTTCTGTCAACCAAAATCCGCCAAAAATCCCCCTGCGCGCTCAATTTGCACAGGGGGAGAAGCCCTCAGCAGTATTTCGTGCCGTCCGGGCAGTAGAACTGCACATACTTCTGCCACTCGGTCTCGCTGATGGCGCGGCGGTAGCAGTCCACCAGCGCGTCCACGGCCTGCCGGTCAGCAAAGGTGCCGGGGCCGGGGCAGTCCAGCACCAGAATGCGGAACCAGGCGTCGAACAAATGCTCGGTGAAGCCGGTGTCCCGGGCCTCGCACCGGGCGTAAAAGCCCAGCCGCCGCACGGCCATGGCTTCGTCCTCGGCCTTGTCCGGCACCTCAGCTTCGATCAAAATGGCCTGTGCGTCCTTCTCGTATTCCGGCAGAGCCGCCAGCAGTTTTGCTCCAAGGCCCTGCGCCCGGTAGGCGGGCAGCACCGCAAAGTAATCCAGCTGGCTCACCTTACTGCCCGCCGGGCGCACCATGAGCAGGTAGGCCGCCAGCTGTTCGCCGTCAAACACGCCCCAGGTGTGGGCCGTGCCGTCCGCTTCGCTGTTCAGGATCATGCTCAGGGGTTTCAGCTCCGTGGGCGGGAAGTCCCGGCGCATCTCGTCCAGATAGACCCGCGTCAGCTCTTTTTCGTTCAGTTTCCGCCAGCTGTATGTTTTGCTCATCTGTTTCTCCTCCCGGGGTGGTGCCCGCCGTGCTTTTTATAAAATAAGTATAGCACATCCCACATCAGAACGCAAAAACGCTGTAAATGCTTGCATCCCACCGCCGAATCGGGTACTATACTATTATAAAATACGCGAAGACCCGAAGGAGGTTTCTTTTTATGGAATGGACCGACATCCGCCTGACCGTGGCCAAGGCCGACGCCGACAACGCCGAAGCCGTTGCGACCATGATCGCCGAGGGCGGCATCTATATCGAAGACTACAGCGACATTGAGCAGCAGGTGGCCGAGATCGCCCATGTGGACCTGATCGAGCAGGAATTGCTGGATAAGCCCCGCGACACCGTCATCATCCACATGTATCTGGAGCCGGGCGCATCCCCCGTGGAAACGCTGGCCCTCATTGCCGCCCGCATGGAAGCCGCCGGCATCGCCTACACCGTCGAGACCGAGGGCGTAGAGCAGGAGGACTGGCAGAACGGCTGGCGCAAGTATTACCACCCCATGGAAATCGGCAAGCGGCTGGCCGTGGTGCCCTCCTGGCAGGAGTATAATACCGACCGCGTGAAGCTGATTTTGGACCCGGGTCTTGCCTTCGGCACCGGCGGCCACGAGACCACCAGCCTGTGCATGGAAGCACTGGATGAGCGGGTGAAGGGCGGCGAGCGGGTGCTGGACATCGGCACCGGCAGCGGCATCCTGGCCATTGCGGCGCTGAAGCTGGGCGCGGCCGTGGCCGAGGGCGTGGACATCGACCCCGTGGCCGTGCGCACCGCCGGGGAGAACGCCGCCCTGAACGGCGTGCAGGACAAACTCACCGTGCTGGTGGGTGATCTTTCGGACAAGGCCAGCGGCCAGTACGACATCATCACCGCCAACATCGTGGCCAACGCCATCCTGTCTCTGGCACCGGCTGTGCCCGGCCTGATGGCCGAGGGCGCAACTTTCATCGCCAGCGGCATCATCGACAGCCGCAAGGATGAGGTCATTGCCGGGCTGGAAGCCGCCGGTCTCGCCGTCGTGGAAGTGAAGGAAAAGCGCGGCTGGGAGTGCATTGTTTGTAAGAAAGCGTAAGGAGCCACTATGCCGCACCGTTATTTTACCACTGAAATTTCTGACGGCACCGCCGTGCTGCGCGGGGCCGACGCCCACCACCTTGCCCGGGTGATGCGGGCACGCCTGGGCGAGACCGTTATTCTGTGCGACGGCAACGCCGTGGAATACACCGCGTCCATCACCGGCTTCGGCGACGACTGCGTGGAGTTCAGCGTAGAGCCGGGCTATCCCAGCGCCGCCGAACCCAGCGTGGAAGTCACCCTGCTGGCGGGCTACCCCAAGCAGGATAAGCTGGAGCAGATCATCAAACACGGCGTGGAGCTGGGCGCAGCCCACATCGTGCCCTTCTTCAGCCGGTACTGCGTGGCTGCCCCCAAAAAAGAGGAGCAGAAGAACGAGCGCTACAACCGCATCGCGCTGGAAGCCGCCAAGCAGTGCGGCCGGGGCGTGCTGCCGGATGTAGCCCTGCCGCTGCCGAACTTCGGGGCCGTGTGCCGCACCTTTGCACAGTACGACCTTGTGCTGTTCTGCTATGAGTGCGGCGGCGCGCCCCTGCGCCAGCTGCTGGCAGAGACCGCGCCTGCCGACGGCGAAAAACTGAAAATCGCCATCGTGACTGGTGCCGAGGGCGGCTTTGCCGCCGAGGAAGCCGAGATGGCCGCAAAGGCCGGTGCCAGAACGGTGGGCCTTGGCCCCCGCATCCTGCGGTGCGAGACCGCCCCGCTGGCCGTGCTGGCGTCGGTGATGACCCTGACGGGGAACTTAGAGTAATTTTCTTTTATAGAATGCAAAAGGCATCTGCACCGGTTCCACTGAAACCATGCAGATGCCTTTGTTTTTATGCTCAAAATCCTCTCAGACACAGCAGCCAATAGGCTCCTCCTTCGGGGGAGCTGGCATCGCGCAGCGATGACTGAGAGGGTTATAAGATCACGTCTCCGCTTCCAGCAAAGCCTTTTTGGTGCCAAGCAGGTTCTGCGGGCTCACCGAAAAGCTGCGCAGGCCCAGCTGCAGATACTGCACCGTGTTGGCCGGGTTGCCTACGGCCAGGCCGCAGATGGTCACCGGCACATTGCGCACCTTTGCGGCATCCATCACCATGGTGATGAGCTTTTTCATGGCCTTGCTGGCCGGGCGGTAGTAGTGCTCGGCGCTGGCCAGCTCCCGGTCTGCCGCGTGGGTGTACTGGGTCAGGTCGTTGGTGCCGATCACAAGAAAATCGACCCCGTGCTCTACAAATTCCTCAGCGGTCAGGCAGGCAGCGGGCACGCTGAGCATCACGCCGAACTTGGTGTCCTCGTTGAAGGGCACGCCCCGCTCCTTCAAATGGTCGTGGCAGCGCTCCACCACCCGCATGGCGGCGTCCCAGTCCTCCACATTCGTCACCATGGGGAACATCACCCGCAGCGGGCCGCGGGCGGCCGCACGCAGCAGTGCACAGATCTGCGTTTCAAACTGGCGGGGCTGGCGCAGGCTGTTGCGGATGCCTCGCAGGCCCAGCTTCGAGGACTGCAGGCCCTGATAGGCGTCGGCCATGGTGCGGTCGGCCCCAAAATCAAAGGTGCGCACGGTCACCGGGCAGCCCTTGGCCGCGGCAAGGCAGGAGCTGTAGAAGAAATACTGCTCCTGTTCGTCCAGGATGCGGCCCGGCAGCATCATATAGCTGCTGCGCAGCAGGCCCACGCCCCGGGCACCGGACTGCATGGCCGTGTCGATGTCCTCGGGGCCGAAGCAGTTGGCCAGCAGTTCAAAGGGCTGGCCGTTCTTCGTGCAGTTGGGCAGAGCGCTCAGCCGCTGCATCTCGGCGTTTTCGCGCTGCAGCTCACAGATGCGGGTCTCCGCCTGCTGGCGGACGACGGCGTCCGGGTCCAGGGTGCACTCGCCCTTAGTGGCATCCAGAATGACGGTGCGTCCGTCGCAGTCGTCCAGAAAATCCCGCCCCACCTGCACAAGGCCCGGGATGTTCATTGCCCGGGCAATGATGGCGGCGTGGCTCTGGCCGCTGCCTTCGGCCGTGATGATGCCCAGGATCATGCCGGAGGGCACGCTGAACAGGTCGGTGGGCATGAGCCGGTCGGCCGCCAGGATCACCGGGTGGTCCAGCGCCAGCCACATGCGGGGGCGGTTCGTGAGGATATTGATGACCCGGCGGGTGGCATCCAGAATATCCACGCTGCGCAGCTGCATGTAGGGGTTATCCTTCATGTTGGCCAGCTGGTCGGCATAGCGCTGGCCCACCTGGTTCATGGCCGCCGCCGCGCCGATGCCCGCATTGATGCAGAAACGCACCTCGTTCATCATGCCCTCGTCGTCCAGCATCATGCTCTGGAACTGGAAGATGGCCTGTTCAGTGGGCGCGGCCCGGTCCGCCATGGATTCCAGCTCGCTCTGGGCGGTGTGGATGGCGTCGGTGAGCAGCCGCAGCTCCCGCGCAGGGTTGAAGGGCCCGGCCGTGGCCGTTTCCACATGATGTTCCAGCCGGCTCACCTGGCCCAGCACCAGGCCCGGCGAAGCCGAAGCTCCCTTATACACCTTCATCGTCTGTCACCTCCGGCAGAATGGGCGTTTTCTCCGGCGCGGTCAGGGTGTACCAGACCAGCGCCTGCAAAAAGGTATTGGGCACCAGCGCTGCCAGTGCCGCACGGGCAGCATCCGCGCTGCCCTCGAACAGCGGCGCAAAGCTCTGCATCCGCGCCTGATCGCAGGTGGCGAGGAATGCATCTGCCAGCGTGTGGGTCGTGTAGAATTTTGTCGGGTCCACGCCCGCGTCCTCGGCCGCCGCTTCCAGCGGGGCAAGGTCCGCGTCCTTCATCTTGGCCAGCAGAAGGGCCGCATCTGCCGTCAGGGTGACGGGGTACTTTTCCCGCACCGCCTTCTGCACCTGCTGGAATTTCCACGCAAAGGCGGCGGCATCCTCACAGCTCTCCGCGCTGGTGGAAACCGCATAGGCACAGCCTCGCAGATACCCCATGGCGCGGCGGGTATCGTAATAGCCCAGCTCCATGTTGCGGCGGGCGGTGTCCGGGTCAAAGTGGAGGATATCGCCCAGCTCCCAGTAGCTGCGCACCATCACGGTGGGCAGGCCGGTCAGGTTCGGGCGGGTAATGCCCACGCCCTCCAGGTCCACGCACACCAGCTCCTCGGCCCCCATTTTTTTGGCAAGGCCGGTGGGCATGTTGTCGCTGTAGCCGCCGTCCAGAAACTTGACCCCGTCGATGTCCCGCGCCCGCAGCGCCGGGAAGCAGGCGGCCGATGCCATCAGGTAGTCTTTCACCCGGCCTTCCGGAATTTCGTCCAGCGTCAGCTCCCGGGGCTTCAGGCCCCGGCTCTCCACCGTGACAAGGCCGAAGCGGGTGGGTGCAGCCCGCAGGGCGTCCTCGTCCAGCACCCGCTCCACGATGTCTTCCAGCGGGGAAACATCCATGCCGCCGGCCTTGACCACGCTGCGCAGGAACTGGTGCAGGGCCGAGAGGTCGGCACCCTCGTCCGGCAGCTCCATCACGTCCCGGCTGCGGATGGTCAGCCACATGTCCCGGGCCGTCTCGTACAGGTCCAGCACGAACATCGCCCCGTTCAGGCTGCCGACGCTCGTGCCGGTGATGATCTGCGGGTGCCAGTCCAGCTCCATCAATGCGCGCCACACGCCCACCTGATAGCTGCCCCGGGCACCGCCGCCTGCCAGCACCAGCGCTTTCTGCCGTTGTTCCATGGTCTCCGCCTCCTCTGTCGATGCCTGCTGTTTTGTTCGATTATAGCATATTTCCCGCAAAAATTCTCCCGGTTTTTGTAAATAAACGGCTTTCTCCCGGCTAAGAAACATGATATACTTAGTGAGATATTTTACAAGGAGGCATTCTCATGCACTGCAGGCAATGGATCTTTGATATGGACGGCACCCTCACCGACAGCATGGGCGTGGTGTGGGAGGGCGCACCCGACGCTCTGCTGCGCCGTTACGGCCGCACCCCGAAGGAAAACCTGCGCTCGGCCCTGCTCACCATGGGGATGCAGGAGGGCGCGCAGTACCTCATCCGGGAGTATGACCTGCCGCTGAGCGAAGATGAATACTACGGCGTGATGCGCGAGGTCATTGCCGAGCTGTACGAGACCGTGGAGCTGAAACCCGGCGTGCGGGAGATGCTGGCCCGGCTCAGGGCCGAAGGGGCCCGCATCTGCCTTTGTTCCAACACCTGGGCCGACCAGTGCCGCACGGTGCTGAGGAGGCTGGGCGTGCTGGACGATTTTGAGTTCATCGTGGAAGCCCAGGGTGCGCTGCACAAGAGCCGCCCGGAGGTGTTCGCCCAGTGCATGGAGCGGCTGGGCGGAGCAGACCCTGCCGCCTGCGCCGTGTGCGAGGACGCCATTTACGCCGCCTCCACCGCCCAAAAAGCCGGGTATTACGTCATCGGCATCGCAGACCCGGCCTCTGCCGCCGACGAAGCACAGATGCGCCGGGTGTGTGACCAGTTCCTGCCCGCATGGAGCGCGCTGGACTGGACCCGTGTGTGAGCCGCGCCGCCGCGTTTTCTGCCGCCGGAGGAACTGCCTTGTGCGGTTCTTTCTTGCCTTTTATTTTGCTTGCTTTTTACAGGCGAAAAGTGTATGATAATATAAATCAGACGATTCTATTATCAAAAGTTTCCATTTTATGAACAAAACGCGCATTCCGCGCGATTCTGATACAGCCGATCGTATCTTGATCGAGAACAGAGAAGGAATAGGAGACCCCTTGTCATGAACAATCCGCTCGTCAGCATTATCGTGCCTGTGTATAACGTGCAGAATAGTGTTGCCCGGTGTCTGGAAAGTGTCCTTGCGCAGACCTGGAAAGAGATCGAAGTCATCGTGCTGAACGACGGCTCCACAGACGGCAGCCTTGCCATCTGCGAGCAGTTCCGCCGCAAAGACCCCCGCATCACCCTGATCGACAAGCCCAATGCCGGGCTTTCCATGACCCGCAACGATGGCATGAAGGTGGCCAAAGGCAAGTACGTCCAGTTCGTGGACAGCGACGACCTGCTGGAGCCCGATTTTACGGAAAATATGGTCCGCGCGGCCGAGGCCAACAGCGCCGACCTTGTCATCTCGCCCTACTGGATGGCCCTGCCGCCGGAGATGGTGAATCCCGGCGAAGGGGAAAAACTGGCCCCGGACGCAAAGCTTTTCCTGGAGGACCCCTCCGTCACCGACCGCCGCGGCTATAAGGTGCGCCAATACGGCTTTCTGCCCGCCGGGGTCTACGACCAGCGTGCCTACGCGATGCAGCTGATCGAAAAGCCCGCCACCTTCTACTTCAACGTGGTGTGGAACAAGCTCTACCGCCGCCAGCTGCTGGAAGCCGTGGACCTCTGGTTCACCAACGACCTGCTCTACGCCGAGGATCAGCAGTTCAATGTGCGCTACCTGCAATACGCCAAGGTCATTGCTTCCATCGACACCCCCGGCTATTATTACATCCAGAACCCCCAGGGCATCTGCCACACCCAACTCACCGCCGGCACCGTGATGCAGAACAAGCTGCAGATGCTGCGCTATTACAAAGAGCTGTTCACAAAGCTGGGCATCTACGACGAAGCACAGCCCCGGCTGTACAAGTCGCTGGTGGCTTTTTCCGAGAACGTTTCGCCCTCCAGCCTGCTGCAGCGCGCCATCGACGACGCCGCATCCTACTGGGGCAGCCTGACCGGGCTGGACGCCTCCTCGGTGCCGGTCCAGGAGACAGACGCCGCCAGCCGCCCGGCAAAACCGGCCCGGGCCTCCCGCAGGAAAAAGCTGGACCCAAAACCTGAATAAACCACCTTCGCACACGAAAAAAGAGCCGCCCGAAGCGGCTCTTTTTTGCTGTGTTCCTCAGCGGTACCAGGCGCGGATGGCTTCCCGCACGGCGCCTTCCCGCCCACGGGGGATGGGCACCCGCGCGCCGCTGGTCATCTGCAATTCTCCGGCGCTCAGCAGCCGCACGGCGGTCAGGCTGACCACATAGGAGCGGTGGGGCTGCAGGAAGCGGCCGTCCGCCAGCAGCGGCCCCGCCACCGCCGAAAAAGGCACCCGCAGCGAAAGGGAGGTCACGTCCTCGCCGCTGAGCAGGTGGAAGTGGACGATGTGGTGGGTGCACTCCAGATATTCGATCTCGGCATAGGCCAGCACCCGCAGCCCCTCGGCCGTGTTCACCGTCAGGGCCGGGCCGTACTCCGGTTCGGCGGCGCGGTCCAGCAGGGCGGAAAGCTCCTGCTGGTGCACCGGCAGCAGCAGATACTGCATCGCGTCCACCCGGAAGGCGCTGTAGGCGTGGGCCGGGGTGCGGGCCACGAAGGCCAGCGGTGCCCGGCGGCCCCGGCGGCGCAGCTCGGCGGCCG
>ENA-UOIZ01002824-UOIZ01002824.1-human-gut-metagenome-genome-assembly--contig:-P88-NODE-2824-length-11459-cov-6.874781_pt1 | contig 11459 bp, 5 predicted proteins | sample MGYA00242336_ERZ723883 | MGnify/ENA metagenome assembly ERZ723883 | reverse complement strand
GATGAATTGTTTTATTTTCATATGAATTGTTTTTTCGTTATTTACGGGTTAAATTCAAAACTCGACCGGGATGCTGCGTTGCCTTTCCGGTTGCGATTCGTTTTACGGACACTCTTACCATTTGATGTCCGCATCCCATTTGTGGCCGGTGTAACCGAGGTTGTTGTCCTCCTCCGGATTCTCCAGTTTGACGGCCTTGCGGCTCCACCACACCGGCGTTTTCATGTTGTCTTCGCCCATTTTGGCCAGCTGGGTCGCATAGTTCTTGTTGGACGAACGCAGCACCAGCGGGTAGGGGAAACGGGTCGGATGCACGCCGTCGTTGCGGATGGCTTCGCCCATCACCAGCAGGGGATAACCCGTCCGGCGGTACTCGTGCCAAGACTCGTAGCCCACCGTGAACAGCGAAACGTATTTCTGGGTGATGATGATTTCGGTCGTAGCGTCGTAAGCCACGGCTCCGTTCTGCAGGAAGGTTTCGACGGCCGATTCTGAGATGTCGGGAATCCACTGCTTGAGCGACGCCGTAACCGCAGCATAGTAGGTCTCCGACGCTTCGCCGTCCATCATTCCGCGCTGAATGGCCTCGGCCTTGATGAACAGCACCTCCGAATAGGTCATGAACGTGTACGGGGAGGTGTACTGCCTGAAAGTCGTATTGTTGCTGTTGGATGCGCCGTCGGCCGACTGTTTGGAGATGACCGAAGCCGGGGCGCCGCTCGTGATTCCCACGTAACCGCCCGCGTTGGCTCCGGAGCTTACGCGGTTGCAGTAAACCGAGATGCGGGGGTCGCTTGAGTCCACCATGATGTTGATGAAACGTTCGCCCATCGCGCTGTCGTCGGTGGCGTTGTCGCCGAAATCATTGACGAACGGGCGCGTGCCGCTGTATTTCAGCGTGGCGTTGTCGTCGTTGCTCTCGAATATGGGGTACTGCGAGGGGTTCTCGAATACGGTCTTGATGCGTTCCGCCGAATTCATGTCCCTGCGGTTGCTCACGCGCATCAGCAGGCGCAGATAGAGCGAGTTGGTGAACTTCCGCCATTTGGTCACGTCGCCGTTGTAGAGCAGGTCGCGCTTGGCGTCTATGGTCGAGGTCTTCGTGTAAAGCGTGTTGGCCCGTTCGAGGTCCATCAGCAGCGAGTCGTAGATGACTTTCTGATCGTCGAATTTCGGCTGCATGATGTTTTCGTCGATGCCTTTGAACGCCTCCTTGAAGGGCATGTCGCCGAACAGGTCGGTCATGTTCGAAAGGTAGAGCGCCTTCATGGTCAGGGCTATGGCCTGCGCGTTGGTATTCTCCTCCTTCTCCGCGAGCTTATACATCTCTATGGCATTGACGGCCCAGCGTCCGCAGAAATTCCATGCGCCCTTGAATTCGCTGTCGGTGAGCACGAAGCGGTGCAGCTGATTCAGCGTGCTGGTCTCCACCGTATACTGCATGAACTCGTTGTTGTGGCGCCACGTGCGGTATTTCATGCTTCCGGCGCCCTCGAAAATCAGGTCTTCGAGCATCTGGGAGGAGTTGGCCTTGCCGACCTCCGCCCGGTTGGGGTCCTTGTTGTAATCGTCGAAATTGCTCGTACAGCCGCACAATCCCAAGATTATCACTCCCCCGGTCAATATATATGAATTGATTCGTTTCATCGTCTTATTAGAATTGAAGTTTAAGATTAACGCCATACGTGCGTGTCATCGGGAACGCCGCGGTTTCGAAACCCTTGGTGATTTCCGAACCGTTCATCGTCGCGATCTCCGGGTCGAACTGCGGCCAGTTGGTCCAGCAGAAGAGGTTCGTGGCGAAGAAGGCGATCGAAGCGCCCTGCAGCACCTTGGTCTTGGCCGCGATCTTCTTGGGAAGCGAATATTCGAGACGTATGTCCTTCATCTTCAGGAACGACGTGCTGAAGGTGTTGTTCACCACGTTGTCGCGGTTGAACACGCGCAGGTTGTAGTAGCTCTCGATGCTGGCCGTCACGGTCTTGTTGATCGAGTAGGTGCCGTCGGCGTTCTGGTTCACGCCCTTGTGGATCAGACCGTCATAACGGCCGGGAAGCGTCGCTTTTATCTTACCCTGATAGCCCAGCATGGCGTTGGTGAAGGAGTAGGCCTGCCCGCCCCATTGCGCCGAGAACGAGAAGCTCAGGCGGAAATTCTTGTAGGAGATCGAGTTCATCCAGCCCGCTTTCCAGTCGGCCTGCGTGTTGCCGAGGTTCTCGAATTCCGAAGCCAGTACGGGATAACCGTCCGAATCGACGATGTCCCAGCCCGATACGTCGATCGTCGATCCGTCGTCGGCCGTGACGTAGGAACCCTTGGGGGCCTTCTCGTAGCCCGAACCGTACAGGTCGCCCAGCGATCCGCCCGGAACGGCGCGGATTTCGCCGCGGGGACCGGTTGCGATGGTCCAAGAATCCAGATTCGGGGCCAGCTCCACGACCTTGTTGCGGTTGCGCGACCACGTGAAGTTCATGTCCCAGCGGATGTTCTTGTTCCTCACGGGCTGTATGCGGGCCGATACCTCCCAGCCGCGGTTGTTGATTTCACCCGCGTTCACGATCGTATTGTAGACGCCGGTGGTGATGTCTACGGGCACCGAAATGATCTGGTTCGTGGTGGTCGCGTTGTAGAACGCCACGTCGAACGTCAGACGGCTGTCGAAGAAGCGGCCCTCGACGCCGAACTCCCAGCTCTCGACGTTTTCGGGTTTGAGGTTGTAGTTCGCCTTGTTGGTCGGCATGTTGAAGCCGCCGGTGAAGGAGGAGTTGTTGTAGTAGTTGAGCAGCTGATAGGGCGACGTGTCGTTACCCACGTTGGCCCACGAAGCCCGCACCTTGAGGAAATTGACCATCGGGGTGTCGATGTGCAGCAGGTCGCTGAGAATGACGCTGCCGCTGACCGAAGGATAGAAATAGGAGTTGTTGCCCGGAGCCAGCGTACTCGACCAGTCGTTGCGGCCGGTGACGTCGAGGAATATCATGTTGCGCCAGCTGGCCGATATGAGTCCGTAGAAGCTGTTGATCGACTTCTGACGGCGTATGGAAGTCACTTTGGGACGGTCCACCGAGTTGCTCAGGCGGTAGTCGCGGTCCACGACCAGACTTTCGGCCAGCGAGGTGTTCGAACGGTAGGACTGCATCATGTTGTTGCCGCCGAACGATGCGCTCAGGTCGAAGTCGTTCAGTTTCTTGGTATAGCGCAGCAGGAAGTCGTTGTTCATCTCGTAGTCGAACACGGTCTGCTCCTTGTACATACCGTTGATGTAGGTCTTGGCGCCCTTGGGTTTCTGCTGGGTGCGGAAATCGTTGTTGAGGTCCATGCCGCATCGCAGGATCAGCGAAAGCTCTTCGGTGAAGTTGATCGTCGCTGCCAGATTGCCGAACACGCGGTCGCGGTCGAGTTTGTTGAGCTGTTCGTAAGCTGTGTAGTAGGGGTTGTTGCCGTTGGCCGATACGTGCTGGGTGCTTTTGCTCAGGTCACCGCCTTCGCGCACCCATTTCTTGTAGTCCGCCTTGAACCACTGGGCGTCCACGTTGGGCGTATTCCACAGCAGCGGATACATGATCGACGAGCCGCCGTAACCGGTCATCGGCAGGTTGTCGCTGTCCTTGCGGTAGTAGTTCACCTTGGCGTCCAGCTTGATGTACTTGTTGATCTGCTGCGAGAGCGATATCGAGAAGGTCTGCTGTTTGTAACCGGTGTTGGGAACGATCCAGTCGTTGCGCACGTCGGTTACCGAAACCCGGACCGAGGTGCCTTTGCCGTTGTTGCCGCTGACCGAGATGTTGTTGTTCCACGTTACGCCGGTGTCGAAGAATCCCGCGAAGAAGTTGCGCGGACGCCACTCCATCATCGTATAGGTGCCGTCGTCGTTCAGCGAAGGCCACTCGTAGGTCAGATGGCCGTCGAACTTGTCGCCGAAGGCATAGGACGACCAGTTGCGCGACACGCCGTCTACGCTGTAGAACGAATAGGGGTTGCCGCCGAAGCGTCCTGCGCCGTATTCGTACTGGAAATCGGGCCAGAATCCGGCTTTCTCGAACGAAACCGACGAGCTGAACGTAACGCCTATGCCTTTGGTGGTGCGACCCGACTTGGTCGTGATGATGATGGCGCCGTTTGCGGCGCGCGATCCGTACAATGCCGTTGCGGCGGGACCTTTCAGTACGGATACGTTCTCGATGTCTTCGGGGTTGATGTCGCCCGCGGCGTTACCGAAGTCTACGGCGCCGTCGGTCGAGTTGTATGCGCTTTCCGACGTGCTGGAAGTGGTGCTGCTGGTGATGGGCACTCCGTCGACCACGAACAGGGCCGTGCCGCCGTTCATGTTGATGGAGGTTTCGCCGCGGAGAGTCACGCGCATCGATCCTCCGGGACCCGTCGACGCCTGATCGAAGTTCAGACCGGCGACCTTGCCTGACAGAGCATTCATCCAGTTGCTCGATACCGTGCTGGTGAGCACATCGTTGTCCACCTTCGTAACGGCATAACCGAGCGCTTTTTCGTCTCGCTTGATACCGAGTGCGGTTACGACGACGCCTTCGATTTCCTGACTGTCGGCCTCCAGCGTGACGTCTATCCGCGTTTTAGGGCCTATTAGTATCTTCTGGGTCTTATAACCCAGCGAAGAAAAAACGAGGGTCTGAGTTTCCCCCCCCCTTATTTTGTACTTGCCGTTGATGTCCGTGATAACACCTGTCGGTGTTCCCTCGATCGTTACGGCGCAGCCTACCGCCGGGGTAGTGCCGTCCGAATCGTAGACGGTTCCTGTGATATCCGCTTTCTTCTGGGCGTAGAGCATCGTCGATGCCAGCACCAGAAACAGGGATAACAAAAACCTCTTAACGTAGAATTTAAAATTCATAAGCATTTGTTTTTGGTTAAATGTTTAAGTTGTTTGAATGTTGTCGGTTAAATAAATATAGGTATGGTCGCCAATGGCTCTGTATGGTGCGGGAAGCGCCGGAAGCGATCAGCGGATTCGAGATTCGATTCGGTTTTTTCCGGCAGGGAATGCTGCCGGTGCGGTCCGAAACCGCGTTGCCTGCGGTTGTCGCAGGGGCGTGGAACCGGCATTTTGCTGCGGGTACAGGTGCCGTCGCATCGGCGGCGGCCATTGCTGTTGTTCTTATTCCGGCAGGTTCCGGAATCCGGTTTGGCGGCAGTTTCGATTTCATGGTCAGTTGTTTAGGCGGCGGTCCATATCAGCGTTCATTTTCCGCTCCCGAAGCGACTTGTTAATTTCAATATGAAAATAATACCTTTCGTTTCAAAACAAAAATACGAATTAGTTTTTACTGTGCAAAATATTTCGTATTTTTTTTAGTTTACAAAACGAAAAATATCCTGTTACGGAGGTTTCGTGTAATAAGGGCGTTGTTCCGGGCGGAAAAACGGCTGCTTTTTTATTATTCACCTCGCTGGATTTCAAATATTTGTCAAATGTCGCCCCGCAGTTGACCGCTGCGGCCGCTGATTTCGGCGGCGCGGTCTGCAATGTCGAATGTATGTTCGGGATGACAGGATACGGCAAGGGCCGCCCCGCAGTGGGGCAGCCCTTGGTTTTTATCAGATGGTTGCGCCTATTTTTCCGCCACGAAGAACAGATCGAAACTCTCGTCCGTCACGGGGCCGATCCGGTAGTCGTCCATGCGGATCGAGGTCGTGAGATCGGTGTTGGACTTCAGGAGTCTGCGGCGGTTTATGCGGTTGAGAACGTCGTAGGGGAATTGCAGCAGACAGCGGGGGAGCCGGTGCTGCAGGTCGAGGATGTCGAAGCGCGTGATACGCTTCACGCTGCGGCGGTTCTGTTCGTAATATTCCATGACCCGCGCGTTGCCCGAAACACCGAGCGCCTCGACCGACGAAAATTCGCTGCCGAGCAGGCTGCGCAGCTCCGCGGCGGTGTATTCCCGGATATGCCACGGGTTGCGCGTGAGCGACATCGGAGCGTTCGGGGTCGTCACGATGAACTTTCCGCCCGGACGCAGTACGCGCTTCACTTCGCGCACCAGTTCGAGGTCCCGTTTTATGTGTTCGATCACCTGAAACGAGATCACGAAGTCGAAACTGTCGTTTGCGAAGGGCAGCGGCGGAACTGTCGCCTGCCGGAATTCGACGTTCGGGAGCTGCGTCGGTTCGGGCGCGGGGGCCAGTTTGTCGATGGTGACGAAACTCCGGGCGCGGGGCGCCACGACCTCGATGCCGTAACCGGCCCCCGTGCCTATCTCCAGCACGTCGCCGCTGATGCGCTGCGCCGCGGCATGGTAGGCCAGCAGCGAACGCTGGAATACGAAATTGTCGGAAGCTTCGCGCGAAACCCGTTCCGCGGTCGTTATCTTGGCCATTACTCGTTGATCTTTATTCCCTGTTCGTCCACCGTGACGGCGCCGCGTTTGAGCAGCATGCCCAGCGAACGTTTGAAAACCTTCTTGCTCGTCTGCGTCAGCCGGTTCACCTCTTCCGGGGCGCTGTCGTCGTTAAGCGGCAGGAAGCCGCCGTTGTCGCCGCCCAGCTGCAGCAAAACCACCGCCGAGTCCTTCACCTGCGCGAAACCCTCCTGCTGGAGGCTGACGTCGATGCGGTTGTCTTCGGTGAGTTTGCGGACGTAACCTTTCGTCCGGTCTCCGACCGCTATGGGGCGGAACAGCTGGTTGCGGTAGAGCATGCCCCAGTGCCGGTTGTTTATGATCACGCGGTAGCCGATCGGACTCTCCGAAGCCACGAGCAGATCGACTTCCTGACGGGGCGCCACCGTGATGCTGTCGTTGTTGATGAAGCTCTTGAGCTTGCAGGTCGCCACGCAGCGGCCCGTGACGCTGTCTTCGTAGAGGTAGACGATGTAGCTCCGTCCGGCGATGATGCCGCCCTGCTGATTGCGGTTAGGCAGGAAAAGATCCTTGCCGTACAGCCCCCAGTCGAGGAACGCCCCGTGGGCCGTCTTGTCCACGACGCGGAGATAACCCGCCTCGCCGACGCGCAGCAGCGGCGTTTCGGTCGTCGCCACCAGCCGGTCTTCGGAGTCGTGGTAGAGGAAGACCTCCTTTTCGTCGCCCGGCTTGTCTGTCAGGGATATGTAGCGGTTGGGCAGCAGAACCTCGTTCTGCTCCTCGTCCGCAAGGTATAATCCGTAATCCGAGATGCGGCTTACGGTGAGTTTCTGGATGCGTCCTGCTCTGAGCATATTGTCGTTTGTCGGAATTGACCGACTGCAAAAGTACGTTTAATTTCGCGGCTATGCAACTTTCCGCGCGGGAATAGATCGGACCCGCCGCTTCGAATGAATCCGATTTTCCGCCGAGGCTTTGGCTATTGCGGAAAAAAGCGTACCTTTCGGACACTAACCGAAAACTCCCGACCATGAAGCTGCGCCTATTTTCCGCACTCCTGCTCGCAGGATTGCTCACGGCGGCCGCGGCCTTTGCCCGGCAGCCCGTCGATGAACTGTACGACAAGGCCGAATACCGTATCGCGATGCGCGACAGCGTGAAACTCTATACCGCGGTCTATACGCCCAAAACGGATGCCAAAGCCTCCATCCTTATTTTCCGCACCCCCTACGGCTGCGCCCCCTACGGTCCCGGCGAGTTTCCCCGCAGCTTCGGGAGCGGCTATATGCGCAGTTATATCGACCGCGGCTATATCGTCGTCATGCAGGATGTGCGGGGCCGCTTTATGAGCGAGGGCGAATTCGTCCATGTCCGCCCTGCGGGATACGGCGAAACGGACGAGACGACGGACAGCTACGATACGGTCGAGTGGCTCGTGAAACATGTGCCGCACAACAACGGCAGGGTAGGTTTCGCCGGCAGTTCCTATCCGGGCTTCTACGCCATGATGGGCGGTCTCTGCACCCATCCTGCGGTGAAGGCCGTTTCGCCGCAGGCTCCTGTCACCGACTGGTTCATGGGCGACGACGTCCGCCACAACGGCGTGCTGATGCTCACCGACTCCTACCGTTTCCTGAGCGGCATGAACACCCCTCCGGGCCATACTCCGACCGAAAAGATGCCCCCGATGTCGAAGCGGACCCGCCCCGACGAGTGGTCGTTCTTCCGGGAACATGCGACGCTGGCCGAACTTACGGAACTTCAGCGTCCCAATCCTTTCTGGGAAGAGCTTGCCGAACACCCCTCCTACGACGCATGGTGGCAGGCGCGCGACCTGCGCAGGGCCTGCTACAACGTACAGCCGGCCGTGCTGGTCGTCGGAGGGACGTTCGACGCCGAGGATTGTTTCGGGGCGTGGAACCTCTACCGGGCCATGGTCCGGCAAAGTCCCGCAACGCCGTGCCATCTGGTCGTGGGACCTTGGGCGCACGGAGCATGGCGCAACGGCAGCGGAAAACTCGGAGCGTTCGATTTCGGGCGCGAAGCGGCGTGGGAATACTATATGGAGCATTTCGAACTCCCTTTCTTCGACCATTACCTCAAGGGCGAGGGCGCCGCGGACCCGCTTCCCGCCGCCGCGGTTTTCTCGTCGGGCGACAACCGCTGGCATGCTTTCGACCGCTGGACGCCGCGCGAAGCGCGTAAGCTCACCTTCTACCTCTCCGACGGCGGACGTCTCGAAACCCGCCGCCCGACGGCCAAAAGCTCCGCCTCCGCCTATACGTCCGATCCGGCCGACCCTGTGCCCTATATCGAATCCTTCGGCGAACGCCGCCCCAAAGAGTATATGCTCGCCGACCAGCGCTTCGTGTCGGACCGTTCCGATGTGCTGACCTTCGTCACCGAGCCGCTCGACGGGGATATGACCCTCGCGGGACCCGTCGATGTCGAGCTGGAGGTGATCCTTTCGACCACCGACGCCGATTTTGTCGTCAGGCTGATCGACGTTTTTCCCGACGACGATCCGCAGTCCGGCTGCCGGATGCTCGTGCGCGGCGACGTGATGCGGGGGCGTTTCCGCGACGGGTTCTCGCGCCCCAAAGCCTTTACGCCGGGCGTTCCGGCCCGCGTGCCGTTCCGCATGACCGACATCGCGCATACGTTCCGCGCCGGACACCGGGTGATGATTCAGGTGCAGAGCACATGGTTCCCGCTTGCGGAGCGCAGCCCCCAGCAGTTCGTCGATGTCTGGACGTGCGGCGCTTCGGATTTCGTGCCCTGCAAAGTCTCGGTGCTGCACCAGCGGAGCAACGCTTCGTCCGTTACCGTGTGGCGGCTCGGAGAAAGCTGACCCGGTTCGCCGCTCTGTTCCGGCTTACGCCGCGCCGCGTCGGTATGCGCGGATCGCATGAAATTTGCGGGATGTCTTATAGGATGTCTCGCTTTTTTCTTGCAAAAAGTGCAAACTGTAAGAAAATTTCATATATTTGTTGCAAAAGAGAAGTTCCCTATGAAAATACGCGTAGCTATCTGTCAGGTCGATATGGAGTGGGAAAACACCGCCCGGAACCTGAAACGTCTGGAGCCGATCGTGGCCGCCGCCGATGCCGATGTCGTCGTGCTGCCCGAAATGTTCGCCACGGGATTCAAACTGCGTCCGGCCTGCGTCGCCGAACCGGCCGACGGGCTGGTCGTCACGACCATGCGCCGCTGGGCCGCGCAGTACGGCAGAGCCGTCGTGGGCAGTGTCGTCGTCGCCGAGCAGGAGCGGTTCCGCAACCGGATGTTCTTCGTCAAACCTTCGGGCGAGACGGCGTGGTACGACAAACGCCATCTGTTCCGCCCCGGCGGCGAAGCGCGCGACTATACGCCCGGCGACCGACGCGTGATCGTCGAATACATGGGCTTCCGCTTCCTGCTGCTGGTCTGCTACGACCTGCGCTTTCCGGTGTGGAGCCGCAACCGGGGCGATTACGACGCTATTCTGTGCAGTGCCTCGTGGGCCGACGACCGGCGCGAGGTGTGGCGCACGCTGCTCCGCGCCCGTGCCATCGAGAACCAGTGCTATCTGGCGGGCGTGAACCGTGTAGGTACGGATCCCGACGCAAGCTATGCGGGCGATTCGGCGCTGATCGACTTCGCCGGCCGTACGCTGGCCGACGCCGGCGACCGCGAACGGACGCTGATCGCCGAATTCGACTCCGAAGCTCAGGCGGCCTTCAAGGAGAAATTCCCCGCATGGATGGATGCCGACGACTTCGAACTGAAGTGCTGAGGCTCTGACGGCTTTCCGGTCCCAGCTCCGTCCTGCCTGTCCGCGGCTCCGCTGTCTTTCGGAACCCCGGCTTGTGCTTTTCCCGTTTCCCGTCTCCGCTGTCCGTCGGAGGCTTGGTCCTGTGTTTTTTCTTTAGAGGCCCGATCCGGTTTTTCTTCAGAGGCACGTCGCTGTCTTTAAGGAGTCCCGGCTTGGATTCTCGCAGTTCCTCGGCGTCCGGGCCTGCTTTCCCTCGGCGTCCGGGCCTGCTTTCCCTCGGCGTCCGGGCCTGTTCTTCCTCGGCGTCCGGGCCTGCTTTTTCTCGGAGTTCCGGGCTGCTGTCTCTTCGGAATTCCGCTTTGCTTTTCTTCGTATTCCGGCTCTGTCTTTCCGGCAGTTGCGCCGCATCTTGTCCCGGCCGAATTTTCTTCTGTTCGTTTTGTTTTGCGCCGCATATGTCGTATCTTTGTACGATATTCCCGCCGGAAAAATCCGCTCCGCTCAATAAACGGAGCTTCCGGTGCGTTTAATTACGATGATGAAAGAAGATACGATCAAAATACTGGGCGCACGGGTCCACAACCTCAAGAATGTCGATCTGGAGATTCCGCGCCGCAAACTGGTTGTCATAACGGGCCTTTCGGGTTCGGGCAAATCGTCGCTCGCGTTCGACACGATCTACGCCGAGGGGCAGCGTCGCTACATGGAGACGCTCTCGACCTATGCGCGTCAGTTCGTGGGGACGATGGAGCGTCCCGACGTGGACAAGATCACGGGTCTCAGCCCCGTGGTGGCCATCGAACAGAAGACGACCAACAAGAATCCCCGTTCGACCGTCGGCACGGTTACCGAGATCAACGACTTCCTGCGTCTGCTCTATGCGCGCGCGTCGCGCGCCTATTCGCCCGTCACGGGCGAGGAGATGGTGCATTACACCGACGAGCAGATCGCCGAGCTGATCATGACGGGCTTTGCCGGGCGTAAAATCGCCCTGATGGCTCCCATCGTGAAGGGCCGCAAGGGCCACTACCGCGAACTGTTCGAGTCGCTGGCCAAGAAAGGATATATCTATGCGCGCATCGACGGCGAGATCCGCGAGATTTCGGCCGGTATGCGTCTCGACCGCTATAAAATCCATACGATCGATCTGGTCGTGGACCGGCTCGTCGTGGCCGAGGACGCCCGCGACCGCGTGATGACTTCGCTCAGGGAGTCTATGCGGCAGGGCAAGGGCACGATGGCCGTTTACGATTACGGCACCGAGCAGCAGCGTTTCTATTCGCGCCATCTGATGTGCCCCTCGACGGGCGTGGCTTTCGAGGACCCCGCGCCGCATACCTTTTCGTTCAACTCGCCGCAGGGCGCCTGTCCCCATT